>Ga0070725_10002036_pt1 | contig 10834 bp, 8 predicted proteins | sample tdDd002_FD_69781 | JGI IMG/M metagenome (GOLD analysis project Ga0070725, IMG submission 69781) | Marine sediment microbial communities from the Atlantic coast under amendment with organic carbon and nitrate - tdDd00.2 | ecosystem: Environmental > Aquatic > Marine > Coastal > Sediment | place...
GCCGTAGGTAATGAGCTTTTACGTCCTTTACTTGGCTTAGGTAACATTGAAGGTCGTCAAGACATTAATGATAACAGCAGTCAGTTTAGCTTCGCTGGTTGGTCACCTGCTATGGCTCCAGAATATACGGTTGGTTTAGCAGCAACATATGAAGTTGACTTAGGTGACGGGGCTTATTTAATTCCTCATATTAATGTTAATTATAGTGATGACTATTATGCATTTGATACCAATATTCCTGAGGCGGAAGTTGATGCACATGCAATCGTTGATGCACGAGTGACTTGGATATTAAATGAGAATGTCCAAATGGATTTCTTTGTTAAAAACTTAACCGACGAAGAAGTATTAACACGTGCTGTAGTTCATTCACAAATTAGAGATGCTAAACCACTTAATTCAGTTCAAGCGAACTGGAATGACCCTAGAACTTGGGGTGTAAGTTTAAAATATACGTTCTAAAAATCGTGTAACTTTAATAAAAAAAAGCCGCAATTATTGCGGCTTTTTTTGCTTATAGATGTGCAAAATGCAGATAGATGGTGAATGCCATTTCTAGAGTTATCACATAGTTTTTAACTTAAAACTTAATATTCTAGGCTACTATTATGCTAAGTGCGCTTAAACACTGGAAGGTAAACAGTGACAAAAAAATCATTTTGGTTTTTATTGTTTTTAACTATACATGTTTCAAGTTTGGCTAATGAATGTAAAGTCATCAATGCTGTATGTAGCCCTAATTGGTATCCAGTGTCATTTATTTCGTCAAAAAATGAAGCAAAAGGAGTTGCTATTGGAATTATGCGAGCTTTGGCTAAAGAGTCACAGTTGGATATAGAGTTTAACTGCAATATCCCTTGGCCAAGAGCAAATCTATATATGAATTTAAGTAAAGTGGATATGCTCGTTGGTCATTACCTAAACATAGAGCGCAAACAAAATTGGATCGTGAGTGACATTTTATTCCTTGATGATATTCGTGCCGTATATTTAGACCCAAAAATTGAAGTTAACCGTGTTGAAGATTTAAAAGGACTTATTGGTGTTAAACCAAGAGGAGCAAGTTTTGGTACTACGATTGATAAGCAAATATCTAAAAAAGCTTTAGATTTTAAAATGCACGAGGTTAATAACATGGAAGCGATGATAGGTCTTTTGTTAAGTCGCCGAGTTGATTATATTTTATCTGACGAAAAAGATATCAGGAAAAACGTAGAGTTATATGATTTGGTTGGAAAAGTTATAATATCAGACTCATTGACTTCAGTTTCAGTACATTTTTCGTTTGCTAAACAGTCACCATGTGCAAAGCATTTAGAGCATTTTAATGCGTTAATTAAAGCCTACAAGACATCGGGCTTTATTGATGAGCTATTTGAACAAGCAAAAAATGACTATAAGGATATTAGCGTCACTGATTAGTGATGTGGTAACTAATTGATACTTATATTTTATTTGTCAAAAAAACTTATATCAATAATGCAATGTTTACAAAAAACAAGAGTTTCTAACTGCTTACCCTGCAACATTCATAGCTTCATCAATATTGTCGTTTGAAATGACTGCTTGCCAAATATTCCACCTTTGGTGATTGTTGGTGTAATGTTATCTGGCAAGATGCATTATTAATCAGTTTCTTCATTCTCGCTTTCATCACATAGGCTTTTTTGTTGGGATTTTAAATAAAAGAAGTCAGCTGTTAGTTGCTCTTCAATTTCCATGGCCTTTTCTGTTGGACAAAAAATACTAAAGCAGGTTTTTATCCGTCCTAAATCTGTCGTAGAAATGGTTACGCTTGGCTCAGGCCCAGGAAGTGTGACATCTAAGCTTCTTTCTATCATGGCATTGTACCTTTCTGCGACACTGTGAAAGTCTTCACAATACTTTTGCGCTTTTTCTAATAATACGCTTTTATGTACATAAGGGTCGTAATCGTTTTCCATGGTTATTGTAAAGCTATGGCAGACATAACGTTTTAAAAAGTTTAAGTTTTTAATTGGTAATGTAATTAGTTGATTGTTTGGAATAAACAATGTTCTACCTGTATATGAATAGCTATTTTGATCGATTTCAAGCATGGTGAGTTTTGCCCAGTCAGTAGAAGTTACTTCACCACAATGTGTGCCTGTTTGCACCCAATCGCCAACGCGAAATGGACTCGTACTAGTGACATATAAAAAGCCGATGAAGCACTGAATATATTCTCTTGTGGCAATAACGATTGCGACAATAAAGGCAGCAATCGATAAAGCGAATTTTTGTAATTCATGGCCCCATAACAAGAACATGGCAATTAGCAAAACTAAATTTGCTAGGTTTTTCATCGTGTTAATAATATATCGATGATCTTTATTATTTTTCTTTGCCCAAATTTTTAAAGATAAAGCTAAGTAATGTTTTATCGGGTATAAAATCAATATCATTACAATCGATGTAAGTAATTTATACTCTAAAAAAATCGCCATTATTTTTCCTAATTAATCCATTGATAAATCACAGTAAAAATAAACTTCCTAAGCCTAAAAATATTAGAAAGCCAACGATATCTGTGATTGTTGTCAGTAAAACTGCGCCTGATAATGCAGGATCCATTTTTAATTTGTTTAACATTGCCGGAATCATAACTCCGGAGCCTGAAGCCGCAATTAAATTACCCAATATTGCAATACCTAATACCAAGCTTATTCCTAAATTTTGAAACACAATATAAGTGATCAAGCCGATTATAGCTGACCAAATAAGACCATTGGTTAATCCTACTTTAAGCTCTTTAATCAATAAAACTTTCAAGTTAGCCTGTGTAATTTGCCCTAATGCTAAACCTCGTACAATCAAGGTAAGTGTTTGACTGCCTGAAATACCCCCCATAGACGCTACAACGGGCATAAGTACTGCCAGTAAAACAACTTGTTGTAAAGTCGCATCAAATAGCCCAATAACAGCAGACGCCATAAATGCTGTAACCAAATTAATTCCTAGCCAAATGCCTCGGTTTTTTGCACTTTGTTTAACTGTGGCAAAAAGGTCTTCATCTTTATTTAATCCCCCCGCCTTAGTTAGTTTATCTTCAGCTTTTACCGTTTTCACATGATAAGCTGAGGCAATAGTAAATCGTCCAACAAATACATTATTATCATCACATACAGGTAATGACATTTTGCCAGATAAAACCAATGCTTCTGATGCTGATGATAATTCGCTATTGGCGTTAAGCTTTAAGTAATCTTTTTCTATCAAGTCTTCTAATAGGCAATTTTCATCAGCACCGATAAGTTTATTCACATTAACGATACCGGTTAATTTTCCTTGCTTATCAACAGTATAAAAATCTTCAGTAAATCCGTTTAATCCTTTAGCAATCAAACGTTTGGCACTCGATATTTTTAACGTTTCGGAAATACGCACATAACTGTAATCTAGCCAGTGTCCAAGCTGTTCATCGTTATATTGTTGAGCTTGCTGGTAAAGCTGCCGTTGAGAGTCAACTAGATGTTTAATCGCATATGTTAAAAATCGTTCAGGTAGCGCTTCAGCAATTTCTAATAGCTCTTCAATTTCAATCTGCGAAAGCAGTTTAAAGCACTCTTCATCAGGTAAAATATTGATTAACCAACGTCGCGTTTCTTTTTTTAACTGAATAAAAGCAATACGTTGCGCTTCTTGACTAAAGTTGTGCCAAACCAGTAAGCGCTGTTCTGGCGGTACGGCTTCAATAAAAAGTGAGTATTGGTCGTGAAACAGCAATTGCTCTGTATCAGTTAATACTAAGTTTAATTCGTCTTCACCTTGCAGAGTTAAGACCTTGCTGATTAATGATTGCAATTGGTCTATGGTGCTTTCATTCATATGAGCTTCAACTTTTATTAGGTTAAGTATATGTATTTATTGGTAAGTATTGCACATAGTAAGCTAATCGCTTTTCTTGATTATAGTTGAAGAGCGCGTAGTTTATTTCAAGTCACGAATTACCACTGGTTCATTAATCTATTAATTCAAATAGTATTGCAAAGACATTACCGTATTATGTGCCTGATGCATCCTAAAGTACTGCTTATTTTTGAGTACTTATTGAATTGGCGGAGTGTAAGTAAAAAGAGTCAAACTACCAAAGAAAAAATTCTTTAGGTATTGATAGAATAATTTGATTAGTGGCGGCGCTGCCAAGCTATAAAGAATAAAATGCTTTAGCAGTGTTTGAGCTCAGATAATTGGCCTCGCGACTACTATAGTGCCTGACTACTTCTTGCCATTGCGCAAATAAATCAGCATAGGAAATATAGAGTTTATCAACAGGGAAATTTGAGCCAAACATGCATCGTTCAGGGCCAAAAATGTCAATGGCTGAATGGGCATAACGGCTAAAATTTTCAGCATTGAAGTTATGTGTAAACATCGAAAACCCAGAGAGCTTGATATAACAATTTGGCAATGATGCAAAGGTACGCATACTTTGTTGCCAGTGATTAAACCCCGCTGGTGATTGATCCCAAGGTGATGCCAAGTGGCAAATAGCTACTTTTAATTCAGGCACTTGCGCTAAGGTGTTAAAGACAATTTGATACTGTTCGCTGGTGAGCTGTAAATCAAAACTGAGTGATTGAGCGGCTAAATAGCGCCAATGAGTGAGCCAAGTGTCAGGTTTAAATTCAGGCAGATACTTATTTTCTTCAGGGCTTTTACCAATAATATCTCGGACACCTTTAACTAGCGAGTAATTTAAGTGTCGAGTGAGTTCCTCTTCAATTGAAGGGTTATGCATATCTATTGCAACAACTGCCGCATTAGGAAAGCCTTCCGTGGCATGTGATAGTTGTTGAATTAATTGCGTTTCTGCGAGTGAGTTTTGAGCACCTACTTGAATATGAACGCTTTGCATTATTTGTTGTTGGTGATCGCTGCAAAAGTCTTCGACCAGATAATTTTTTCTAATAGGATCAGGTTGCCCAAAAAAACGTGGCTCGCCTTTAGCAGCAAGCCATGGGTAATGAACTGCGTTTAAATCCCATAAGTGGTGATGTGCATCTACCCACTCTATTTTTTGTGTCATACAAATGGGTAAGGTAAAGAGAAACTTTTACAGATTGCCAGCCAGTCGATTTGAAGTTGCTCTTCAATAATTTTTTGGTTCTCAAAGTGTAAAATTGATGTCACAGGAATGCGAATGCGTTTAATGTTATTTCCATCGAGGTAATCACCATCAACATGCCACTGTATGGCAACAGTGTTTTGTTTCTCATCGATACACATATGTTCTAACTGGCAGTAACTACGATTCATTCTGTTATGCAACTTTAGTTGAAAATGTCTAAGTGCTACATAGCCAGTACTACTGCCTATTCCTGCAATATTGACGACAGCGTCATCATGATAAATGTGTTCAAAACTTGCGAGGTGTTTTTCTTGCCAAATATTCCACCATTGAGTGATTGTTGGTGCAATATTATCTGGCAAGGTGCAGATATCTGAAGGCACCGCGTGATAACTCTGTGGATGCATTTGATGATCAAATTGGCTCAGAAATAGGGGGTCGGGAGATATTAACTCATCAACAAATTGTTCAGGTGTTAAGTTAAGCAATTGTGCCAATCGAACTGTGTCAACAATACAATGTAAACGTTTAATATGGGTATTATTGTGTTCTAAAAAAAATGTTAATGAGACATTTTGCTGTGTGTCGTCATTTGAAAGCTCAAAATAAATAGCAGAAAATTCGCTACCGTTCACCGTGAGCTTTTTTGTCAGCGTTAAAAAGCCAAACTGCTCAAGGCTTTTAAGCCATAGTTTTTCAATTTGCATGTTGCCATAAGCAGTAAAGTCGTGTTGGCGCCAAGACGTGCTATGAAGAATACTGGATGAAAGCTGCGCTACATCACCTTGCGTATAAAGTTCGATAAGTTTATTAAACATGCTTAGGCTCCTGCGCTAAGGTTGGCAATGTTACGCCTGCTTCACGAATAAGATTCGCATATAATGAAATTTCATCGAATACAGTAACTTCTTTTATGATTTTTTGATTTCTTACTCTCATATGTGTACACCCTAAAACAAAAAACCGCTGGCCTTTTAGTGGCTCTAATCGTTCATCATGAGGGGTATAAGTGCCAGCTACTGACCAACGTAGGGCAATATCGATAGTCTCCTCGTCGAAGCCAACCACAGCTATGTGGTCGATAGTCATTTTGGCATCGGGGCATTGTGATAACCATTGAATGAGTGTACCGCTAATTTGCGCTAAGCCAGTTGACCTTCTTCCTCCAGGCCATTGATGTGCAGCGGCAACATGATAAAAATCAGTTAACGTAGAAAATTGCTTTTGATTAAATAATGTTTGTACCCAAGACTGAACAAAGTTTTCTACCGTCCAGTTTTTTGCTGTTAATGTTCTTAATGCTCGATGTTCCGTTTTGCCAACCCGTTCATATTCACTGTTGTACCAGTTATTAAATGTTTCATTAGGCGTCAAACGAGAGAAATGAATGGCGGCATCTATTAAGTCGATACCCAATTGGGCAATTAAAAAGCTGTTGTCACGTACTAACCACTCTTTAATGATTTTGTTTTCAAAACAAACACAGTCTGCAATGGTGGTTACACGCCCAGTTTTATTGGTAGCACGACCAAAATCTGAGTTCCCCGTGTTTGTCATAATGCTGGTAATAAGATGTGATGAATAATAGGTATTATCAGGCTCTTCTTTCCAAATAACATTTTCACCTATCAAACTTCTATCAGGGAATGCGGCAATCGTTTTTAGCGTATTTTGTACTACTTGCTCAACACATTCTGAATAGGCACCTAAGGTAAATACGGGGCAAATATCACTATAGTATTGGTAACATAAACCAACATTTTTTTGTTCCCAAATGCGATGAGTAATTCGGATAATGTAATCAACAATATCGATAAACTCTTCATCAAAGCCTGACAATGTTTGTTTTTTTTCACCCGCTGGCTCTAGTAGCTTTGTTAAAGGCTGCCAATGCACTTGGGTGATTTCGTTATTAAGTTTTGAAGTCATAGTGTTGTTTGTTGCCTTTAAATAAATAGCTCAAAAGAGAATAAAAATACGAGTGTAAAAATGAAGAAGGCAAATAATGCATAACATACCTTGTCTACTTTACCAGGAACTAGATACCAACCATTTTCTTTGGTCTCTAGGTTATTTTCAGCGAAAGACTTTATTTGGCCTTTGATCGTGTATGGTGAGTATTCTGCTTGTTTTCCGTCAATAGCTATACTGGCAATAATGGTAACAACGACATTAACAAAAGCACCAATTGCAGCATACCAAGGCCAAGCAACGTCGGTATAAATCGCGGTATAAGCAACGGCAACTACACCAACAAGAGTACCTACTAATAAACCTCGTTCACTTGCATGTTTTGAAAAGAAACCTAAGCCAAACATACCTAGTTGTGCACCAACAAAATATGAACCTACTTTACTCAGAACTTCTAATATTGAGCCTGTACTGTGTAAGTGGTACATAATGGCAGGGAAGATGATTATTGCTGCCCAAAATACAGTGAAAATGCGTGAAACATTAAGGTAATGGCCTTCGCTTTCATTTGGCTTAAAGTACTTCTTATAAAAATCCAATGTGGATACGGTTGATAGTGAGTTAAATGCTGAATCTAAACTCGACATTGAGGCTGCCATTACCGCTGCGGCAATTATGCCCATTAATCCTGGCATACCGTACTGCGCCGCAAATTCTAGAATAATCGTATTTTCATTTTCAAACGGAACACCTTGGTAGTAGTTGTAAAACAAGATGCCCATAAGAATAAAAAAGAAATAAACGAAAAAGGCGAGGAAACCCATTAATAGGTATGACTTTTTAGCGTCACCAATATTTTTAGCGGCTAAGGTGCGCTGCACCATCATTTGGTTCGTACCGTATACCGTAATGTGGTAAAGCGTCATCGCTAAAATACCGGACCACACTGTGGTAACGTTAGTGAAATCCATATCAAAATTAAGTGGGTTAGTTTTACCTTCTGCTTTGAGCTGCGCCAAACTTTCCATCACAGGTGTCGTACTGTTTTCTATCAACGCATACATAATAATACCGGCACCAATAAATAAGATGCCTGACTGGATCACATCAGTCCAAATAACAGCGGTGATCCCCCCCATAACGGTATAAATTAACGCGATAATTGTGACGATGATAATGGCAGTTATTTCAGGGATACCAGTAATAAAACTCAATACTATTGATGTTGCATATAATACTGCGGCAGAGCTCATAGTTTGTGAAATAAGCCAAATGCCAGACACCAATCCTCGCGCTTTTTTACCGAATCGTTTTTCTTGGTATTCGTAAATTGATGCCACACCCGCATTGTAGAAAAAGGGAAAGAAAAAAGTGATAACCGCAATAATTACTAACGGGTAATTAAGATGAATGGCTATCACTGAAAGGCCGTCTTTGTATGCCCAAGCAGGCGCACCGAGGAATGTCATTGCACTTACATAGGTTGCAATAACTGAGATACCAATTGCCCACCAAGGGGTTTGCTTTTGGCCTAAATAAAAATCATCTGCGGTGCTCACTTTTTTGCTAATGACAAAACCAAGTAATAGGTTTGCTAAAATATAAACAATTAAAATAGTCCAATTTAAGGTGCCAAATTCTGTCATGTATATATCTCTTATTGTTATAGTGAGGAAGTCGTATGATTAAAACACGTTTGACTTCGAAGTCAATTAAACATAGCATTGTTTAAAATGATTTTAAAGTATAACTTGAAAAATTAGCTAGTCAGGGTGATTTAATAAGATTGAAAACAAACTTATTTATTGCCAAACCTAACTCAATGTTATTTGAGAAAAGCTTTTGATTTCAACGTTAAAGTTCGTAAAAAATGAATTAGGATCAAGGTTGTGAGTACAATTGAACAAGCAAATAAAACATTAATACTTGAATATTATCAGGCACTCGAACAAGCAAACTTCGAAACCATTGGTGATGTATTGTCACACTATATGAGTGATGACTGCCAGTGGTATGGTGTACATCCCTTTAATGAACAACATGGTCCTGATGCTGTTAACCAAGTGTTTTGGCAACCGTTCTTATCATCATTTAAGTCAATCCAGCGCCGACAAGATGTCTTTATGGCGGGCAACAGCAATGGTGAAAATTGGGTCACTAGCATGGGGCATTTTATGGTGCAGTTTGATCAAGACTGGCTTGGAATTCCTCGTTCTGGGCGTATTGCGATGATTCGCTATGCTGACTTTAATTGTATTAAAGAGGGTAAAATTGTTCGCAGTGGCTTCTTTTGTGACATCATTAGTTTAATGCATCAAGTGGGTATTAATCCTTTACCACAAGCCACTGGGCATTCTTTTATTTATCCAGGTCCTCGAACACATGATGGTATTCAATTACAAGATATTGATGCGGCCGAGGGTGAAAAAACCATGGCTATTCTTAATCAAATGATTGATGACCTATCGCAGCTAAATAAAACCGCTAATGATAATTATCCACCGGAAATACTAGAAAAAACATGGGCTAAAGACATGGTTTGGTATGGCCCAGCGGGTATAGGCGCAACGTATACTATTCCTAAATTTCAAGAGCAACATTCTTACCCCTTTAGACAGGGGCTAAAAGACAAAGTATTTAATGGTCATATATGCCGATATGCAGAAGGCAATTATGCCTGCTTTTTTGGTTGGCCAAATTTAACCAATACGCCAATTGGCGGTTTTTTAGGGCTACCTGGTGGTGAGGTGCGCGCTGACATGCGGGTTGTTGACGTATATCGCCGTGAGGGTGATAAGTTAATGGAAAACTGGGTGTTGATTGATATTCCTTATTGGTTAAAACAACAAGGCTTAGATATTTTAGAGCGTAGTCGAAAAATTAATAATCCAAGCTAAGCACGCTATTATTATTTATTAGTTACAAGAAGGAGGCTAAATGCCTCTTTCTTGTTAATTACTGGGCTATTGACCTTTAAATTGTTGCTTCATCATTGCAAAGACATCTAGCCCCATTTGCATACACATATCAATGATATCAATGGCAACCCAGTTCTCTTTTAATAAATCACCTTCTCGACGCCAAATATCCATAACTCTTAGTGATAGCTCTTTATTAGAAGGAGGCAATCCTAACCAGCCACCGACAGAGTGAGTGCCGTGCATATGTGGCCAGCCGCCAGTCGCAACATAATTACCGTCTGCAACGAGCGTTGCTTTATGGTCGACACTGCGATCAGGAAAGCTAAATACAAAAGGCCCTTGATGATTTGCGCGAAAGCCTTCAATACCACGAGTAGTGCCGATACCAGCAGGCCCATACCACATAAAATCACTGTGCCAGTAGTCTTGTAGCTGCATACTTTCTAACGATTTACCATCAAAGCGGCCGAGCTCTTCTAGCATGTCTAGTACGAGTTGTGTTGATTTTTCCGCTTCACTGATTGAAGTCTCTGGGCGATGTAATCCATCCATTGTAGATGGCGGCATAACAAGGCCTGAATGCCCTAAACTTTTCCTTAGTGGATTAACACCCGCTTGGTTCATTGCATCTAAAAAATCCAAGATAGTATAGGCAACAGAAACCTTACCTTCTTGAAGCTGTACTAGTTCCGTGTAACGTAAATACAGCGTTCTGTTGGTTGCTGGAATACCTAAGAGTTCGTTAGTAAAGGTGCCAATTAAATAACCGGTACTAGCAATCCAGGTTGCCCCTTGATATTCACTTTCTACGTTAATAAATGGCTTTCTTTCAATATCAGGTAAGGCTTTAACAAGCGGTTGCCAGTAGTTATTGATTAATTCATTTTTCCCATGAAGCTGATTAATAGGTGCG
>Ga0070725_10002039_pt1 | contig 10829 bp, 14 predicted proteins | sample tdDd002_FD_69781 | JGI IMG/M metagenome (GOLD analysis project Ga0070725, IMG submission 69781) | Marine sediment microbial communities from the Atlantic coast under amendment with organic carbon and nitrate - tdDd00.2 | ecosystem: Environmental > Aquatic > Marine > Coastal > Sediment | place...
ATCACCGCAGTGAAAATCATCGAAATGGCCAACACAACCAATGTAGCGATCCGTGCGAATTTCCACATGTCGCCCTTCTCTGGCAAGCGACCGTTTTGTTGGGCGAACTTGTTGCCTTCGACCATGGCAGCCACCATCGGGGGCAGGATCATCATCCCGCCATTGGCAATGTCGAACTTGAAAATCTGCATCACCAGAAGTGACAGAACCCAAAGCCCAACGCTGACTCCCACAAACACAAGGCTATAGCGGCGGATGTTCATAATATCTCTCCTGTTTGGCACCACGTCATGCGCGCGCGCCATCCATTAGACGACGCATTTCTTGAATGGCCGGGGTCAGGCCACGGAAGATCGCCTCGCCGATAATAAAGTGGCCGATGTTCAGCTCCATCACTTCGGGGAAGGCGGCAATCGGGGCCACGGTGTCATAGGTCAGGCCGTGGCCTGCGTGGACCTCTAACCCCAGCGAATGAGCAAAGGCCGACATGTCGCGCAGGGCGACCAGCTCGGCATCGCGATCCTCGAACCGTCCCTCGGCATGAGCGTCGCAATAGGCCCCCGTGTGCAGTTCAATCACCTGAGCGCCGATACGCGCGGCGGCCTCGATCTGCTTTTGGTCGGCGGCGATGAAAATCGAAACGCGACAGCCAACCTCGCGCAGCGGGGCGATGAAATGCGCCAGGCGGTTTTCCTCGCGCGCGACCTCCAGGCCGCCCTCGGTGGTGCGTTCTTCGCGTTTTTCGGGCACCAGGCACACAGCATGCGGCCGGTGGCGCAGCGCAATTTTCTGCATTTCTTCGGTTGCCGCCATTTCGAAATTCAGCGGCACCGTCAGGACATCCATCAGCCCATCAATATCCGCATCCGAGATGTGCCGACGGTCCTCGCGCAGGTGCGCGGTGATTCCGTCTGCTCCGGCCTCTTCGGCCAGCTTTGCCGCACGCAGCGGATCGGGGTAGGCCCCACCCCGCGCATTCCGCACCGTGGCCACATGGTCGATGTTCACACCAAGGCGCAATTGTCCCAAAGGCTCCATCGCCGTCTCCTTCGTTCTGAGTCGTTCTTCTACCCCGTGGCGCCGACCCTAGTCTGCCTTTGGCGCGTCGTCAGCCTGTCGTTGAGCTTTTTTCTTCAACGCGGCAAGTTTCGCTTTCAGCGCGCCTTTGCGGCGATGCTGATAGGCACGGATCAGCGGAACGCTGACGTAATATGCCACAATGCCAGCGACGATACCGGGAATAATCCCGCCAATCATGTACGGAAAAAACACCTCGTCATAAAAGGCGTGCAGCTCGTGCCATTCGACGTCTTGGCCGGTGAAAACCGCGAATAGATTATCCTTAAGGTTATCCCCTGCGGCCAGAAATTTCCCAGCCAAAGACCGATGAACCTCGTGATCGTCTTCTGGCCCACGTCCCAGCAAGAAATAGCCGGTTTTCATGCTGATCACACCAATCGGCACATAGGTCAGCGGGTTCCCAAAGAACGTCCCCAAAAGGGCCGCCAGAATATTGCCCCGCATGATAAGCGCCAAAGTTCCGGCCACAACGAAGTGCATGCCGAAAAAGGGGGTAAAGGTCGTGAAAACCCCGGCAAAAATACCGCGCGCGATCTTTTCTGGCGAATCAGGAAGACGGTGCAGCCTGTGCTTCACGTACATCGCTGCGCGTCCCCAACCACCACGGGGCCAGAAAAATTCGAACAGGATCTTCCAGATCGGTCTTCTGTCCCGGCGCTTGAAAACCAAAGGGGCGTCCCTTCCTTTTAACCTGCTTGCGAACTCAGCCGCGATGGATCCCGATGGCGCTGAACAGCGGCAACATCGCTTTCCGCCTCCAGAGCTGAAACAACAGAATGCAAATGTTCGGCGTCCCGCAATTCGACATCAATCAACAGTCGAAAGAAATCCGGTTTGCGATCAACAAAATGTAAGTCCGAGATATTGGCCTTCTGCTCTCCGATCAATGTGCAAATCCGTCCCATGACGCCCGCATCATTGCCGATGGTCAGCTCCAGCGTTGCCGTGTGCACGGCCGGATGCTTGCCCGCATGCCAGTGCAGGTCCATCCAACGCTCGGGCTGGTCTTCGTATGCGGTCAGCGCTTCGCAGTCGATGGCATGGACGACCACGCCTTTGCCGCGATAGGTGATGCCCACGATACGCTCTCCTGGCAGTGGCTGGCAGCACTTTGCCAGATCAAAGCGTTGATCTGATGACAGACCGACAACCGCCCGATGCGGTTCGACCTCTTCCCCCTCCCGCGAGCTAAGCTCGGGGTAAACCGCATGGATGACTTCGCGGGCGGTCAGCTCGGCGCTGCCGAGGCGCGCCAGCAATTCATCCCGCCCTTCGATTCGCAAATGCCGAGCAGCGGTATCCAGTGCCTTGTCTGTCGATTTCTTCCCGACATGTTCAAATGCCGAACGCGCCAGTTCCCGGCCCAGCTTGATAAAGCGTTCCCGGTCTACTGCGCGCAATGCTCTGCGGATGGCGGACTTCGCCTTGCCAGTGGTTGCAATCTCCAACCAGGTTCCCTGAGGGGTCTGGCCCTCAGCCGTGATGATTTCAACCGACTGGCCGTTTTTCACACGTGTCCACAAAGGCACGCGCATCCCGTCTACCTTGGCGCCAACGCAGGCATTGCCGATCCGGGTGTGGATCGCATAGGCAAAATCAATCGGCGTCGCGCCCTTGGGCAATTTGACCACTTCACCTTTGGGGGTAAAGCAGAACACCTTGTCCGAGTACATCTCCAGCTTTACCGCTTCCATGAACTCGTCATGGTCTTCTTCTCCGCCCATCTGCTCGGTCAGGTTGGCGATCCACTTTGCCGGATCTACGGCAAAGGGGTTCTGGCTGCGGACACCATCACGATAAGACCAGTGCGCCGCCACACCGGTTTCGGCCACGTCATGCATTTGACGGGTGCGAATTTGCACCTCGACCCGTTTGCCGTCGCGCCCAGACACCGAAGTATGAATCGAGCGATAGCCATTCGATTTGGGCTGGCTGATGTAATCCTTGAATCGGCCCGGAACGGCGCGCCAACGTTGGTGGATCACCCCCAGCGCCCGATAGGCGTCCATTTCCGAGTCGGTAATCACCCGAAATCCATAGATGTCGGACAGGCGGGAAAATCCCATGCCTTTTTCTTCCATCTTACGCCAGATCGAATAAGGCTTCTTGGCGCGGCCAAAGACCTGAGCCTCGATCCCGGCTTCTTCCAGCTCGTGCCGCATATCGCCGGTGATCCGATGGATCACATCACCGGTTTCCTTTTGCAGCATCACAAAGCGGCGCATGATGCTGGCGCGCCCCTCGGGGTTCAGCACCTTAAAGGCCAGATCCTCCAGTTCTTCGCGCATCCACTGCATACCCATCCGGCCGGCCAGCGGAGCGAAGATGTCCATGGTTTCGCGGGCTTTTTGGACCTGCTTATCCGGGCGCATGGCCTTGATCGTGCGCATGTTGTGCAGACGATCGGCCAGCTTGACCAGGATCACCCGCAGGTCCTTGGACATGGCCATGAACAGTTTGCGAAAGTTCTCGGCCTGCTTGGTTTCTGAACTGGAAAGCTGGAGGTTGGTCAGCTTGGTCACACCATCGACCAGTTCAGCGACGTCCTTGCCAAACCGCTTATCCACCTCGGAATAAGAGGCTTTGGTGTCTTCAATGGTGTCGTGTAGCAGGGCGGTGATAATTGTCGCGTCGTCTAGCCGCTGTTCTGTAAGAATCGCGGCGACGGCAACGGGGTGGCTGAAGTAGGGCTCGCCAGAGTGGCGGAACTGCCCTTCATGCATCAGGCGGCCATAGTCATAGGCCGCCCGGATCAGCTGTTCATTCGTTTTTGGGTTATAGTTGCGGACCAGTGCGATCAGATCATCAACCGCGATCATATTTCCCGCTTCCCGTGATAGAGGCGCTGCCTCAGCCCTGACCCTGTGCTTCCATCAACTGGCGCAGCAGCATTTCTTCGGACATATCGTCCTCGGCGGGTTTGTCCGCAGGTTCGCCACCGCCCATCAACAGGGCCATGTTGTCGTCCTCGGGCATATCGACTTCGATCTGTGTCTGGTTGTTCTCAATCAGACGTTCGCGCAGCTCGTCGGCCGATTGGGTTTCCTCTGCGATTTCACGCAGGGCGACAACCGGGTTTTTGTCGTTGTCACGATCTACAGTGATCGGAGCGCCGGCCGACACTTCACGCGCACGATGGGCGGCAAGCATCACCAGTTCGAACCGGTTCGGGACCTTGTCTACGCAGTCTTCAACGGTAACGCGGGCCATTGGGGCACTCCAGTCATAGGGGTAGGGTATCTGAAAGGCGGTTTCTATGTGGAAAAATAGGGATTGACAACCCAATATTCAAACCGGCCGAACCTCTTTTATTGCGTCCTCGCTCAGAGCGGCACAGAATTGCCGAACGCTCTGCCCCAAAACCGGATGATGCCAGTCCGGTGCCACATCCATCATCGGTACCAAGACGAACGCCCGCTCGTGCATACGTGGATGCGGTAAGATCAGCTCTTTGGGGGCGTCCTGCTGTTGTCGTTCTGGGGGTAAGTTATGCCAGAGTTCAAAGCCCGCGACATCGGGCAAAACCCTTTGACCATAGGCGACCAGGTCAATATCCACCGTCCGCGCTGCCCAGCGCCTGTTTCGCTCTCGGCCCAGCCCGGCCTCGACCTGATGCAGGACCGTCAGCAGATCCGTGGGCGCCAAATCTGTCTGCACCACAACCACCGCATTCACATAGTCAGGCCCTGCCCCCACCGGGAAGCATGGCGTGTGGAAAAATCGGCTTTGTCGCAGGACAATAACTCCTTTTAACGCCAAACTTTCCAGCGCCATGCCCAGAAGTTCGGCTGGCGCAACGTTTTCGAAGGTCTGATTCGACCCAAGCGCCAGCACGATCTCTTGATCAATTTTCATGGCAACCCTATCCTTTCGAGCGTGCTAACCCACTTGCGCACTGTTTCCGATAGACCTAATTCTTCTCAGATCCGCGCTGTTCTTATTTACACTCACTCACGGACGAATTGGCACGGTAATACATTGGAAGGGAATTTTAATGTTCTACAAAGACGAACGGCTGGCGCTGTTCATCGACGGCTCGAATTTATATGCCGCTGCCAAAGCCCTTGGGTTTGACATCGACTACAAGCTTCTACGTCAAGAATTTATGCGCCGGGGCAAACTCCTGCGGGCCTTTTATTACACTGCCCTGCTGGAAAATGATGAATATTCGCCCATCCGCCCATTGGTGGATTGGCTACACTACAACGGCTTCACCATGGTGACCAAACCCGCCAAGGAATATACCGACAGCCAGGGCCGCCGCAAAGTCAAAGGCAACATGGATATCGAACTGACCGTAGACGCCATGGAACTGGCCCCGCGCGTCGATCATATCGTGCTGTTTTCCGGCGACGGAGATTTCCGCCCTCTGGTCGAAAGCCTTCAGCGTCAGGGTGTGCGTGTGTCTGTGGTCTCGACGATCCGCAGCCAACCTCCGATGATCGCTGACGAGCTGCGCCGCCAGGCGGATAACTTCATCGAGCTGGACGAGCTGAAAGACGTGATTGGCCGACCTCCGCGTGAGGTGCCAATCGAACGTGAAGGCGTCTATACGCCTAGCTAATCCAAAAGGCCGGGGCCGCAATGCCCCGGCCTTTTGCTATTCGGATTGTCGGCCTACTGATCGGACCCCGCGTTGATACGGTTATGAGTATCAATCACCCGTTTTGGCCACGTGCTTTTGATATAGGCCAGCACCACGGCGATTTCCTGATCGCTTAGCACCTCCTGAAACCCAAGCATCCGGGATTTGTACCCCTGTCCGACCATCGCTTCGGTCCCATACTTAGTGGTCAGAAATAATTGGCGATCCGGGTGGTGCCAAGTATGCCCCGTTTCATCATGCGGCGGAGCAGGAAGGTAGCCATCTTCGTCCCGGCTGCGCCAGTTCGGCTCTCCTTCAAGTGCCACCCCATGGCAACTGGCGCAATTGTCGGCATAGAGGTCCTGACCGATCTCGATTGCTTTGGGGTTGTCATAGGGAACAAATCCCTCGGCCCAGGCGGCCTGCGCCCCAAGCAACCCAATCGCCAGCCCTGCCAATTGTCTCGGATGCATTGCGCGCCCTCCCTGTGCTCTGTTCGCAGCAAATGACACCACACCATCCATCCGCCAACAAGTCACCCTTGCGTGACCGCAAGGCACTGGACCACGCAGCGCCAAGCGCGTACCTCTGTGAACAACAGGAGACCCCGCATGACGAAACCACCGCTAACCGTTTACCTTGCCGCACCCCGCGGGTTTTGTGCAGGCGTAGACCGCGCCATCAAGATCGTCGAAATGGCGATTCAGAAGTGGGGCGCGCCAGTCTATGTGCGGCACGAAATCGTTCACAACAAATACGTTGTCGATGGGCTACGCGACCTGGGGGCTGTCTTTGTCGAAGAGCTGGAGGATTGCCCCGATGATCGGCCCGTGATCTTCTCGGCCCACGGCGTGCCGAAATCCGTCCCCGCCGAGGCGGCCAAGCGTCAAATGATCTATGTCGATGCCACCTGCCCGCTGGTGTCCAAGGTCCATATCGAGGCCGAGCGCCATTCCGAGAACGGACTGCAAATCATCATGATCGGACACACCGGCCACCCCGAAACCATTGGCACCATGGGTCAGCTCCCTGATGGCGAGGTCCTGCTGGTCGAAACGGTCGAGGATGTCGCCACCGTGCAGGTCCGCGACCCCAATCAGCTGGCCTTTGTGACTCAGACGACGCTGTCGGTCGACGACACCAAAGACATCGTGGCTGCACTTCAGGCACGGTTCCCCGCCATCCAGGGCCCCCACAAAGAAGACATCTGCTATGCCACCACCAATCGCCAAGAGGCCGTCAAGGCGATGTCCGGCAGGATCGACGCGATGCTAGTGGTCGGCGCGCCGAACTCGTCCAATTCCCGTCGGCTGGTCGAGGTCGCCTCGCGCAATGGCTGTGACTATGCGCAACTGGTGCAACGCGCATCGGACATCGATTGGCGTGCTCTGGACGGCATCCGCTCCATCGGGATCACGGCCGGGGCCTCGGCACCAGAGCTGCTGGTGGACGAGGTCATCAACGCCCTGCGCGACCGGCACGACGTCACAATCGAAGAAATCGAAACCGCAAAAGAGAACGTAGAGTTCAAAGTCCCCCGCGTGCTGCGCGAAACCGTCTGAGGCCTGATATGATCTCTTTACAATTTCTGCTGACCGCTCTGGTCGTTGTCATCGCGCCCGGAACCGGAGTGGTCTACACTCTGGCAATGGGCTTGGGTCAGGGGCCACGCGCCGCCATTATCGCGGCCTTGGGCTGCACCTTTGGTATCATTCCCGCGATGGCTGCTGCGATCCTGGGGCTGGCTGCGGTGCTACACACCTCTGCACTATTGTTCCAAACCGTGAAATTCGCGGGTGTTGCATACCTGTTGTGGCTGGCATGGCAGGCAATGCGTTCTGGTGGGGCGCTATCTGTCTCGGGTCAGAGCGCCCGTCAATCCGCACTGACCATCGCCCGGCGCGGAATCTTGATCAACGTCTTGAACCCGAAGCTCTCAATCTTCTTTCTCGCGTTGCTCCCGCCATTCCTGTCTGGCACCCCCGAAGCAGCCACATCCGAAATGCTGACGCTTGGCGTGGTTTTCATGGTCATGACATTCGTGATTTTCGCGCTGTACGGTGTCTTTGCAGCATCAGCCCGACGTCTGATCCTTTCCAGCGAACGCACCATGCGCTGGCTCAACCGTTCGTTTGCCGCGATCTTCACCCTGTTGGCGGGCCGTCTGGCGCTGGAACGCGCATGAGCACCGATTCCAAGACAATCCGCACCTACGACACCCACGCAGACGAATATGCCCGCGTCACCTTCACGGACAAACCTGACCCATTTCTGCAAGCCTTCATTGATGCCGTCCCCAAAGGTGGCCGTGTACTGGATCTGGGCTGCGGCCCCGGAACCTTTGCCAATCTCATGGCACAGACAGGGCTGAGTGTTGACGCCACAGACGCCTCGGCAGAAATGGTCACCCGCGCGGCCCAGCATCCGGGTGTCTCTGCCCAGCAGGCGACATTTGACGATCTGACCGCCCGCAATCTGTACGACGGTATCTGGGCCAATTTCAGCCTGCTGCACGCCCCGCGCGCCGCCATGCCACACCACTTGGCCGCAATCCACACGGCACTGCGCCCTCATGGGGCCTTTCACCTGGCCGTTAAAACCGGCGAAGGTGAACACCGCGACCGTTTGGGCCGCTTCTACACCTACTACTCACCCGAAGCATTGACCGTCCTGCTGGAAACGGCTGGCTTCACCGTTCAGAAAATCACACCCGGCCGCGACAAAGGTCTGGACGGGTCCTTGTCCGATTGGATATCCGTAGCCTCCCATGCCTGATCTCTTTGCATATACCGACGGAGCTTGCTCCGGTAATCCCGGCCCTGGCGGCTGGGGTGTTCTGCTGCGCGCAATGGAAGGGGACGCAATCGTCAAAGAACGCACCCTATACGGTGGCGAACCCGACACCACCAACAACCGGATGGAGCTCCTGGCTGCGATCAACGCGCTGGAAGCACTTGCGAAATCCTCGTCCATCACAATCGTCACCGACAGCGCCTACGTCAAGAATGGCGTCACAGGCTGGATTCATGGCTGGAAACGAAACGGTTGGAAAACCGCCGCCAAAAAACCCGTAAAAAACGTCGAGCTCTGGCAGCGTCTGGACGAGGCCCAGGCCCGTCACAGTGTCACATGGGAATGGGTCAAAGGTCATGCAGGCCATCCTGAAAACGAACGCGCCGATGAACTCGCCCGCGCGGGCATGGCGCCGTTCAAACCCACAAAGGCGCGGTCGTGACCCCGCTGGGGTTGCTGGATTTCGCCTCGGTCGCCGTTTTCGCACTGACCGGGGCGCTCGTCGCCTCGCGCGCTCAGCTGGATCTGGTCGGCTTCGCGTTCATCGCCTGCCTAACCGCCGTCGGTGGCGGCACCCTGCGCGACCTGCTGCTGGACCGAAACCCAATTGTCTGGATCGCCCAGCCTGCCTATATCGGCGTGGCTGCTGGCGCGGCTCTGTTGGTATTCTTCACCGCCCACCTGCTGGAATCGCGCTACCGAACCCTGCTGTGGCTTGACAGCCTTGCGCTGGCCGTGGCCGTTCCAGCCGGGGTCGGCCTTGCGCTCAGCCAAGCACAGCCAGCGCCCATCGTGCTGATCATGGGCATCATTACGGGCAGCTTCGGCGGCCTGATGCGCGACGTCGTCTGCAACGAGGTCCCCCTGATACTGAAACAAGGGGAACTCTACGTCACAGCCGCCTTCGCAGGATCGGCCGCAGCGCTCGTGGTGCAATATTTCGGCCATAGCCCCACACTTAGCCTCGCGACCTGCGCGCTCTGCACCTGGGCGCTCCGCGCGGGGTCGCTTGCCTTCGGATGGCGCCTACCCGTCTACAAAAGCCGCCCACCAAAACAATAGCGCCCGCGCTTTCATCTTGCCAAAAATACTCACTGCGCGACCTTGCCGGTCACTTCTTCACATATGTCTGCCACAGCCAAATAAGCAGCAACGACCCAAGCACAGCCCCCACCAATCCCGCAGCCATACCCATCACGCCCAGCAAGAACCGCAACACAAGCCCACCAACCAAAGCACCGGCCATCCCGATAACGACGGTTGTGATAATATCCGTTTCCAGCTTCATCATACGCGTCGCCAGGAAACCGGCGGCCGCTCCGATAATCACTAACCAAATAACACCCATGTCAGCCTCCTATTTCCGAAAATGCGTGGGCACGATGATCAACGCACCGATTGAGGACAAAATCGCGTCGCCCCCAGCGCTGCTGAACTTTACCCCAAACATGATCCGCACAAAGTAAAACAGAAATGCGCCACCGATGCAGATAATAATCGAGGGCAAATATCCGTTCCGTGTGAACCCGGTCTTTTCAGACATATAGCCCACGATACCTGCGATCACGACTGTGCCAATCAGTGTCGGGAACATTGTTTTCTCCGGTTACAGGCGGGCACCCTTTGACACGGGCATCCCACGCAGGAATTCCTGCGTATCCTGCGCGCCCTTCCCGGCCCGTTGCAAGCGCAAAAGCTGTACCGCCCCTGTCCCGCAGGCCACTGTCAGCGTGTCATCCAGCACCTCACCCGGTTGCCCAGCGCCGTCGGCCAAACGCGAGCCAAGTAGCTTCAGCCGCACACCATCAACCTCAATCCAGGCGCCAGGAAAGGGCGACAGGCCTCTAATCTTGCGGTCGATTTCTTCTGCCGGAGCAGTCCAGTCCACAGCGGCCTCGGCCTTGTCGATCTTGTGGGCATAGGTCACGCCGTCCTCTGGCTGAGCCTCTGCCTTCAGGTCGTCCAACCGCTCCAAGGCCTGAGCAATCAACACCGCGCCCATGCCGGACAGGCGATCATGCAGCTGGGCGGTCGTTTCCTCGGGGCCGATCGCGGTGACGTCCCGCAACAAGACTGGCCCCGTATCCAGCCCAGCCTCCATCTGCATGATGCACACGCCGGTTTCCGCGTCCCCGGCCATGATCGCCCGGTGGATCGGCGCTGCCCCGCGCCAGCGCGGCAGCAGGCTGGCATGAATATTCAGGCAGCCTCGTGCGGGCGCATCCAGCACCGCTTGCGGCAGGATCAGCCCATACGCCACCACCACGGCCACGTCTGCGCCCAACGCAGCAAACTCCGCCTGCATCTCGGCTGTTTTCAGCGACACAGGATGGCGGACATCCAGCCCCAGCTCTTGGGCGCGCGCATGGAC
>Ga0070725_10002040_pt1 | contig 10828 bp, 9 predicted proteins | sample tdDd002_FD_69781 | JGI IMG/M metagenome (GOLD analysis project Ga0070725, IMG submission 69781) | Marine sediment microbial communities from the Atlantic coast under amendment with organic carbon and nitrate - tdDd00.2 | ecosystem: Environmental > Aquatic > Marine > Coastal > Sediment | place...
CAGAGGCTATGAAGATGTTCTCTCAGCTAACTTTAGCCGGGTATAACCGTCAAGATGCAATCTTGTATCCTGAAGATAAGAAGTATCGTATCGAGCGAGTGCTAAACAGCAATGGCCAACAGGTCTCTCAAGGTGACTTACTGTTTGTTGTTTCACCAGTTGAGTGATACGCCGAAATGAAGAATGAGTAAAATAGGTTGTTACTTAACTATTAACTCGCTTTGGCTTGATTGTAAAAATACCCGTCACTTGTGACGGGTATTTTTTTATACGACTCCTACTGTGAAGTCTATGCAATACAAAAAGTAATGCATCCTTTCTATTGTTTTTGTTTATTCCTGCTTAACTTTTTGATTTTAAATAATATAGTTCTATTAGTTTTTATATCTTTGCGAAGTAAAAAAAGAGGTGTATTTTTGCGCTTTAATTAACCTATTTATGTAGCAAAAAAATGAGCAACAAAATTATTGTCGGTAATGAAGAGTGGTGCGTTTTACCTGGTTTAGGCATCAAGGCTGTCAAGGCTCGTGTCGATTCAGGAGCCAAGACATCATCGCTTCACGCAATCAATATCTCTACGTTTAAACGTGAAGATGGTACTTGGGTCAGCTATGAAGTTCATCCGCTGCAAGGCAGCCGAAAAGTGGCTCTGCAGTGTGAATCTAAGCTTATCGACAGACGAGTGATCAAGAGTTCTAACGGCGAAACCGAGAAGCGCTTTGTTGTGAGTGAGGTGCTCCATTTGGGGGAGCAATCCTGGGAGATTGAGCTGACACTGACAAATCGCGCCAACATGGGTTATCGCATGCTGCTGGGCCGTGAAGCTATGGGGCAAAAGATCTTAGTGGATCCTTCTGCCACTTGCTGTTTAGGTGAGATGTCAGCTGAAGAGGTGGACCAAGTCTACGGTAAGCTTGTTGTTCCAAGTAGCGGCTTGAAGATAGGTTTGCTGGCGAGTAACCCGGACTTATATAGTAATAAACGCATTATGGAAGCGGGTCAGCAGCGTGGTCATGAGATGTATTTTCTCAATGTGAAACAGTGCTATATGAAGCTGAATGCGTCTGAACCTGAGGTGCATTACCGTGGTGGACGTATTTTGAATGATCTCGATGCCGTGATCCCCAGAATTCGTCCCAGTATGACCTTTTATGGTTGCGCTCTGACTCGCCACTTTGAAAGCCTGGGGGTGATGGCGCTCAATAACTCGGAAGCGATCACTCAATCCCGGGATAAGCTGTTTTCTCTACAGTTATTGCAGAAGAATAACCTGGATATTCCGACGAGCGGTTTTGCTAATTCACCGGCCGATACAACCGATCTTATCGATATGGTTGGTGGTGCGCCTCTGATTGTTAAGTTGCTTGAAGGGACACAGGGAAAGGGGGTTGTACTGGCTGAAACCAGAAAGGCCGCCGAGAGTGTGATCAATGCATTTAAGTCGCTAAAAGCGAACTTATTAGTGCAGGAGTTTATCAAGGAAGCGCAAGGCAAAGACCTACGCTGTTTTGTGATTGACGGTAAGATTGTTGCTTCGATAGAGCGTACGGCTGCTCCGGGTGAGTTCAGAGCTAATATTCATCAGGGGGGAACGGCTTCTATTGTGCAGGTAACCCCGGAAGAGAAAAAGTTGGCCATTAAGGCGGCTAAAACCATGGGGCTGCAGGTTGCGGGTGTCGATATTATTCGTTCCGGTAAGGGGCCCTTACTATTAGAGATAAACTCGTCGCCGGGATTGGAAGGAATTGAAGCTGCAACGGGAATCGATGTCGCCGCAGCCATGATCGATTCTATCGAGAAGAAGCTAGGCTGGAAAAAGTAACTTAAGTCATCTGATTCCGGTTGTAATTGGTGAACCTTATTTTAGCAGCTAATCCTCAAGTGGAGGCTTAGCTGCTTTTATTAAGAGGCTGTAATTAAACTTTTATTTATACCTATTAGTATTAGTTTAGTAGTTCATGGTCTTCAGGAAGCTGGCGGCTAATCCACAGTATGAGTTTGTGCTTCATATTAGGCCCATCTTCCTTATCTTTTGCCAAAGGTTGGATTAATTTATCGGTAACCAGTAAACGGTAGATGCACTCGACTTTATCTTTGGGTGATATCCCTTTATCAAAATCGGCAAAGCCACGCTTCTTTGCGTAACCAACGCCGATCTCCATTGCTAGCTTTAATAACTGTGCTTCATGTTTTTGATGTTTCATCGGTCACTCTCTTTGAGCCTGAAATCAGCGGCCTATACTTTTTTCTATGCTCAGTCGCTGAACTCAGGTTGAATAAAAACGTTAAACAACTTCAGCCGTATAAACAAACACCTCTTATAGCTGAGGCGCTATATGGCGTGATTGTGTGCCAACCCATCATAAATTAAAACGGTGATAGCTTCTTGAGTTTTTTAATAAAACATATATTGCTTTGATAGGGCTGTGACCTCATTAACTCAATCACCTTTTACGTAATACCGTCTGCCCCTTGAGTGACCATTTAAGGAGCAAGGGTCCGACTATGCTCGTTATGGCGATAATCAATACCATCTCAGTAAATAGCTTAGGTTGAATGATGTTCAACTGTAGTCCCATTTCGGCAAATACTAATCCGACCTCTCCCCGTGGGATCATCGCACTGCCTATGATAACTTTTCTCCGTAAGGGACCCTTTGCGGCCATCCCCGAGGCCAGCTTAGTGACGATGGCAATAAGTGCCAGCCAAAGAAGCACTAGCAGGCCCGACAGAGTCAGATCCAACTGGCTAAGGTCGACACTGATCCCCACGTAGACAAAAAATATGGGGGAGAAGAGCTCCACGAGCGGTTTGGCCGATACTTCTAACTTGTGGGTAAAGGGAAAGGGGTTAGGCAAATATCGGTTTGTCGGGGAGACAAACTGGCGGGATAGTGCCATTCCGGCAGCGAAGCCTCCGAGCAATGCCGGCGCACCAAACCAGTGTGCCAGCCAGGCAAACAGGCAGATTAAGGTTATCACCACAAAAACCTCAAAGCCGCTCCCCTTAGTGTGAGGATACCAGCTTCTGAATAGGTAGATAAGGGCTCTGGCCATAGGAGGTGCCAGAAACATAAAGCCAACGACTTTCAAGACCAGTATCAACACTGATACCAGGCTCAGGGTTCCTGAAGCGTTAAAGTTTAATAGTATGCTCAGCAATACCACACCAACAATATCATCGACCACCGCGGCACCGAGAATAACCTGGCCGGCAAGTGTTTGACCTTGATTAGCCTGAGTCATCACCCTTATCGAGATGCCGATACTGGTTGCCGTTAAGGCGCAGCCAAAGAAAAGGGCCGTAAATGGAGGTAAGTTAAGCCAGTAGGCGGCCGAAGCACCTCCTACGACCACGGGGAATATTATTCCACCCATTGCAACCCAGATAGATCTGCCACTGGCGTGGTAGAGGCGCTTTACTGAGGTTTCACAGCCAATATCGAACAGCAGCAGAATAACTCCAAGTTCCGCCAACACAGAGAGGGTGTTGTGGGGATGAACCCATCCCAGAATCGAGGGGCCGATAATGAGCCCCGCCAACATCTCGCCAACCACTCCAGGGACTCCCACACGGCAGCAGAGTTCACTTAGCAAACGCCCTAAAGTGAGCATGATAAATATTGAGATGACAAAGCTATCTATTGGCAATGTTTTCTCCTCATTTTCAATGGCCAACCCGTTTGATCTCGATCATTTTTTACGACCATTCTAAGGCGTAAATGCACTTGCTTGTCTAAGCTAAAACTAGGTAATAATGGCTGGAGATAGCAATGGATAAGGTGTTTATTATTTCGCAAAGAGAGGAAGCGCATACGGATGCAGTTGCAGTGGGTGTCGACCTGGCCAAGGCAATGGATAAGTGCGCCGAAGTTTTCGCATACAGCTTCGAATATTTCAGTGGTGCGGAATACTATAACCCACGCCTCGGTGCAGCAGCCCAGCAGAAAATAATGAAAGACCGCGCGGCTAAAATTGAGGAAGAGTTGAAGGAGCTCAAGGCAGCCGATGTGCCCGTACACACAGTATGGAGTAAAGATCTGCATGAACATGCCTGTCATCACTCTATTCGTCATGGCTTCGATCTCATGGTTAAAGCGGTACACCATGCGGATCACTATCTTCCTGTCGATTGGAATTTGATCCGCCATGTAAAAATTCCACTCATGCTGCTGACTGATAACCCTCTTCATCGAGGAAATGCCGTATTGATGGCCGTCGATCTCGGTAGTGATAATGTCCTTAAGCAGCAGCTCAATCAGGCCGTTATCAGTCATGGCAAGGCACTGGCAAAAGCGACAGGCAGTAAACTGCACCTCGCTTTTGTGATCAGAGTTCCCAGAGTGCTGCGTGATATGGACCTGATCAATACCAGCACAATAGTTAAAGACGCCTATCAGGAACATCAGAAACAGTTGTCCAAATTGAATATGGATCCGGACTGTATCCATATCATCGCCGGCGACCCCGATATCTGTCTTTATGAACTCTCCTGTCGTCTGAAAGCTCGTTATCTGGTCCTTGGGGCACGCCAGCGTCAGGGCATTTTAGGCTATGTTATCGGTAATATGGCCGAGTCTATACTCTGTCGAACCCGGAGCAATGTCTTGATTATTCCGGCCGACGATCAGTTATTGGCTCCCCTAAGTTTAGATTAGTTCTCATTCGCCAGCGCTTCTTGTGCACCTCATCCACGATGAAGAGTACAGAGGCGGTGGCCAATAAAATCAACCAATGGGAAAAGCTGATGGGACTGAGTTGCAACGCATCGCTTAGCCCGGGCATATACATGGCACCGATATGGATCCCCTGAGCTATTAAAATACCAACCAGTAATATTGGGTTGCTGAAGAAGGGGACGACCAGTAGCGACCTGTGTTCAGAGCGGCTGTTGAGGGCATGTACATTTTCAAATAACACCATCAGCATTAAGGTGAGGTTGCGTGCTGCCTCCTCACTCATCCCCACCTCCAGTGACATTGCAAACAGGCCGAAGGCGACCAATCCCATGACCAGTGCGCTGATGCAGACCCTTTCCAGCATGAGTCTATCGAAGATCGGCTCTTTGGGGGCCCTTGGTGGCTGAGAAGACTCATTTCCCTCGGCGGACTCGAAGGCCAACGCCACATCCTGAACCCCGTTAGTCACTAAGTTAAGCCAGAGGATCTGCAGTGGAAACAGGGGGATGGGCAGGGCAAATAGCACGCTCAGTATGAAGAGGAATATCTCAGCAGCGCCGGTACTGACCAGCAGGAAAATAACCTTACGGATGTTGTTGTACACCACCCGTCCTTCGATGACTCCCTTAACGATGGAGCTGAAGTTATCATCGGTGAGCACGAGTGAAGCACTCTCTCTCGCCACGTCGGTTCCCCTCAATCCCATCGAAATACCGACATGGGCATGTTTCAATGCCGGGGCATCATTGACTCCGTCTCCGGTCATGGCAACAAATTCGCCTTGCCTGATAAGTGACTGAGTGATCTCCATCTTCTGTTCTGGTTTGACCCTGGCAAACACTCTGTGACTCGCCACGAGTCTATCGAATTCACTTTCATTGAGGGCCATAGCCTGGCTGAGTTCATTGCCCGTCACTGCCTTATCATGTTCACTGACTATTTGAAGTTGTTGTGACAGAGTCAGCGCTGTGACCGGGTGATCGCCGGTTATCATCGCGACCTTAATTTGTGCTTGCCGACACGATGCAACGGCTTCTATGGCGTCGTGTCTGAGAGGGTCGCTCATGGCAACCAGACCTAGAAATTCGAGCTTGGAGAACTCGTCACTTTCTGCGGTTCCCCTCCCTTGAGCCAATGCGAGTACCCGGTATCCATGTCTGGCCATCCAGTGAGTCTGGTCCAGGATCTTCTGCTCCATCTCTTCGGTCAGGTGACACATGGTCATGACCTTCTCAACCGCCCCCTTGACGGCAATGAATGGCCCTTGTTGGCTGTCGTTGACACTGGCACTAAACCCTTTTTCAGATTCATAGGGAAAGAGGGCTAGCTGTGTATGATTTTCAACTTCGGCTGTTAGCTTGAGCTTGTGGCCCAGTACCAGGAAGGCCAGATCTACGCCATCTCCATCTGCGTGAACCTGATCATTTTCGTAAGCCAGATGTGCCTCATTGGCAAGCAGCCCTACCAGGGCTAATTGCTTCAGCCCTAACTCCTCCTCAATTGTGACAGGGACTCCATGTCCGTGACGATGCACTAGGCCATTTTGGGCTAAGCCTTCTCCTGCCACATGGTATTTATGTTCGTTGGCAAGCCAGATCTGACCTATGGTCATCTCATTGACCGTCAAGGTGCCGGTTTTATCTGATGCGATAAATGTGCAGGACCCCAGAGATTCAACGGCAACCAGCTTTCGTACTATCACGTTGGCCTTGGCCATTCGTTTCATGCCAATGGCTAGTGCAACGGTAATCGCCGCAGGTAAACCTTCGGGAATGGCTGAGACGGCTAATGCGACCCCTAGCAAGAACACATCGGACAGATCGGCGCCCCGTAAGAGTGTCAGGCTGAATATCAGCGCTATGATGATCACTATGGCAATGGCGATACGCAGGGTAAACTGATCGATTCTCTGCATTAACGGAGGTTTAGTGTCTACTCCCTGATGGACTAATTTGGCTATCTGTCCAATCTGAGTATTGATTCCGGTAGCGATCACTTCACCCTCTGCACGACCGTGGGTTACCAGAGTACCGGCAAAGGCTTGCTCTTTATTACTGACTGAAATGGACTCACCCGTGAGGGCTGATTCATCGACTTGAAATTGGCTGGATTGTCTCAGATCAATGTCGGCTCCTATCCGGTCTCCACTACTGAGCATAACCCAATCGCCCGGCACCAGAGTGCGACTATCGACGATAACCGGATGGCCATCGCGAATAACCCGGCTCTGTTGGGGCACCATATTGGCGAGGGCATCGGCAGCTTGTTGGGCAGAGTACTCCTGAATCGTGCCAATAAGGGCGTTGAGCAATAGCACTACAGAGATAAAAAAGGCATTGATAAGCTGGCCGAGTATCAGGCACACGACAACAGCCACCAGCAGGACATAGATAAACGCGCTACGAAACTGGATGATAAAGAGTCGGATAAAGCTGTTTCTTGACGGTTTTGGCAGACAATTTTCGCCATACTCTGTCAATAGAGCTTGTGCCTGTTCACTGCTGAGTCCCTGCGCTGTCACATCCTCTCCCTTTGAACTGGATTTGATACCAATTGGTATAAGAAAGATATATTGCTACCGATTGGTTTAAGCCTTTATCTCTTGATCTATAGTCAATAATTATAGATAAAGATATCTGGTTTGAATAATAATTGACCCGCGTCAAAGGTTAGATGGTTTTTCTTGTTCCTGACGAGTGAGTAATCAGGTAAGTAATTATTAGATAAATAATTTTACCGACCGATGTACCTTGAGTGATACCATTCTGATAGAGTTATTAAATTCGTGAATTAAGGGTATATGGAAGTGCTAAAACTATGGTCTGAAGAGGTTGAATATCGACGTTCAGCATTTAGATTTACACTCATCGTTATTGCTGTTGCGGCCACTGTTTTTACCGTCTTTAACTGGTCTATCGGACTGAAATCTTATGCTCTGATCGAGTTAGTGCTTGCGCTACTTTCATTGGGGATATTAAGTTTTGTTCGAAGGACTCAGTATCTTCACAACTGGACCCTGGTATTTCTGTTTGTTTTCTATGGGGTCATCTTACTAGGTATTTCATTCGCCAGTTTTCGTTCGGGCCTGTTTGCCTGGATTTTTGTTTTCCCGATCCTCTCCTATCTCCTGCTGGGTAGGCGTACAGGTCAAGTTGTCACTTTTACTTATGTGTCATTAGGTCTCGCTATATTGGGCTGGCGATTGTGGATAAAGGATCCTGACGTACATACCATAGCCATGGCTAACTATGGTATGTGTGTCGCGGCCATCTGGGGCGTGGCACATGTGTATGAGTCTAAACGAGAGCAAGTGGTAGAGCGCCTGCAGAATATGGCCGCAAAAGATCCCTTAACCGGGCTCTATAACCGTTTACATTTAGAGTCTGTGTTTGAGCAGGTAACCCAGAGTGAAAGTCGCTCCGACTCCTCTCTGTTTATGTTGCTTATCGATCTGGATCATTTTAAGAGTATCAACGATAACTATGGCCATGAAGTAGGGGATAAGGTACTGGTGTTGGTGGCCGAATTGATAAAGCAGACGATTGGAGAGAATGACTGGGGCTTTAGGGTCGGAGGGGAGGAGTTCTGTCTACTCCTGGCCGATAGCAATCAAGCATCTGCCCATGACGTCGCGCAGAGATTACAGCAGGCAATCGAAGGTTCTGTTGTGAATGTGGATGAGCATGAGGTATCGGCAACGGTCAGTATAGGTATTGCTCGATGGCCCGGGTCCGGCACCTTGATACAGACACTTTACCGCTCGGCCGATCGCTGTCTTTATAAGGCGAAAGAACGGGGAAGAAACTGTGTAGTGTTTGAATCATCTTAATAAAAAACCACCTCGATTGAGGTGGTTTTACTTCTTCTGCAGCCTTCTCTTATAGCTTAAGGCTTCTAACTCGCAACTAGAAGCTTAAGGCTTACTTATTCGAGAAGTCGTTCTCAACCAGTTGCTGCTTGTTCTCGGCTTGTGGTACGTGACACTGAGAGCAGTTGTAATAGATGTTATTTAGCTTACCCGTAGCCAATACGTGCGACTTATCGATTGGTGTCGCTTTCATCTTAGCCGGGAAGTGACAGCTTAAACACTTATTCTTCTTGGTTGTGATAGCGTATTCAGCCTTATGTGGGATCAGAGGTGGCTGGTGGACAAAGCCACGTTCGATCGATGCACCACGCTTTGGATAGGTAGGCATTGCATCGGCCACTCGAACATCGGTGATCTCAGATTTACCCAGTGAGCTGACATTTACCGGCTCATCTTGAGTGTTTGCTTGCTGGCCAGAGCAGGCACTAAGCGCCATGACGAGCGCGGCTATAGTGAGTACTTTCTTCATTGGTTGTTCTCCGCCTTTAGGGCAATTCGATTTTGATACTGGAAAACGCGTTGGGCGCAGACATCGATACAGCGGCCGCATTGAGTGCAATCACTGTCGGTGATCATCTTCTGTTTTCCCTTAAGCGCAGGTTTCAGTACCTGTCTCTCGGGGCAAACGACAAAACAATCCATACAGTTATCACAGGCCTGGGCATTTACGGCCGATACTTTTACCGGGCTGAGTTTGCCAAACAGGGCAAACAGGGCGCCGGTGGGGCACAGGTGCCCACACCATCCACTCTCGCTGATAAACAGGTCGAGCAGGAAGATGGCCAACAAGATCCACAGTCCGCTACCGGCACCGAATAACACGGCGCGGTAGAGTATCGGGACTGGGTTGACCCATTCCCAAACGGTGATGCCTGTCAGCAGAGGTAACACAATAACCAGACCCAGCAGGTAATAACGTAAATTTCTTGGCATCTCGCTGGTGCGAGGCAAATTCAGTTTACGTCTTAACCAACTCGCGCTGTCGGTGACCAGATTGACAGGGCACACCCAGCTGCAGAACACCCGGCCACCCGCTATCACATAAAACACTGTGATAAAGAGGGCACCGAGAATCAGGGTTAACTCGGGAATATGTCCCGTCATCAAGACTTGCAGTGTCACAAGTGGATCCGACAATGGCACAGTACCGAGTAACTCGCTGGACGAGAGGTTTCCTTTCAGGAGCCATAAGCCAAACCAAGGGCCAATGGCAAACAAGGTCAATACACTCAGCTGGCTGACGCGTCTGAGAAACAGGAATTTGTGAGCACGCCACCATCCCAGTTCATCAATCGCCGCCTGAGCGAATCCCGTTTTAGAGGAGTCGTCCATTGCATCGCTTATAGCCTCTTTCTTCACTGTGCTTTTGGTCATAGTGATAGGCCCTTGTTTAACATCTCGAGCGTGGTCTCTTCTGTGTTGATATAAGTATCGTGTTCAGCCGTTTTTCCTAAGGCGATATGTGCCGGCAATACCCTAATCGCAGATTCTTCGAGTACACACACATGTTCACATTTACCACAGCCGGTACAGGTGTCACTGTTGACCGTGGGCAGGAACATGGCGTGATGGTCGCTGCGTTGGTTATGTTGCCGCTCCAGGGTGATAGCATCGTCAATTAACGGACAAACCCGGTAACAGACGTCGCATCTAAGCCCTTTGAAGTTAAGGCAGTTTTTCTCATCGATTAATACGGCAATTCCCATCCTGGCCTCTTCGATCTTCTCGAGACCATGATCGAGTGAGCCCGATGGGCACACCTTCACACAGGGAATGTCTTCGCACATCTCACAGGGGATGTTACGAGCCGTAAAATAGGGAGTGCCCGTTGCTGCACCGTCGAACCAGCGCGCCAGTTTCAGGGTGTCGTAGGGGCAAGCCTCGACACATAAACCACAACGAACACAAGCCGAGAGAAAATCATCCTCGCCTAAGGCGCCAGGAGGTCGGATCGCTAAAGGATCCAGCTGTCGCGATTGTGTCGCCGTTGCTGTGATCCCCAGCCCCACTAAACCCATCACACAACCCGCCTTAGCCGTAGAGGCTAAGAACCGGCGACGGTTTACGTCCCGTGGATTTGATTTAGTGTGCTTCACCTTACTCATGACCTTTTACAACCTTCTTATCTATGTCTTAGCTCAAGCAATTTTGCTTAATAATCTTTCAGTTAAAAGAGTTAAGCCTTCATTACTTTGACTGGGCACTTCTTGAAATCTGTCTCTTTCGAGAGAGGATCGGTGGCGTCCAGTAACAACTTGTTGACCAGTTGGCGTGCGTCGAAG
>Ga0070725_10002041_pt1 | contig 10826 bp, 10 predicted proteins | sample tdDd002_FD_69781 | JGI IMG/M metagenome (GOLD analysis project Ga0070725, IMG submission 69781) | Marine sediment microbial communities from the Atlantic coast under amendment with organic carbon and nitrate - tdDd00.2 | ecosystem: Environmental > Aquatic > Marine > Coastal > Sediment | place...
CTGGGATGCCAGGATGCTGGAAGGCTTGGAGGCTTAAAAGTAGGGCAGCCCTCTGCGGCTGCCAGAAGCCAGAGGCCAGTTTAGCCAAGCGGCAGTTACCTGACACCTGAAACCCGACACCTGAAACCTTTATCTTTGTTAGCAGTTTTCCTCAATATACTTCACAACCAAATCGCCGACTTCCCGGGTGGTATAGCCCATCTTGCCGGCAGCGACATCTTTGATATCTTCTCGCAGTACTTTAGCGACACCGGCTTCGATAAAGCTTGCTGCTTTTTTCTCTCCGATCGTCTCCAGCATCAACTGCGCTGCCGATATGGCTGCAATCGGGTTTATTTTCTGCTGGCCGGTATATTTGGGCGCCGAGCCCCCGATGGGTTCAAACATTGAAACGCTTTCCGGGTTGATATTAGCGCCGGCTGCGATGCCCATGCCGCCCTGTATCATTGCGCCTAGATCGGTAATAATATCTCCGAACATATTATCGGTAACAATAACATCGAACCACTCCGGATTTTTTACCATCCACATGCAGAGGGCATCGATGTGCGCATAATCGGTTTCGATATCCGGGTATTCTTCGGCAACTTCGTAAAATGTGCGTTCCCAAAGATCAGAGGCATAAGTCAAGACGTTGGTTTTAGCGCAAAGCGTTAGCTTTTTGGCCTTGTTTCTTGTTTGGCAGTATTCAAACGAATACCGAATGCAACGTTCCACGCCTTTGCGGGTATTGATCGATTCCTGGGTGGCAATCTCATCGGCTGTACCGCGCTTCAAAAAACCACCGGCCCCGGCATAAATCCCCTCCGTATTTTCACGTACGACGACAAAATCAATATGTTCGGGGAGCTTGTCCTTAAGCGGTGTATATACGCCTTCATAAAGCTTAACCGGTCTTAAGTTTATATATTGATCTAAAGCAAACCGGGTTTTCAGCAAAATACCCTTCTCCAAAATTCCGGGTTGAACTTCCGGATGACCGATGGCTCCTAAAAAAATCGCATCTTTTTCTGCCAGGGATTCAAGCACTTGATCGGAAATGGTTTCACCGGTCGCCAGATAATGTTCACCGCCGATATCGTATGTGGTGAAATGGTACCCGAAATCACATTTAGCGGCCGTAGTTTCAAGAACTTTAAGGCCCTCGGCAACAACCTCAGATCCGGTCCCGTCGCCCGGGATTACAGCTATCTCATATGTCTTTTTCATACCCACATCCAGTTAAATAAAAAGTTGTCTCTGTTTTATAAAAAACCGCCGATTCGCTAAAGCTTAGCCGAAATCCGGCGATATGGTATTCGAAATTAAATCCGAATGTTGTCAGTTTATTTGGTCACGATTGGATTAAGAACCCATTGGGAATTGTCCGATGATAGACGCGCCCGCCTTAATTTTATCACCGACCGCCACTTTGATTTCGACATCTTCCGGCAGGTAAACATCGAGCCGCGATCCAAAACAAATGAGACCGTAACGCTGTCCGCGAACCATTTCATCACCGGGCTGTACTTTACAGATGATCCTTCTGGCGATCAATCCCGCCACCTGAACCACACACAGGCGGTGCCCATCTTGAGTTTCAAGGAAAACTGCATTGTGTTCATTTTGCAAAGAGGCTTTATCCAGATTGGCGGCAAAAAATTTCCCGGAGCAATGTCGCACTTCCTTTACGCTGCCGTCAAATGGGATCCGATTAACATGCACATTAAATACGGACATAAAGATGCTGATCTTTTTGCAGTTGCCTTCGTAAAAAGAGGTCTGATCAACATTGCCCGCCACAATGACTTTCCCATCTGCAGGCGATACGATGGCGCCCGCCTGATTGGGAATGACCCGATCCGGATCCCTGAAAAACCCGCAAAAACAAAAGGTGATCACCAGGCCCAGAAGGGTCAGGATTGTCATTCCCAGCAGGGCAAAAATCAGGGTGACAAAAGCCGCACTAAAAATCAGCGGATAGCCGGCTCGCGCCACCGGGAAGGCCGTCTGGCCGGCCGTCTCAGGCCAAGAATATTTCTCCATTGAATCGCCATGCTTAAGTTCAAAACAATGCGGGTTAACGTAAATAAACCGTATTACCTGAATCTTGCATGAAAATTAATGAGAAGTTGGGATTATGTTTAATGGATGAGGATCATTTTATCTCATTACTTTTCACCCTGTGGGCGAGCCGGAGGCTTCCATCTGCTGCGTTATTAAGGCTGAAGCATAGTTCACTATAGCCTCAGCCTTAAGTGCCTTGCATATGAAAGCCTCCGACTCGTGCAAAATCCAGGTATTATATAAAACTTTTTTTATATCAACAAGAATATGTATTGTCAATAATTACCATAATATGATGCAAATCAGATAGAAAGGCAGCGACAGCGCTAAGGTCTTTTTGAAAGGCTTTTATTCCCCAGGTTTAATTCCGCATCCGATTTCCGTATATAGTGCGGAACCAGGTCGACTGCCGCAACAGTGTCGTGGGTCTCAAATCTTTCCATGCTGAGACACGCAACGCTTGATGCCCGGATGATATTTTGGCTTTTAGGCGCAAAATGGGCCAGATCACCCAATACCGTGCTTAACCTTTTACGATAAAGCTGCGCACCACTTCCAATAAACACACAGGGCTCTTTGATTTTCTGAACGGCTGCTTCCGGGGCACCTGCCTTCTCGGGGCTTTTTTGGGTTAAGGTATCATGGTTGTATCGATATGTCGCCGAATAGACTTCGCCCTTGCGGGCATCCAGCAATGGACATATCAGATAAGAACGATCGGCACATTGCCACGCAAGGGCATCCAGACTGGATATGCCGACAACCGGCTTATCCAGGGCATGGGCCAGGCCTTTAATGGTACTGACCCCGATACGAAGTCCCGTAAATGAACCCGGCCCGATCGTAACGGCCAGACCGTCTAAATCAGCGGCGCTAAAACCGGACATCCCCAACCCGTTATGGATTAATTCCATCAAATGCTTTGAGTGGGTTTGATCTTTAAGGGTTGTTAACTCGGCGGATAAGGACCCGGCCTCGATTATGGCAACGCTGCAACTTTTTGTCGCTGTATCTACGGCAAGGATTTTCATAAACTGGAGTTACCGGCGTTTGATTTTTGCCCGTTTCGATGTGCCCTTTGACTTCATTCCGATAAGCGCTTGTGACAGCACTTCGTCCATATGCTTTACCGCTAGAAACTTAATCTTGCGCTTGAGATGTCGGGGAAACTCGGTCAGATCTTTTCTGTTTTTCTCGGGTACAATCACGGTTCGAATACCGGCACGCATGGCACCCAGCGCCTTTTCCTTTAAGCCGCCAATGGGAAGCACCCGCCCCCTGAGGGTAATTTCGCCGGTCATCGCCACATCATTGCGTACGGCTTTGTTGGTTAGGGCGGAAATAAGAGCGGTGGCCATAGCGATGCCGGCCGAGGGGCCATCCTTGGGGATCGCGCCGGCCGGCACATGAATATGGATATCCAGGTTTTCAAATTTCCTTTCGTCCAATCCTAACGAAGCCAGATTCGCCCGCGCATAGCTCACCGCCGCCCGAGCCGACTCTTGCATGACATCTCCAAGCTGACCGGTAACGATTAAATCGCCCTTTCCGCCGATTAAAGAGGCTTCGACATACAAAACTTCGCCGCCAGCCTGGGTCCAGGCCAGGCCGGTCGCCAGGCCCACCTGGCTTTCTTCCTGATCCATTTCAGGACCATATTTAGGAACCCCCAGGTATTTGGCCAAACTGCTCTTGGTAATTGCAAATGGTTTCTTTTCACCCTCGGCGATTTTGCGCGCAACCTTACGGCAAATAGCGCCGATTTCCCTCTCAAGGTTGCGCAATCCGGCTTCCGATGTATATTCTGAGATGATCTGTTGCCGGGCACCCGGACTAATACTGACGGATCTGGTCTTTAGCCCATTTTCCTTGATTTGCCGCGGAATAAGATAGTTTTGAGCAATCACCATCTTTTCCGCTTCGGTATAGCCGGAAAGCGTAATGATTTCCATCCTATCGAGCAAGGCGGACGGGATCGTATCCGTTAAATTGGCCGTTAGAATAAACATCACCTTCGAAAGATCAAAGGGCAGGTTGAGAAAATGATCGCTGAAAGCAGAATTCTGTTCCGGATCCAGGGCCTCTAAAAGAGCCGAGGAGGGATCCCCTCTAAAATCAGCGCCCAGTTTGTCAATCTCATCCATCATAAAAACCGGATTGTTGCTGCCGCACTGCTTCAATCCCTGCAATATCCTTCCCGGCATGGCCCCGATGTAAGTCCGGCGGTGGCCCCTGATTTCAGCCTCATCACGGATACCCCCCAGGGAAATCCGAACAAATTTGCGCTTCATGGCCCGGGCAATCGATTGGCCTAAAGACGTCTTGCCAACGCCGGGGGGACCCACAAAACAGAGAATCGGACCTTTCATCTTCGGATTCAATTTGCGGACGCCCAGATATTCGAGGATGCGGTCTTTGACCTTTTTTAAACCGTAATGGTCTTTGTCCAAAGTCGTTTTGGCTTTTTGAATATCGAAACTATCTCGGGAAGACTTGCACCACGGCATGGTAACCAACCAGTCCAGATAGGTCCGTGAAACCGTTGCTTCGGCCGAGTCCGGATGCATCTGCTCGAGGCGCTTGAGTTGCTTGATCGCTTCCTGATCAGCCTCTTTCGGCATTTTGGCTCGCTTGATCTTTTTGCGGTAATCTTCGATCTCAAGCGCCTTCTCGTCGTGTTCCCCGAGTTCTTTGTAAATAGCCCGCACCTGTTCGCGCAAAAAATAATCGCGCTGGGATTTTGAGATTTCATCTTTCACATCAGACTCGATCCTGGCCTGCACAGTTGAAAGTTCAAGTTCCCGTGAGAGTAAATCGTTTACTTTTTTAAGTCGTTTTATCGGATCGCTTAATTCAAGCAGGGCCTGGGATTCCTGGATTTTAAGCTTCAAGTTGGAGGCCACCAGATCGGCCAGCTTACCGGGTTCTTCAATACTCTGTAAAATCGTGCCAATATCTCCTGCCATCTCCCCACGCAGGGACAGGATCTTCTCCGAGTTTTCCCCGACGGTCCTCATCAAAGCCTCTATTTCGAGACTAATTTTTTCAACGGGTTGTTCCTCAACAAACTCTATTTTGACCCGATAAGATGACCGTTTTCTTATGTAGTTCGTAATTCTGGCCTTGACGGATCCTTGCACCAGTGCTTTAACGTTGCCGTCGGGAAGTTTCAACATTCGTAAAACGCGGCTAACGGTGCCGATGGTATAGATGTCATCGGTGCCGGGATTCTCAATTGCAGGATCCTTCTGGGTGGCTAACATCAAAAATCCATCTTTGGCCACGCCTTCTTCTACAGCTCGAATTGACTTTTGGCGCCCTACAAAAAGCGGCAGGACCATATCGCTAAAGATCACAATATCTCGAACCGGTAATAACGGGAGGGACGTCGGGATTTCAGCGTCCTCGTCATCTTCTTCAATCAGGCTGATCAGATCATCCTTATCGCTTCGTGCCATTTTATCTCCTGTGGGTTGCTCAATGGCTCAAGATTCACCATATTTGACCGAAATAAAAATCATGGCAACCCGCCCACCGGTCACAACAGGTGGGTCGATCTATAATAAGACATAATTTTTCTTTGACAATGTCCATCTTATTTTTTTATGCAATATAACAAAATAAAAGGGATAGAGAAACGATCATGCTAAATTATTTTAATGAAATATGGGTCTTTGTTTTGGGTTTATGTATCGGAAGCTTTTTAAATGTATGCATATATCGACTCCCGGAATCAAAATCAATTGTCAAGCCCCGTTCGATGTGTCCAAATTGTGGCACACTTATTCATTTTTACGACAACATACCGATCTTAAGTTATATGTGGCTTAAAGGAAAATGTCGCCACTGCAATGCGCGGATTTCATTTCGCTACCCTGTGGTTGAATTACTGAGCGGTTTGTTTGCGGCGGGTGTATTTTTTAAGTACGGCATCTCTCTTGAAGCAGCTGTATATTATGTCTTTATAGCCACCTTGCTGGTAATAACGTTTATCGACATTGATCACCAGATCATTCCCGATGTAATCACCCTGCCGGGAATACCCATTTTTTTTGGGGCCAGTTTTGCGCTACCCCAAATTACCTACATTGAATCCATCCTGGGAATATTGATCGGCGGCGGCAGCCTGTTTCTGGTGGCCTGGATATATCATCTGCTCACCAAAAAAGAGGGCATGGGTGGAGGAGACATTAAACTTTTAGGCATGATGGGTGCAATTATTGGTTGGAAAGGCGTTCTATTCACCATATTTGTGGCATCGGCAGTCGGAACGGTTTCAGGTATGCTCATTATGCTAATAACCCGCAAATCCATGAAACTTGCGGTTCCATTCGGTCCTTTCCTGGCCATCGGCGGCATCACTTACATCCTTTTTGGCCCCCCATTGATCACCTGGTATTTTAATTTGTTAAGACCGTAAATTCTGAAATGAGTTCAAGTGTTGCGCCGCGTATGTATTTTACAATACACGGTACTATTTTAGGTGTCAGGTTTCGGGTGTCAGGTGTCGGGTAACTGCCGCTTGGCTAAACTGGCCTCTGACTACTGGTTTCTGGCTTATGGCAGCCGCAGCCTGCGACGAGTCGTTCGACCCTGAGCTCACGGCCGAAGGGCTCAGCCGAGTCGAGGGCTGCCCTACTTTTAAGCCTCCAAGCCTTCCAGTATCCTGGCATCCCCGCTTCAAGCCTATGAGCTATCAGCTATGAGCTATTTGCCTGACACCTGAACACTGACACCTGTAACCATAGTTATCACGACTTTTGTAACATTTTTGGGGTCATGAGACTATTATGATGCTGTTGCGGTCTCAGCCAACTTGATTCCGATATTCAGCGCCTTGCGATTCATTTCCAGAAAGTCTGCCGGAATTCTTCTTTCTAATATCATCAGGACGGATTTAGGTTTGACCACGTTCGTCAGGCGGATAACCGCACCGAGCATGCAAATATTAAACACAATGGGTTTGCCGATCTCTTCCATGACGCTTTCATACATCGCCAGCTCTTTTTGCTGGGCGTCAACTTTTTTTTCGACTTTTACATGCCGGGTATCGGTAATCAGCAAACCGCCTGGCCGGATTACCGGATAAAATTTATTATAGGCACCCTGTGTCAGGCATACCAGCACATTGGGTTGAATCACTTTCGGATAGTGGATTACAGAATCGGATATGATAATATCTGAACGCGTTGCCCCGCCTCTGGCCTCAGGACCGTAAAACTGAGATTGCACGGCATTCAGTTTGTCATAGAGCACCGCCGCTTCGGCCAAAACAATGGCTGCAGTGATGACCCCCTGCCCTCCCGAACCCGAAAACACCATCCTGCATCTCTCCATATTTATTGCCCTTTCATTGCCTTTTGAACCACTTTTTCATATTCGCTGCAATATTCCGGCTCCTCTTTTTGGACAAAAATACCGCGTTCAATTAAGTCGGAATCTTCCTGTTTGGCCTTTGATCCAATCGGAGTGGTATTTGTCTTAAAATACTGGACCATCTCCACGGCATCACCGGCTTTGTTTTTTCGGCCGAAATAGGTCGGGCACTGTGATAAAATCTCCACCACCGCAAAGCCCGGGTGCAAAATCGCTTGTCGGATGATGTCGGTCACCTGTTGAATGTGATAGGAAGTCGTTCGCGCAACAAAGGTAGCACCGGCAGCTTTTGACAGCGCCACGACATCAAAGCTGGGATCGATGGTCAAATATGGCGCCGTCGTGGCGCGGATATTTTCGCCCGAAAGCGGCGAAAACTGCCCGCCGGTCATGCCGTATATACGGTTGTTCATGACGATTGCGGTGATATCAATGTTTCTGCGGGCAGCATGGATAAAATGATTCCCGCCGATGGCAAGGGCATCGCCATCGCCCATGGGAACGATGAGGTTGAGCTCCGGGCGTGCCATCTTTACACCGGTAGCAAACGCCAAGGCGCGGCCGTGAATCGTGTGCAGGGTGTGAAAGTCAACATAACCGGTGACCCTGGACGAACACCCGATGCCGGATACCATAACAATCTCATTTTTACTCATTCCCAGTTTTTCAATGGCCTGGAGAAGACCGTTTAAAATCATGCCGTGACCGCATCCCGGGCACCACAAATGGGGAAAAAATCGTTCTCGCAAATAATCCTTTACGGCCATGAGTTAAACCCCCTTTCCCTGAATCAGTCGCAGAATATTCATGATATCCTTCGGTGTTATAAAGACGCCGTCTATTCGATTGGCCAGAAACACCTTCGCGGGTTCATCCACCACCCGTTTAACCGCCTGGAGCATCTGACCCATGTTCTGCTCTACAACAATGACCGACTTTACCTCAGCACATTTTTCACGCACAATATCTTCCGGAAATGGCCATAGGGTCTGGAGTTCCAGCAGCCCCAGGCGTTCGCCTCGCTGTCTTCTATTTTCCACCGTATGAAGAGCGGAACGGGCAGCAGATCCGTAAGACAGCAATAAATGCTCGGCATCTTCAGTATAATATTCATGAAATCGAGATAGCTGATGGGCCCGGTTTTCAATTTTATCGACCAGGTGACGCAACAAACCATGGACAACGTTGGGATCATCAGATGGAAAACCCCACATGTCATGGACCAATCCGGTGACATTGAAGCGGTGAACGCCGCCAAAATCAGACATGGGCAATCGGCCATCTTCCCGCGGCAAATAGGGATGATAATCAACGCCTTCTTTGACGGATGTTCTCAATCGGTCGGCCAGCGCTATTTCACCGGATTCCGGAATCACGAGCCGCTCCCGCATATGGGCAACGACTTCATCAAGCAGCACGATAACCGGCGTTCGGTAAGTTTCGGCTAAATTAAATGCTTCCACGGTAATTGCAAACACATCCTGATGGTTTGAAGCCGTAAGCGCTATGATGGCATGATCCCCGTGCGTCCCCCAACGGGCCTGATTGATGTCGCCCTGACTGCCGTGGGTGGGAAGGCCGGTGGACGGTCCGCCCCGTTGCACATCGACAATGACACATGGAATTTCCGCCATAATCGCATAACCTAAAGCTTCCTGCATCAAGGAAAAACCCGGCCCGCTGGTTGCCGTCATAACTTTACAGCCGGTTAGTGAAGCGCCAATGATGGCACACAGAGATGCAATTTCATCTTCCATCTGCATAAACTTCCCGCCAATTTGCGGCAGGCGATAGGCGAGATATTCGGTAATTTCGGACGACGGTGTGATCGGATAGCCGGCATAAAAATCAAGCCCGGCGTACAGGGCCGCTTCAGCACAGGCCTCGTTACCTTGGACAAATTTTACGTTTTTACTCATATGAAATGCCTATTTTTGGGTTTCAATCTCTATTGCAAAATCCGGGCAGCGAAGCTCACAAAATCTGCAACAGATACAGTCTTGCGTTCGTACCGCCGAAACCTTTTCTTGATCGTCTAATTCCAGGACCTTCTTGGGGCAAAGCTCAACACATATCCTGCATCCCTTGCACCAATCCCGGTTTATATGATGTTTTTTTAGTTTTAGTTTTGCTTTTGGTTTTGGTTTTGGTTTTGCCATATAAATTTCCTCGGCTAAATTTGTGTTGGGAAAATCTACAAAATGGCTCAATAGTGACTTTAGGTATGAATGTCAAGGAAATCAAGGACCCCTGATCGCTTTCTTGCGGTCTGGAATGTGGTCGAACAGGTTCGCTTCCCTTCCAATTGGAATGATGGAATGTTGGAATACAGGAATATTGGGTCTGTATTGCATCGCATTGAAAAATGTCATGTTTTTGACCATTATTCCAGCATTCCATTATTCCATGATTCCATTCACGCGACATATAACCCGCGTAGTTAAAAGCTACATGCTTTCAATATGCGATTGAAATTCCGAGACGCTAGTTACTTGGCCTCAGCCAGCGCACACTATTGGACCGGCATTCAGGACAGGTCCGTTCCCATTTCACACTGAAAACACTTTCCCAACGATGACCGCAACGCAAACACACAAATTCGGCCGCCTGTTCTTCATCGGCGGGTTTGGGATTGCGCGGACGGGGTACACGCGCTTTTGCCAGGACGCCGCGCGTGAGTTCCAATTCATCCGGGCTGACCGCCTGGCGTGTTTTCTCGGCTGCATGCATAATGGTTTGCCAGCGCGCGCCCTCGGCCGCGGAGCACCATTCAAGCAGCAGGCGTTCAGGGCGAATTCCGGATTTATCCAGTCCGTCCCAGAGCCCGTCCATGCGCCTCACGGTACTGCGGTTAGCGTCCAGGTAATGACAGTCGACATAATGGCAGCCGGACACCAGGACCATCGGCGCACCTTTTTGAAATGAATACCACACAAATTCCGGATTGACACGCCCCGAACACATCGTTCGGATAATCCGCGCATTCGGCGGATACGCCAAACGGCTCACTCCGGCTGTATCGGCCCCGGCATAGGAACACCAGTTACAGGCAAACGTTACGATTTTTTGATGAGGTTCATCTTCCAGGATAGCGTCGATCTGGGCATAAATCGCCTGGTCCGAGAAGTGCCGCATTTCAATTGCATGCGGTTTACATTCAGCGGCGCAGGTACCGCAACCCGCACAGGCCGCGCTGATGATCTGCGGGATCTGTTTTTTTTGCCAGGTGATGGCACCAAATGGGCAGACGCGGGCGCATAGTCCGCATTTTGTGCAAGCGTCCTCGTAAACAGCTGCCGTGATGGCTTCGACCGCAAATCGATCTTTACTCAAAAGGATCGAAGCGTGCGAGCTTGAAGCACTGGCCTGGGTAACACTTTCGCGAACATCCTTGGGGCTTTCAG
>Ga0070725_10002044_pt1 | contig 10815 bp, 9 predicted proteins | sample tdDd002_FD_69781 | JGI IMG/M metagenome (GOLD analysis project Ga0070725, IMG submission 69781) | Marine sediment microbial communities from the Atlantic coast under amendment with organic carbon and nitrate - tdDd00.2 | ecosystem: Environmental > Aquatic > Marine > Coastal > Sediment | place...
TCAACTAGAGGAACAACCTCAAATATTTATGTAGAAACAGAAAGATCCTTGTCTATCGTTTTCGGAAGACAAGGATCTTTTTTTACTATATTATACGTTGAATTTTTGGATTTGTTCTTGCAATTGCATAGAAAGAACTGACAATTTCTCTGCACTATTAGCAATCTCCCCAACAGAACTTAGTTGTTCTTCAATAGTAGCTGATATTTCTTGAGTGTTTGATGTACTAGTTACTTTTCGTTCTTTTAGATTATCCATTGATGTGACAATTTCCAGTGAACCTGCTGACATTTCTTCAGTTGCAGCTGAAACATCTTCGACGTTCATAGAAATTTGCTCCATGGCTTTATAGATCTTATTAAACGACATACCTGCCTCAGATACAATTGTATTACCACTGGAAACAACACTTTCGCCATTGTTCATCAAATCCACCACTTTGTTGGTCTCTGATTGAACCTCGTTTATCAGAGCGGTTATTTGACCTGCGGCATCACTGGATTCTACGGCTAACTTACGTACTTCCTCTGCTACCACTGCAAATCCCCGGCCTTGTTCGCCGGCTCTAGCCGCTTCTATCGCCGCATTTAAAGCTAACAGATTGGTTTGTTCAGATATATCCGTTATGATGTTGACGATATTACCGATTTCCTTTGATGTTGTGCCTAAAGTTCTTGTAGCAGATACTGACGTATCCATAATCTCTTGAATATCTTTCATGGCATTGACTGCCGCAGTAATCTTATTTTGTCCATCTTCAATAGAGGTATGGGCATCATGGCTGGAAGCAGTTGTCTCCTGAGCATTCGTTGCTATTTGCTGAATGCCATGTGACATTTCCTGAATTGTTTCGTGGGCACTTTCCAACTCGCGTGTTTCTTTAAGTGCATCATTTGCAAGATAGTCGATTGTTGTTGATATTTGGTTGCTGGTACTTGTGCTTTGCTCTGCAGCAGCTAACATTTCTTCTGCTGATGAACTAAGTGTTAAAGCGGTTTCTGTAACGTGGTGTATAAGTCCTTTGAGACTGTGGATCATTTCATTGAAGGAATGTCCAAGTTCACCGATTTCATCTTGAGTCGTTACTTCAATATCATGTGTTAAGTCACCATTGCTGATTATTTTAGTTGCTTCAGTTAGGTGAATGATCGGTTTTACAATTTGCTTTGAGAACAGTAGTGCAAACAATGTTGTCAGTAGCAGTGCAATGCCGATAATAACAAAACTCTGTACCCTGATGGCGCCAAGGGGTTTAAGTATTTCACTTTCTGGCAATGAAATGCCAAGAATCCAACCGGTGGATGGAACTTCGCTATAGACGATGACGTTTTTCTCATTATCAAATTCATAACTAGAGTAGCCATTTCTCTTGCTAAGCATGTCATTTCCCAACGCCTGTAATTGAGGTGCGTCCAACAAACTAACTGCAAGCATCTCTTGCTCTGGATGAGCCAAGACCGTTCCTGTATCGTCTATTAGTATGGCGTAACTGTTTTCTATTGATGTATTGGTTTCTGCAACAATTTCGCTTATTGCAGTGAGCTCCATGTCTCCGGCAATAACACCAAGTAATTGATTGTTGCTTTTATATACAGGCATCGAAGCTGATAACACGTTCTTCCATCCATTCGCTTCATCGGCGTATGTCAGTGAATAAGTGATATCGCCAGCTTCCTCTGCACTGGTGTACCAAGGTCGCTGTCTGGCATCGTAATCAGGCGGTGCTATCCATCCGCCACCATCAAGAACGCTTCCGTCAGATTCATAGCCTAGGTATATGTCATACATGGCTGGATCGCTTTCAAAGGCCTGTAAGAAGTCCTTTGTAACAACTGTTTTTTTACCGGCACCTTCAACAATCAATGCGGTTGTTTCAACGGTGTTGGCCTTTTGATTAAGCCATCCATCAATCGCATTGCTTTGACCACGGGTAACCGCTTGTAGTTGTGTATAAACACTTTCAATGGTTCTTTTTTTTGCACTGGTGTAGTTAAAAATTGAAAAACTAACCATTGCTAGGGTCATAAATAGTATAACGTTGACTGTGATTTTAGTACTGAGTTTTTTAGTTTTCATAGTACCCTCCCCAAAATAGTTTGTTAAAAATAGAACAGCGTTTCACTATGAATATACTATCAGTAGAGAATAGCAGTGTCAATGGATGAAGGGAATTATTTACAAGGTATCTAGAATTTTATTAATCGTCTGTTGTTATGCTTGTTAAGGCCCAATTGTGTGACAAAAAACAAGAAACGACGGATGACTAGACCGTCGTTTCTTAAATCATATTTTTTTAGGGGATGTTGCATATTTATCTTTGAACTCTACCTGAAGCATCTCCATTAACTAGGGTTTCCACTTCGGCAACACTTACGTGATTGAAATCACCAAAAATAGTGTGCTTAAGTGCTGAAGCTGCCACGGCAAACTCTAAAGAATCACCACATGATTTACCTGAAAGTAAACCGTAAATCAGACCTGCTGCGAAAGAATCGCCGCCACCAACTCTATCAACGATACGAACATCGTATTTTTTAGATTGATAGAATTCATTGCCATCATATATAAGAGCTGACCAACCGTTGTCGGATGCCGAGTAACTTTCTCTAAGGCTTGTTACAACATATTTGAAATTGAACTCTTCCTTCATTCTTCTGAAGATGTCCTTATAGCCATCTAGTTTTAAATCACCTGAAGTGACATCTGTATCACCTGGTTTAAAGCCTAGAACTTTTTCTGCATCTTCCTCGTTGCCGATACATACATCAACATATTGCATTAAGGTTGACATCGTTTCTTTTGCTTCTTCTGGCGTCCAAAGTTTTTTACGGTAATTCAAGTCGACACTGACCATAACGTTATGCTTCCTTGCAGCTTTTAAAGCAGCTTCTGTAAGTATAGCGCCTGCTTTACTGATTGCCGGCGTAATGCCCGAAAAATGGAACCAGTCAGCATCTTTGAAGATTTCATCAAAATTAAATTCTTCAACTTTTGCTTGAGCAATTGCAGAATCAGCACGGTCGTAAATAACTTTTGAAGGTCGCATAGAAGCACCTGTTTCTAGAAAATAGATGCCTAGACGGTCGCCACCACGGGCAACATAATCCGTTTTAACACCATATCTTCTTAAATGATTAATAGCAGATTGACCAATTTCGTGTGTTGGTACTTTTGAAACGAAGTGTGCATCAAATCCATAGTTTGCTAATGAAACTGCCACATTGGATTCTCCACCACCGTAGACAACATCAAAGCTATCAGCCTGTACGAATCTTGAATAATCAGGCGTTGACAATCTCAACATGATTTCGCCCATCGTTATTACTTTTTTCATTAGAATCACCTCTCTATTTTCTTGCTTCAGCCACTCGATCAACAAGTGCTTGCGCTTTTTTTCTTATTTCTTCTGGTGTTCCTTTTGTAAGGGCACCACCAACACCAACTGCCACAACACCATTTGCTATCCATTCATGGACGTTATCAATGCTAACACCACCAGTCGGCATTACATTGGCTTGTGGAAGAGGCCCTTTAATAGCTTTGACATAACTTGGACCAAATGCTGAACCAGGGAACAACTTAACCACATCAACACCCATTTCCATTGCGGAGATGACTTCCTTGATTGTCATACAACCCGCCATGTATGGAATGGCGTAGCGGTTACAGCATCTAGCGATAGCCTCGTCGAAATGTGGGCTGACAATGTATTCAGCACCATTTAATATAGCAATTCTCGCCGTTGCTTCATCAAGAACAGTACCTGCTCCTACGATTAATTCATCAGCTGTGAATTTAGTTTTTAAATCTTTGATAACACATTCAGCGCCGGGCACTGTAAAAGTTACTTCAATAGCAGGGATGCCACCCTCTATACATGCCTTTGAAATTCTTTCAGCTTCTTCTGAACTATTTGCACGTACAACAGCAACAACTCCTACATCTGTAATACGCTTTACGATTAAATGTTTATTTAACATAACTCGCCTCCGTTTCATATTATGAAACGCAATATCATATTGCGAAACACAACTTGAGTATATCGGAAATTGTTTTAAAAATCAAGCAAAAAAAAGAACTAGGTTTAAAATCCTAGTTCCTTAGAAATGCGTTGGCTATATTCTATAACCAACTGCTTGAATTGTTCAATTTTCTCATCATCAAGACGAATAATCGGTGTAGAGATGCTGATTGCACCGACCGCATCGCCACTGTAATCCTTGACAACAGCACCGAAACATCTGACCTGTAGCTCATTTTCCTCATTATCCTCAGCGTAGCCATTTTTTCGAACCGTTTCAATAGTCTCCATAAAGTCTACAAATTGAGTGATTGTGTGTTTCGTGTACGCTTGAATGTCACTTTCTTCCCAAACCTTTTTAACATCCTCATCTTTGTAAGTTGCAAGAATTGCTTTCCCAACCGAAGTCGAATACATAGGGCTTCGTTTACCGATACTTGAATGCATTCGGATGGTTTCTTGGGTATCGAATTTATCGATATAGATAATATGTGGTGGTTCTGGGACAACCAGATGAACGACTTCTCCAGTAAGGTCACGTAGTGCTTTTAAATGAACCTTGGCAACTTCACGCAGTGAATCGTGATTGACCACACTTGATCCAAGCTCAAAGAGTTTTAAAGAGAGCTTATAGGTATTATCATGTATATTTTGTTTTACAAAGCTTTTATAAACTAATGTATTTAAGAGGCGATGCACTGTACTCTTATGTAAATCCGATTGCTTCGATAACTCTGCAATAGAAATACCTTTTGGATATGTTGATAGTATTTCCAGCAGTGCAAGGGAACGATCGACAGATTGAACGACGTCTTTCATGTGGATTCTCCTTTTGTGATGTTATAAGTATTATTATATTAAAAATTATTGACTTGTAAATAATAGACTGTGAAACATAGTGAAATTTAAATATTTACTGTCATTTAAGAAATAATTAATACCCTGTTTACAGATTGTACACATATTTCTGTCACAATAGGTCCGGTGAGAGAAATTCGGGGAAATACTTATTGGAAGGTGACAGAAATGAAGAAGCAGAAATCAATTAAAACAGGACTATTAATTATTGTTGTTGTCAGTTTGATTCTTGGTATTACTGGGACTGCAGTTCGTGCAGTAATGACCATTGAAAAGAGCATGAAGACACAACTTGGAGAATTTGGATTATTAGTAGCCACAGAAGTAGAAGAAAACGTACATAACACAATGGAATCTCAAAAGATTATTGATCATCTAATGGCTGAGGAATTAGAAACAGCCATGCGGTCAGCAGACATTCTTTTTGAAGAAGAGCAAAACTTTACACCGAAAGACTATGCGGAGATATTCGGATTGGCAGAGGTCAATATTTATGACTTGAACTTGATGACCCTATCATCAAACATGCCAGCAAATGTTGGTGACAGGTTGAAATCTGATCATCCGTTAAATCAGCTGTTATCTGGTAGTGAAACACAGATGATTGAAGATGTTCGTCAGAGCCTTGATGACAGCAGATATTATAAGTATGCAGCGGTCAGAATCGGTGATCATATTGTCCAGGTTGGTAAGGATGCCAGTGAAATTGTAGCGTTGCGTGAGGAAACTTCCTTGGAAAAAGTGGTAAATGATGTTGCGGCTCAAGAGGAAATCGTATATGCACTTTTTATGGATGCTGAAGGACGCGCAATTGTCCACTCGGACATCGAAAAAGTAGGACAGCAATTCACTGACGAAAATACATTAAAAGCATTGAATGGACAGGTCGTAGAAGGATATTTTGAATACGACAAGACTGGTGAAACAGTATATGATGTTTTACAACCAATCAAAGATGAATCGGGCCAACTGGTAGGATTAATAAATATTGGACTATCAATCTCAACGATGGAACATGCAATCGCAACGATGATGAAAGGAACAATCATTGAAACAATAATTTTACTGTTAATCATCGGAGGTATTTTGATTTTGGTTGTCAGAAAGATGTTAAAACCTTTAGCCAGCGCAGAAATTTCGATGAGAAAAATCGCAGAAGGCGATTTCACAGATGAAATTCCAGAAGAACATTTAAAAAGACAGGATGAACTGGGTCGAATGATGCAGTCTCTTGATGAAATGCAGGGAACCCTATCAACCATGGTCAAAGGGGTATTGGAACAGTCCAAAACGTTAAATGAATCAAGTGATGCGCTATCGGAATCAACACATGAAGCGACTGCAGCCAGCACGAGTATTGCAGAGGCGACGGATCAAATTGCCCGCATGTCGACACAGCAGGCTGGTGAAATTGTTACCATTGCTGAACGTACCCATGGATTAGGTGAGGAGATACAACAGTCAAGTACTTACTTGGAGGAATCATTTGACTTAACACGAAAAGCACTTCATATAGGTGAAGAAGGTCAAACGGTCGTTAAAGAGTTGTTGAGTAATAATGAAACAAGTAATGAGAAGCAAACCGATGTTACTGAAAACATTCAGGAAGTTAAGAAATATGTTGAAGATGCTGAACAGATCATTGAAATCATTCACCGTATTGCTAAGCAAATCAATATGCTTGCCTTAAACGCTTCGATAGAGTCTGCAAGAGCAGGCGAAGCTGGAAGAGGATTTGCAGTGGTTGCAGATGAGATTAGAGTCTTAAGTGATGAAACCTCTAAGGCGACTGAGCAAATTGAAGATATTATTGGTAATATGCAGGAATCCACTGGTAGAGCAGTTACAGATATAGGATTAATGGAATCCCTTGTGTCTTCCACAAATGAATCCATTGAAACGACAAGTGGATTGTTTAACCAAACATCAGCATTGATTGAAGAATTAGGTGCTTGTCTTAAGAATGTAGAAGTACATGCTAAACGAATCGATGAAGATAAAGACACAATTATCATGGCAGTAGACAATATTTCTGCAACAGTACAAGAATCGTCAGCCGGAACAGAAGAGGTTTCTGCAAGCATTGAAGAACAGCTTGCGGTTATTGAAGAAGTTGAAGCACATTCAGATCAAGCGAAGTCAATGTCACAAAACTTACAAGAAATGATGGAGCGCTTTAAATTGTAGTCACATAATTTCACATAGCAAATAAATTCTACCCGCTAATTATCCCATAATTAGCGGGTATAGTTATTTAGGCGGACAGTTTCGAGGTAAACAAGTTATGTGGAGGGGCGTTATGGATGATCGATTATACAAAAAGTGTCTGGTGTTATTAATCATAGGAAGTTTATGTGCAAGTGGTTACTTTATGCTTTCCTCTGCCACACACAATGTAAATATTGGTGATTGTAAGGACGCTTTGATAACAATAGAGGAATAGCGGCTAATAATGGTATAATAGCTATATGACAGATTCTGACACAAGGAGACAAACATGAGAAAAACTTCAACGACATTGGAAATAGCTCAAATAGCCATAGCGGTTGCTACAATCATCGTTGGTGGATACGCCATACTGATACTCAGCAGTCCTCTGGCCATACCAGGGGTTAAATACATAATGATGGCACCCTACTTATCAATGGTTCTGATCATACTAATCAACAGAGTGAAAAGTAAATTCGTCATTATAAAGGCAAATGTAGTATTTGCCATGTTAATGAGTTTTATCAACTTATATATGGGACTGGCAATAATATTATCAGGTGTGCTGACCCAGGCATTGAATATCTCGCTGATTAAAGACAATAGATGGACAAGAGGGATTACTTGTAGCGGATATGCAGGATTTGTCCTATTGACGGCATTACCCATCTCGAAACATCTAATTGGTGGTGTTGTATTTGAACAAATCACAATCAAGTGGATTTTTGTTGCGGCAGGTATCGCTTTTTTGTTTGGGATAGCGGGTAGTTTATTCGGTGAATTCATATCAAAACGCATCAGTAATATAACATAATGAACTTGTAATCAGCTTAGTGTATCGGATTGGTAGATCTGAAAACACTAAGCTTTTTTTTAGATTCCGTTAATAAAGATTTAAGGTTGGCAGGATATACTGGATAGTATTAAATGGGAAAGTGGGGAACAAATTGAAAGCACTGTGGTTGGATTATAAAAAAATTGTTGGCGTCTTAAGAAAACATGCTAAAAGATTTATTAAATATCAAGTAGGAACAAAGATTTTGCTAGTGATTATTTTGCTGCCTTTTTTTAAAAGTGTCTTTAACCTAGCACTTAAAAGTAAGGGGATGACCTATCTAACGAATGGCTTGATTACAAAATTCCTGATGTCACCTCAAGGTGTATCGCTGGTTCTATTCGCCTTGTTTTTTGGATTGGCCGTCGTCATGATCGAGATGGGTGGATTAATCATACTAAGTCACCAGGTACTTTTAGGCGAGAACGAAAGTAGCTTTTTCCAAGTAATGATGCATGCACTAAGAGGGATGAAACGATTTATTGGATTAGACGGTTTTTTTGTGGTGTTTTATTTGCTATTGATAGCCCCAATGATGGATAGCAACATCAAGTCAAGCATTCTAGAAAATCTGAAAATTCCTGGTTTTGTTATGGATACCATCATGGCGAATTATGTATATTTGAGTATCTTGAGTATTGGATTCATCGTATTTTTTGTTTTGGCAATGCGTTGGATGTTTGCACTTCATAACATTTTGCTGGGGGATGAGCAAGATAAACACTTCTTGAGAAAAAGCAGTCGTTTAGTGGCAAAGAATTGGCGGTTTATTTTGAAACACTCATTAATCGTCATGCTCTTGAATGTTTTGGTTTTACTGGGAATCTCCTTTATCTTTATACTGGGCTCGGCAGTAATTGTGCTTTTGTTTTCAGCAGTTGCATTGGAACCTGTATTGTTACTGCTCTTTAGTGTAGCGGTTATCGGTTATTTTGGTGTAATGTTTTTCTTTACGCCATTTCAGTTGATCCATATGACGATGATCTATCATCAGATATCAGAGGAAGAACCAAGACCGCTGGATTTGTCAGGGGATAGACAAGATCATATCATTGACAAATTGATCACGAGCAAAAAGGTATTAATCAATGTCTTTATTGCTACGATTATAGGCGTCTCGATATTTTCTATGTATGTACTGGAGGAAATCGAAAACGTGAAGTATGAAGTGGGTGTAACAGCTCATCGAGGAAGTTCAAAAGATGCGCCTGAGAACACGTTGGCGGCACTTGAGGTTGCGGTTCGAAATGGGGCGACATACGCAGAAATCGATGTACAAGAAACAAAGGACGGAGATCTGGTGTTGTTACATGACACTAATCTAAAACGCACTACAGGACTCGATAAGGCCATTTGGGAAGCAACGACTGAAGAAGTATTGGCCCTTGATGCAGGTGCTTGGTTTGATGAAACATTCAAAGGAGAAAAGGTTCCAACTCTTGAAGAAGTAATGGTTCAATCTAGAAATCGGTTAAAGTTGAATATAGAGCTTAAAACCAACGGACATGATGAGGCGTTGGCCAAAACAGCTGTTAAACTGATCCAGAAACACGATTATTATAAGGAATGTGTCATTACGTCCTTAGATTATGAGATTCTTCAACGAGTGGAAGCTCTTGATCCCAAGATTAAAACTGGGTATATCATGTATGTGGCCCTAGGGGATTTAGAAGCTCTGAACGTTGATTTTTACAGTGTTGAAGAGACGAATGTCAATGACACATTTGTAAACACTGCCCATTTGATAGGGCGTGAAGTACATGTCTGGACAATTAATACGAAGACAAGTATGAATAATATGTTGGATTTAGGTGTTGACAACATCATAACCGATAATGATAAAATGTTAAGTGATTTGATTAAAAGTAAAAATAGTGAGACATGGTAAAGGAGTAACTACTGATGAAGAAAAATCACATAATTTTAGGCGCAGGTCTTGTTGCGCTGTCTGTTCTGTTGCATGGACTGCATTACGCGGTATTTAAAGATATGCATCACCTAATGATATTTTTAGTGGCAGATATTGCATTTGTACCATTGGAGGTATTTTTTGTTTCTCTTGTGTTGGAGCAGCTCATCAAGAAGCAGGAAGAAGAAAAAATTCTAAAGAAGATGAACATGCTGGTGGGTCTTTTTTATCAGCAATTCGGAAACAAGTTATTGACGTTGTTTGTTAATGTAGATAAAGAAATCGACAAGTGTGACAACGGATTACTAATGAATTTTAGTTGGGACAGTGCGAAATACAAGGAGTTGCAAAAAATCGTTTCAGGTCATGGACATAACGTAGACTTGAAGAAAGTAGATCTGAATAAACTTTATGCATTGCTCAAAGCAAACCAGCCGATGATTGTAAATTTAATATCCAATCCGACTTTACTTGAAAAAGATGTATTTTCAGATGTTTTGATGAGTACTTTTCATTTAATGGAAGAACTTGAAAGTAGAGACTTGGATGCATTGTCAAAAGATGATTTCGAGCATCTTGAAATTGATTGCAAGCGTGTTTATGAAAATCTATCCTTAGAGTGGGTTTACTACATGGAACATCTACAAAAGTCATATCCCTACTTGTTCTATACGGCAGTGAAAACCAATCCATATGATCAACGTCAGACAGTTGATATTGAATCAGAATTGATTAAGTCCTATTCATAGGACTTTTTTTAGTTGAAATCGTTGAAATCAGCTAGACTTGGGTATAAATACTAACAGTGACGATGAATAGTAAAGGAGCCATGGCGCATGAAACACGGCAATAGCGGACGAATAAAAAAAACAACCATCCTTCAACAACTAAAATACTTACTGGTCTCACTTGCTGTTATAGTGGGAGTAGCTTTTCTTGTGCTCTTTTATATTGAATACAACAATATTATGACTTCTAGAAATT
>Ga0070725_10002048_pt1 | contig 10799 bp, 10 predicted proteins | sample tdDd002_FD_69781 | JGI IMG/M metagenome (GOLD analysis project Ga0070725, IMG submission 69781) | Marine sediment microbial communities from the Atlantic coast under amendment with organic carbon and nitrate - tdDd00.2 | ecosystem: Environmental > Aquatic > Marine > Coastal > Sediment | place...
AGCACTTTCATCGGACGAATATCTTGATTTGCTGCCCGGGTCTCAGACATAACGAAGATATTCTCTGACTCTAAGATCTCTGCTGCAGGCAGATCATCGGGAATTTTAACCGGCATACCGCGCCTCTTCCATTATCTATATCATTAAAATAAATGTGTCAGACAGAGGAGTCGGCGCAGCTTGTTTGCTTCAATAATACCTAACGACCGACCTTCTGCACTAAAACTGACATAGGCTCACTGGAACCTAAATCTATGTTATATGCTTGGGTATTGATGAATAACAGCTTGTCATTGAGGGTGATTTTGGCACCAATGGCATAGGTATGACCCGACTCAAACTGATCTCTGTTAATCAAAAACTGAAAAGGGGCTGGTGTACTGACACCGCTTCGCTCTATCTGCGCAAGGACAACTGCCGGTGCATCCATCAGTGACACATCCTTAACTTCCACCGTTAACACCGCATCTTGTGGCAGAGCAATCCGCTCCTTGTACCAAACCTCCCCCTGTATATCGACGCCCGCATTGGGTGTTGCACAGCCGACTATCGTTACAACGAAAGTACCGACCGCTGCGACTAAAGGTAGCACTCGCTTAAACCACTTTGTCATATTCTTACTCCTTATCATACATCAAGACTTCTGGATGTCCATATGTCCATATCAAAAATCATTACTTTTAATTTTGGCACTCTTGACTCACTTACTTTTCACTTCTTCAAGAGTAACACTCGTCATTTAACTCTTATCACTTATTAGCTATGGCTCCCCTGACTTGTCTCAAGGCAGGAGAGCTATCAAGGCAGAATACCAAACATTATAAGAAAGTGTTCTACTCAGAGTTGTTTTGGCGAACTAATTCCAGGCGAATGGATGAAGGAATGGTATTCCCTTTTGAAGTCATTCAACGCAAAAGTCGGAATTCAAAAAAACTCCTGAAAGGCGAGTTTTAGCGCATCCGATGCTATGTTAACGAGCTTAAACCTAGTTTCACTATGCTCTTCACTCGCTGCAAGCAACATGGTCTTGTATGTTCCCTACATACTTTAGACATTTCCCTGACCCATAGTGATATGGGAAATGACTTTAAAGCGTCTGGAACGCTTAAGACCGTGGAGGTCAGATGTTGGTGGTACGAGACCAAGGATGGTCGAAGGTAGAATAATGCAGGCGCTATTATCGAGAGTAACGCATGGAGCTGTTACCGAGGAGCAATTAATGTCCTTGCCTCAGAAGCGCTAAACTCTCGCAGAGCGATCACACCTTTATACCGATTGGTATAGACTATAACTCTTGTCCTGAATCCCATATCTCCCTATCATAAGCTACCAATTTCAAGCCGAATAGACTAATGACACAAGCAACCGCCATAATTGTAGGCGCTAGCTCACTCCTGAGCCGAGAAATCGCAAAACAACTCGCCGATCAAGGTGTCGAACTTGCGTTACTCGCACAAGATCCTGATTCACTTCAAGAGTTTGCTGACAGTCTTCCAACCCAAGTACATCTGTTTCCATTACAAATTGTTGAGCCTCAAGCCATTATCTCAACTCTGAAAGAGGTGTGGCAACAATTAGATGGGGCACACCTCGTCTTAGTTAATACCGGTCTGAACAGCTATGATCCACAGCTTCCCTGGGGGCCAGAGCAAGATATCATCACAGTTAATGTGCAAGGATTTGCGGCTGTCTGTAATACGGCTTTTAGCTTATTCAGAGAGCAAGGTTACGGCCAACTTTCCGCAGTCAACTCGATTGCCGGACTACGCGGTGGTCCAAGCGTGGCTTATCATGCCTCAAAAGCCTTTGCGACGAATTATCTGGAAGGTTTGAGCATGCATGCTCAGCGGTTAAAACTGCCTATCACAATCACAGACATTCAGCTGGGCCTACTCGATAAGGCCGCAATGCAGCAAAGTCGTTTATGGCTCTCACCACCGGATGAGGTCGCAAGACAGATAATTAAAGCGATGCAGGGAGCGAAACGAAAAGTCTATGTGACTAAACGCTGGCGTTTGGTGGCCTGGCTGACTAAGTTATTGCCCGAATTTGTCTACAACACCCGGCACTGGCGAACCAAGGCCGAACGTCTAGCGGCTAAGGCCGAAGGGAAGAAATAGGTTCGGGTTCGAGGTTCGAGGTTCGAGGTTCGAGGTTCGAGGTTCGAGGTTCGAGGTTCGACAGAATAAAACAAAAAGGAGCCTTAGGCTCCTTTTTTACTCTCTAGTGTCTTATCTCTGACGAGATATCACTTAGAAGGTATAACCCACACTCACCATGTAAACCCAAGGATCGATATCTGTTTCAATTGTTACGGCATCACCCGCCAATTTGAAATCAACATCAGTGCTGATCTGAGCATACCAAACTGAAGCATTCACCAGCCAGTTCTTGTTGATTTGGTAATCCAGACCCACCTGCGCCGCAAGGCCCCAAGAGTTACCCAGGCTCAGATCTGTTAAGGCACCATTGAGATCGTTGGTGAACTCGTTATCGAAGAAATTGGTGAAGTTAACACCGGCGCCGATATATGGACGAAGCTTAGAGTCGGCCGAACCGAAGTAGTACTGAGCGACTAAGGTAGGTGGCAGATGCTTAGTCTCAGCAATCTTTCCTACACCATCGAGTGAGATGTCATGAGTAAACGGCGAAGCCGCTAAAAGCTCGATACCGATATTGTCAGTTAACATATAACCGAAGTTCAGACCCAGCTGGGTATTATCATCAACGCCAAACTCACCATTTCCAGCGACATCTTGACTTGATTCATTTGGTGCAACGACAGCAACACCGGCACGGACGATAATATCACCCGCCTGATGGGCAGAGACAGAAGAGGCGAAACCGGTAGATAGTAGGGCGGCCGCGATTAATCCAGACACAATAGTTTTGTTCATCATACTACTCCATTAATACAACACGAAAATTCTTTATTATTATCAAGTACCTTACATTCGCGAGCATCCTGCCAGACACCAACCAATACACTATTGATCCAGATCAAATAACTTAGCGCCTACCCACCCACACATACAAACACGTGACCTACCTCACAAAAAACAAAAGAAGCATGATAAATACAGCTTTATTTTGGTGACCAAAGTCAAAAACTAAAAAAATCGTCAGATGTGAAAACGTCTGAACAAACAATTGCAAGCGCAACAACCTGGCAACAAAATCAAAAGGGAAAATTCGCAAAAATGAGACGACATATCAGTCGCCACCATTTGTAAGCTAGGGTTTATAAACTAAGGTTGGCAAGCTAAAATCTGTAAGTCAGGATATGCATCGAGCCACCCCTTGGTGTGCAGCCTTTGGTTAAATAGTGTGAGTGGACGTTTAGGGTTATACGTGATCTTTAGCAGAAATAGTGACTCAAGACCAAATGCGGCGTGCACATTTAAAGACGTTTGAGATATTGTCTCAAATTTGTCAATCGACGCCTCGTCGACGTCAATCAAGGAGACACCAATTGCCGTCTCTTTTTCAGGCCAATAGCTCATGGCATCGAGAGAAGACAAATAGGGTTTATCACCATTTCTCAGGTGCATTCTGGCTTGGTTTTTAACTGACCAGGGATACTCTGGTGCTAAAATTCTCAACTCGGCCTCATAACGGTTTTCTGTCTCTCTGGACAGATCCGCCGGGTCGAAGTAGATCACATCAATATCGGTAAAGGGAGTGGCAACGAAGCCATGCAATCTATCCCAGACCAGATTTCTGACAAAACCAGCCGCCAACATCCATTGTGGCAACGCCAGCATTCTAGCAGCCCGTAATGCACGAATATGTCGGGGAGATGCGTTTATCCATTGGCCTAGCTTCTGTTCATATTCACTCAATGTCAGCTCCCCTTCTTTTAAAACCGACTGCGACGTCAATAATATCAATTGATATAAACTAACAAAAAAGGAGCCTAAGCTCCTTTAATATCAATACCATGAAACCTATGACTATCCTTCACTACCTAGCAGGCACAGCCTTCATCAGTACTTCTGTCGTGTATATTCCATTATTTATCACAGGGAAACGGTCATAGGTTTGAAAAATCACTTGTCCCTGATATTGAATCATGGAGACAACCCCGTAATTGATGCTGGAACTCACCGTCTCAGAAGGTAGAATAAATTTAAATGGCACCGGTGCGCGGGCTATATCAAAGCTCTTCTGGGCGATAATGGCGCCGGGAGTATCGAGATCGATAATAGCAATGGTGACAGAGCTTCCCTTAGGCAAGGCAATCTTCTCAAGATAGCCAGCGGCGCCATTAACAATTACAGGTTCATCTTCAGTGACAGTGACACAGGCAGAAAGCATCATCACGCAGAGTAATACTAAGGCTCTTTTTATCATTACAAATATCTTCCTAATTGTATGCATAGCTCGCTACACATTTTATCGGATCTTGTTCATTATTGACCAGACTACTTCGTTAATCTAACTTACCAGACTATCTTCCCTGGGTTAGCCTGATTAACCCTTCCTGTGTTGCCGAGGCCACCAGCTCACCAGCCTGATTAAAGAACTGCCCCTTAACAAAGCCTCTCCCACCTCCGGCGTGGGGACTATCATTGCTGTACAGTAGCCAATCATTCAAATCCAGTGGCCGGTGAAACCACATCGCATGATCTATGGTGGCCATTCGCATACCCGGCGTTAAGAATGAGACACCATGGGGCTGGGCGGCAGTCACAAGAAAATTAAAATCCGATGCATAGGCCAGCAAGTATTCATTAACCGAATGATCACTGGGCACACGGCCATTGGCGCGGATCCAAATGTTGCGCTTAGGGTCTCTCGCACGAGGGTAAAAAGGATTTTCCGGGTTGACCAGGCGCATCTCGATAGGGGCATCAGCCATAAACTTTTCTAACATTTTGGGTGGAACCTTATCCCCCATGGTCATAGCAAGCTCTTGCTGATTTAACAAACCCTCAGGACCCGGTACATCGGGCATCTGCGCCTGATGCTCAAATCCCTCTTCATGTTCCTGAAATGAGCAGGTCATATTAAAGATCGGACGACCTTTCTGAATCGCCTTAACACTCCTGGCACTAAAACTCCCTCCATCACGCATAATTTCAACATCATAAATAATAGGGAGTTTTTCATCTCCGGCGCGAAGAAAATAGGAGTGAAAAGAGTGAACTTTGCGCGTAGAGGGAACGGTCTGTTTAGCCGCACTCAACGCCTGTCCCATAACCTGACCACCAAACACATGACCAAATCCCAGGTCCTGACTCTGTCCGCGAAATAAGCCGACTTCAATTTGCTCCAGTGAGAGCAAAGATAATAGATCGTTTAATACCTGACTCATCGCATTTCAATCCCCAATTAAACAGCCTAACAGCTTAACTCAGAACTCCGCTCTCATGCCAGAGTTACATGGGATTGCTTATATAATAGCGATAGACACACCAATTATTCGATGACTATGTGCCTTTCAGCTGCGCCACGCCGCGCCCAGGCCAGCACCTGATCCTCGCCACTTTTATGCAAAGTGACCGGAAGCGCGTGATGGATCTGTTCCCAGCTGCTAAGCAAGGTTTCAGGTTTGCAGGTATCGGCTTCAAAATAGGTGGGCTTAAACTCAGTAAACTGACCGTGACTAACACTGCCGGCTGCCGTGAGCAGATGTTGCCCCGTTGGTGCATCGGTACAGCATAAAAACAGCATGCTGGCGGTAATCGAAGACTTTGAAAAGAGTGGCTTAACGGATGCGGCTAGACGTTCCTCTGTCATGCCGGTTAGCGCATGGGGGGTAAGACTGTTGACCTTAATATTATGCTCTACACCTTCGAGATAAAGGCTATTTACCAGACCAATCAGGCCCATTTTACTGGCACTGAATGAGGTCTCGTGCATATCTCCATATAAGCCACTGGCGGCGCAACTCATCATAATCCGGCCATAGCCCTGGCGCTTCATCAGAGGCCAGATAGCCTGAGTCATATAGAAACTGCCACTGAGATCGACATTTAGTTGAGTTTGCCACATATCGACAGTTAAGTTTTCAAAAGCGCAAGGTGTGTGAACCCCGGCATTATTAACAAGGATATCGATGCGGCCCCATAGATTGACCACCTCTTTGACTGCTTGTTTGATACCATCGATATCACTAACATCCAGCCTGAACAGTAAAGCGTTAGCGCCTAACTCCTCAACCGCCTTATGACAACGTTCGAGTCCGGAGTAGTTCATCACAGCTAAATTCGGTTCGCTTTCCGCATAACCTGAATCTATTAAAACCACGTTGGCTCCACGCTCTGCCAGCGCTATCGCATAGGCTCGCCCCAGTCCGGTTCCAGCCCCGGTAATCACTGCAACTTTATTATCAAAACGCATCGATACTCTTCCTCAATGAATAGCCTCAAATGATTCGATACATGCTCAAAAACAGTTCCATTACCAATACAACGTCATTTAATAAAGAGCCAGAGCATACATATGTTCTTAAAAGGGATATTTATCTCTCCTCCCATCAATAAATATTCCCTTCAGACAGCTATAAAAGCATATCCACAGGCTATTTTCTTTGAGCCAGATAACAGAATTGCATACAGTTTAAGATAGTTAAAAATTGAATTTGAGATAGTTAAAAATTGAAATTAAGATAGTTGAAATTTAATAAATTTGTCCTCAAAGAGACACACATCAAAACGGGTCACTTCATTGAAACAGATAAACTTGTTATCATGTGCTGATTAGCATCCAGTAGACTTCATCAGAACTGCTGTTCACTCCCTTTATAAAAACGATTAAACAAATGAACCCTTGGATTTTGGCCATTAGGCCTCGTACACTGCCGGCGGCAATTGGGCCGCTCTTGGTGGGAAATATTCTAGCCCTTCAATTAGAACAATTCACTTGGCTCATAGCCTGTACTTCGATGCTTTGTGCCATCTTATTGCAGATAGCCGTCAACCTGGCAAACGATTACTTCGATTTTAAAAGTGGTATCGACACTGAGGAACGAATAGGCCCGGTAAGGGTCACCCAAGGTGGTCTGCTCCCACCACATAAAGTCAGAAATGCCATCTTTATCAGCCTCGCACTGGCACTTTTAGTTGGCTCATATCTTATCTACCACGGCGGTTGGCCCATCGCCTTTCTTGCCGCTGCATCCATTTTAGGTGCGCTCGGTTACAGTGGAGGCCCCTACCCCCTCGCTTCCCATGGATTGGGAGAGGTTGCCGCTTTTATCTTTTTCGGCTTGGTTGCCGTTGTCGGAAGTTATTATCTGCAAGCAGGTGACACCAGTATCGCAGCCTGGATCTTAGGCAGCGCCATAGGCTTTTTGAATGCGGCGATTATGTTAGTCAACAATACCCGCGATATGCAGACTGACATCAAGGCTGGCAAACATACACTGGCAGCGCATATCGGAGAGGGACAGGCCAGACTGCTCTACCAAACCCTGGTATTCCTGCCTTTTGCCCTCATCATAGGTGGTTTTATTCTCGGCTTCTTGCCAGGCCTGCCAGTCTTACTGGCGGGAGTCTCACTCATTCTTGCCCGTAAGCTAAACAACGAGTTTAGTAATACTTCCGGTGAAGCCTTAAACCCGATCCTCGGCAGTACCGCCAAACTCACCATGATATTCAGCGGGCTGTTCAGTATTGGATTGGTGTTCGTGTAACTTATACCAATCAGTATAAGAAAGTGATCTACACAGCGTATTTTTTGGCAACTAATTCAAGGCGGATGAATGATGGAATAGTTGTTCCCTTGTAAGGCCATTCAACGCAGAAGTAGGCAGCCACCATGAAATACCGATCCCATGGTGGCTGTATCAGCTTATGTTCTTTTCAACCGTTAACCATCCCTCTCAACTGCAAGCCCTGCCCGACTCATATAGCGGAACTAAATGTTCTGAAACAGGATCTCTATGGTAAACCTAATGATGGCTTGATTGAGTCGTTCGCTATCGACCTCTTTGCTCCAGTTATATTCCGGAGTGATCTGGAAGAAAAGCCACTCGCGAGCAAAGTTTTGTCGATAGGTTAAACCGATATTGGCATTACTAACGTAATGGTAAGGCTCATCGACACCATAAATACTGGCATGATAGCTAATGGCCTGTGTATTACTGATATATTGATACAGGTTGAGACTGGTGCCCAACTCCCAGATATCCAGATCATTTTCAAAACTGGCTGCCGCCGTCCAGCGCAGCAGATAAGTTTGATCAAAGGCATGCTCGATATCAAACTCGGTAGACTCCCCCGTGACCTTTTTTTCTTGATACAGCTTCTGAGTAAGCCGAGCTGTCGTACTCTGTGAGATCGGATAAGTGTACCGCCAGCGAGCCTCTAGCTTAGGCTTTAAATTAGCCTTAATATTAAAACTGACCCGCCCTTTCGCATACCAGTCATAGCGTAAACCGATATCCCGCTCACTCTTGTCATCAGGTCCCTTTAAGAAGGAAAACGGGTCATCTTCTCCGGTCGAATCAAAGATAAACTTTAATCGTTTATTGAACCCGGGGAGGTTCAGGCGTGCATTTAAATTGGCCCTGTATTTAAACCCCTCTTTCTCATAATAGGAAAAGTCATTGTACCAACGGATAATGGTTCCCGCCCTGGCATCATCTTCGATTCGGTCATCCTTAAAGAAGCTATCGAACCAGATTGCCGGTTGGCAAAATTTAGTATTGAGATAATCGAAGGCTTGATCCAGCGCAGCGCCATCTGATGACTCAGTGAAACAGGGATCGTCTGTGGGCTCGGCGGGAGGCACAGGTTCAGCCTCTTCGGCTGACACTGAAGTAATAAACGCGCAAGTGAGTAAAATAGCAATCTTCAGATACAACTTAATTCCGTGTTAATATCAGTTAAAGTATTGATAACCTGATAGTAGCACTTGTGACAGCCATTTGATAAGTGCCACACAACACGGTCATTAATATTCCAACCAAAAATGAATCCATTTCACTTTAAGTAAAACGGCCTCCTGTCAGGAAGCCGTTAATATTTTAAAACTGATGAGCACGAGTACTTAATTACACCTTATTGATCTCTCTTGCAGTATCACTCCAGTTCAGATGGTATTTTTCACCTGCTGGTGTATCGGTTCGCTCAAATGTGTGTGCGCCGAAGTAATCCCTCTGTCCCTGAAGCAGATTTGCGGGCAAGATTTCACATCGATAGCTGTCATAATATGCCAGGGCAGAGCTTATGCAAGGTACAGGAACGCCTCTGAGTACGGCAGTTGAAACTGTCTTGCGCCAATCTAACTGCTTAGATGATAAGGCACTGCTGAAGCTCTCGGCCATCAACAGGTTTTCTAACTCTGTTTCGTTCGACGCCGCCGCTTGATATGCCTGAGTTATAGACTGCAGGAAGGTGGCGCGAATAATACATCCGGCGCGCCAAATTTTTGCAATTTCGGCGAAATCTAAATCCCAACGCCTCTCTTTAGCTGTCATCGCCATTAACTGAAAGCCTTGAGCATAGCTGGCTATCTTGGCGCAGTAGAGGGCGCTCTCAAGCTGAGCGATAAAGACCTCACGCTCTTCACCTGTTGGTTTCTTTACATCCGGTCCTTTCAGTAACTGACTCAGAACCTGTCTCTGCGCTTTTTGAGTACTCACGGCGCGGGCATACACCGCCTCGGCAATGGTTGGCGCCGGACAGCCTATCTGTAAACTGCTCACCGCCGTCCAAAGGCCTGTGCCCTTCTGACCCGCTTTATCCAGAATCGTCTCAACCAATGGTTTACCGGATATAGGATCGGCCTGTTTTAACACGTCGGCGCTGATCTCCATCAGGTAGCTATTCAGACTCCCCTGATTCCAGCGCTCAAATAGTGATCCTATCTCGGTGGCCGACATATCAAAACCATCGCTCAGCAGCTGATAAGCCTCGCAGATGAGTTGCATATCCGCATATTCGATGCCGTTATGTACCATTTTGACATAATGACCCGAGCCTGCAGGACCAATATAGGTGGTACAGGGTTCTCCCTCTTTTACCGGGTTACCGGGCTCCTGTCGCTTAATAGGTAAACCTGTCTCCGGGTCGACTTTGGCCGCGATAGCTTCCCAGATAGGTTTTATTCTGTCCCAGGCCTTGATATCGCCACTTGGCATCAAGGAGGGGCCGAAACGAGCCCCCATCTCTCCACCAGAGACTGCACAGCTGAAAAAGGTAAATTGGCTGGCATACCGAGCCTCACGCTCTACCGTATCCGTCCATAGGCTATTACCGGTATCGATAACGATATCATCATGGTCGATACCTGCTTCTATAAGCGCATTACATACGCCATCGACAGGACTCCCGGCAGGCACCGAGAGTATTAAAATACGCGGTTTTTCGAGAGTAGATAACATTTCAGAAAGATTCTTACAGCCGTTTATTCTTAGCTCAAAATCAATTTGCTGGCTAAGATCTCGTTCAGTTCTCTCTTGCTGAACAAGTCCTTCAACCTTTTTAGTATCGAGATCGAAGGCTGCGACGCGATACCGGTTATCGGCGATATTCAAGGCAAGATTCTTGCCCATTACGCCCAGCCCGATAACGCCAACATCGTATAGTTTGGAGTGGTTTTGCATTCAGTTGTATTCCGTAGGTAACAGAGACTATTTTTTTCCTATCTATCACTAATACCAATCAGTATAAAGATGTGATCGCTCAGCGAGAATTTAGCGCTTCAGAGGCAAGGCAACGAGTGAAGAACATAGTTGAACTAGGTTCAAGCTCGTTAACACAGCATCGGATGCGCTAAAACTCGCCTGTTAGGCGTGTTTTTGGCTGCCTACTTCTGCGTTGAATGGCCTCACAAGGGAACAACCATTC
>Ga0070725_10002051_pt1 | contig 10788 bp, 8 predicted proteins | sample tdDd002_FD_69781 | JGI IMG/M metagenome (GOLD analysis project Ga0070725, IMG submission 69781) | Marine sediment microbial communities from the Atlantic coast under amendment with organic carbon and nitrate - tdDd00.2 | ecosystem: Environmental > Aquatic > Marine > Coastal > Sediment | place...
TATGAAGCGATTGAAGAAATCGATCCTATTGAAATATATGCATATTTTTTAGGTCTAAATATCAATAATCTACATAATGGATTGTATTTGGATTACTATTTGTCATTTCCAGTAACTTATGAAGTGGCTATAAGGGAAAAACTTGCAAAGAGTTTTGAACGCGGTATTCGGAAGTCGTTACCACAGTCATTATTGGATAATGATACGATAATGGATAAATTGAAAGTTCATATGGGTGCTAGTGAACCGGCTGCATATGCGGTTACAGCTTTACAGGAGTATGGATTTGAACCTGAGGATGATGAGAAAATTGCTTATGGTGTATTCGACTTTGGTGGTGGAACGACTGATTTTGACTTTGGAATCTGGCGTGAAGCAACGGGTAAAAAAGAACGAAGATATGACTACGTCGTTGAACATTTTGGCGCTGGCGGGGATAAATATCTTGGTGGAGAAAACATACTTCAGTTGTTGGCGTATCATATTGTTGAAAAAAATAGCGACTTGTTAAGAAAACTTGAACTTGTATTTTCGAAACCACCTGAAACGAAGGAATTTATCGGATCTGAAGTGATTATTCGAAATTCAAGAGAGGCTAAGTTAAATATGACGCTGTTATCAGAACGCTTGAGACCACTTTGGGAACGTCATGAGAATTACGAAAGTCAGTATTTAGACAGTATTAAATTAAATTTATTTAATGTAAGAGGTGAAACGAAAACAGCGATTCGCTTAGATGTTGATATAGAAGAACTGGAAGCAATAATTGAACAGCGAATTGAGAAAGGTGTCATCAATTTCTTTGAATCCATCCGCTTGGCATTTTATAATAACGCCGACAGTTTGAGTGGTGTTGATAGGATTAATATTTTCCTGGCAGGAAATTCAAGCAAATCGGAAATTCTACTTGAATTATTAGACCGTTATGTGGAAAAGGAAACCAAGAAAATACTGGATATTAATGAAATTCACTTCAAAGATGACTATGTCTTCAAAGTGTTCCCACCACTTGGAACAGAAGACAGTAATAAGATGATGGAATCGTTGGATATTGATTACATATCAGACAGTTTAGAGAAACCTACCGGTAAAACAGGTGTTGCCTTTGGTTTAATTGAATGTAGAAAAGGATCTAAGATTAAGATTGTCGATAAAAACGTCAACGAAGAAATTCACTTTAAGTATTATTTAGGTGAAATACGAAAAAACAAGTTTAAGGTGATTGTAGATAGGTCGAGAAACTACAATGAATGGATAGAATTTATTGATGCCGGTGTAGAAGACTTCGAAATCTTTTATACAGATTTACCTAGTGCGTCGACAAATAAATTAATTAAAACCGATGAGAGTGTAAAAGTAAAGCGTCTTGATATTGATACGGTTGATGAGGACTATTCAGTATATATTAGATTAATTTCACCAACGGCCATAGAATATGTGGTTTCGGATGAGCAAAGCATAGAAACAGAGACCTATCATAATGAAATCAGAAGGGTGGAGTTTGGATAATGCAAGAGAGCAATGGAAAGAGCAATTCTGCAAATGAAAGGGATAAATTTAACGAAATACTGTTGGACAACATGTTGGAGGATACGAGAAAGCTTTATTTATTAGAAGACTCCAATTTAGACATAAAAAATCCTCAAAAATTCATTGCAAAAAACTTTATCATATATCATTTAGAAAAAATAACCTTTGAAGAGAATATTCCTAGAAAAGAAGCATTGGAAAATGTTATCAGTGGTATTCGTGTGGATGGTGTTAACTTCATATACTTGATCTTAGGGACACAAAAAGGTGTTGAGTTTTACTTTGGTATAGTGAAGGATACCAATGATAAAAAGGGAAATAAGGAAAGAGTTATTGACATTGACGAGGTTGGTGAACATATTCTAAAACCAAGTATTCTGGGCAATTTCAGAGGCAGTCGATTGAAAGCTGTTCCAAACCGTAGAGGAATTATAGAAAGAATAAGTGAAATGAATAACTACGCTGTTTTGGAAGGTGTTCCGGGAAATGCTGAAGAAAAAGTGCGTGATTCCCATGAGAGTTTCCAAGGGATGGACCGGCTGGTAGATGTTATGACGGGTGATGAATTTGGTGTATCAATTATAGCATCCCCACTATCTCTTGAAGAAATCGAAGCGATTGAAAGGGAATTGTATGACATACATGACCGAATAGCACCTCGGAGTAAAGTAAGCGTACAATTGTCGACTTCAAGCAATATCGGTACAGGTAAGAGTGAATCCAATTCATCTACCCAAACGAATGGGCGCAATGAAAATGAAAGCGATAATTCAGGAAAAAGCTTCACTAAAAATAACGGGACGTCAAATTCTAAGAATATGTCGAGCAGTACAAGCGGTACAAACTCTGGTACGTCGACTGCAGAAAATCAAGGAAAGTCACGTAGCAAAGGAACGAATAGTTCTTCAGCAACTTCTAGAAGTGTTACTGAAAACTCATCTAGAGGGGAAAGCACCAGTGAAAACAAAAGTGTGGACCACACCAAAAAATGTCTAATTGACTGGACGAAATATCTTGATGAAGTGGTTTTAAAAAGACTTGATTACGGAAAGAGTAAAGGTCTTTTCCAGACAAATATCTTCTTATTTGCGAAGAATCAGACTGTGCTTTATAAGTTGGGGAACACGATGCAATCTCTTTTTTCTGGGAGGGAAGGTAACAAAGTACCTCTGCTGATGAGAGAAATAATTAATGATCCGGACAATGAAAATACAAGAAATCAAGCGCTTATTAAAAACATTCAGACATTCCAACATCCGTTAGTGTCATTACATCAAATGGATGAAAAAGAAAGAGAAGCAAGAATAGCACTTTCGCAAAATCCAAGCAGTAATGGTGGTCGTTTTTATCTTGGTAATTGGATGAGTACAAACGAATTAAGTCTGATAACAGGCATTCCGCAAAAAGAAGTGGTAGGGCTTGAAGTCATTGAAGAAGTGGAGTTTGGTTTAAATACAAACAATCGGATTGATGCGAATGATGAACTTCACTTAGGCCATATGGTCAGAAGTGGTGAACCCTTGAACATACCGATTGCCATTGACAAGACGAAGTTAGATAAACATACGTTTATAACAGGTGTTACTGGAAGTGGTAAAACCACTACTTGCCTTAAGATACTGCTTGGTGGTGATATCCCATTCTTGGTGATTGAGCCTGCTAAAACAGAGTATCGTGTACTGAAAAATAAGTTTGAGGATTTACTGATTTTCACTTTAGGGGATGAAAATGTCGCACCATTTAGGTTGAATCCGTTTGAAATATTCAAGCACGAGAACATCACCTCAAGGGTAGATATGATTAAGGCCAGTATTGAGGCGGCTTTTGATATGGAAGCAGCTATTCCACAAATTATTGAGAGCGCATTATATAGAAGTTACGAGGATTATGGATGGAACGTTACGACGAACAGGAATAAGCAATTTGAGGATCCATTTGCAGATGGTGTGTATTCGTTCCCGACAATCTCAGATTTAATTAGAAATGTTGAAATCGTCGCTGATGAACAAGGATTTGATGACCGACTGAAAAACGACTATATTGGTTCAATAAAAGCACGACTTCAAGGACTTACTGTTGGCGCTAAAGGTGCAATGCTAAACACGAATCGATCAATCGATTTTGAAGGTCTCATCAATGGTAAAGTGGTGCTGGAGTTAGAGGAAATCAAAAATGGCAATGAGAAATCACTGATTATTGGTTTTGTTCTAATCAATTTAATTGAAGCGATTAAAGCAAACTATTTTAAGAGTGAAAGTGAAGGAAAGAAATTTAGACATATTACATTGGTTGAAGAAGCCCATAGACTTCTGACAAAAAGTGAACCAGGAGATAATCCTTCGCGCAAGCAAGGGGTTGAAACTTTTGCGGATATGCTTTCAGAAGTAAGAAAATATGGAGAATCTCTAATCATTGTCGATCAAATACCAAATAAATTGACACCGGAAGTCTTGAAAAACACCAACACCAAAATCATACACAAAATTTTTGCCAAAGATGACAAGGATGCGATTGGTAATACGATTGCTTTGACTGATGAACAGAAGAATTTTTTATCAAATCTTTCGGTAGGTAGGGCAATTCTTAATAGCGAAGGATTTGCGAAACCCGTACAAGTCCAAATAGAAGAGGACAAGAGTTTAAGTACGACGATGAATAAGCCGTTAAGTCTTGATGCCATCAGAAATACTGCGTTGAATTATTACGCAAACACTTATAAAAGAGGTGTTGTCAAAGGAGTCTCTTATTTAAAAGAAAAGCCTGCCTCTGAAGTTATAAGAAAGTATTTCGATTTGGGAAGAGATACAGAGTTTGAAATGCACATTGTTGATTTTATCAATCAAAAGAAACGGTCAGACAAGCATATGGTCCTTAATGCGATGTTAAAAGACATGAATTTTGAGTTGGATGAAATTGTTGTTTATGTATATCAATACTTTTACAAACGTGATAGGCAAAACGATGACTTAAAGAGTTATTTAGCGACACAGTTTTCAAATATCATGGAAAACGAGGAGTATCGTATACTTGATGATATGGCGGATTATTATAAAATATAAAGTGAGGTAATGAGATGATAGGAGCAATCGTAAGCAGTATACCAACATTTTTGCCAACAATAGCAACATATATGCCTGTAATTGGTAAAATGGCAACAAATATTATGAGAGCATTGGCAACACTAGATGTAAACAAAGTATTGAAAATTGCTGATGTTGTCATCAATGTTTCAGAAATGTTTAATTTAGTATCGTCTGGAACATCTGTTGAGGAATTAGGGTTAAAGGCAATGAATGGCGAAAAGAGTCGTTCTGATTTTGAATCAAGTGGGGCATATGTAAAGTATTTAGAAAAAGAAGTGAGTGTGGCTTCAGAAATGAATGCAAGTATGTCAAAAGAGGATAAAATAGTTGCAACTGCAGTGGGAACAGCAGTTTTAATGACTGGAATCGATGAGGTACATGGTGTGGTAATTGGATTGGATTTCTATAAAGCGGTTACTGAAAAAGCATTACCTTTAAAAGAAATTAAAGCAATAATAGAGGCGTTCAAAGTAAGTGATGTAAGTTTAGAGGATTTTTCAAAATTTACAGAAGGCACTCTTGAGGCAAAGACGAGTCATACTGTTTCTCAACTTCTAAGAACAGTTTTCACTAAGATGGATGATCTGTTGAGCAATGATGATATCAGTGAAAGAATCATAGATTTAAAAAATTAGGGGGAAAGATTATGGGATGGTTTAGTAATGCATGTTCTGCTGTTGGGAGTTTTGTTTCTAGTGCTATTAGTACAGTCGGAAATGCAATTAAGACTGTTGGAGAAAAAATCACGACCACAGCAAAAGCTTTTCTTAGCATTGGTGTAAAAGTATTTGAGACTGTTGCAAAAATAATTGTTGAAATTGCCAAAGCATTAGGACTTGTTGATGAAAACGAGACTGAAGAGGAGATAGGGGCTAAGACAGAAGTCGCAGAAAAGAATCGAGATGAATTTGATAGCGATAAAGCGTACTTGGAATATCTTCGAAAAGATGTTGAATTGCCAAAAGGATATATAGATGACTTATCCAAAGAGGAAAAATTGGCTGCTAGAGCAAAAGGCGCTGCACTTTTAGGGTCAACTATTTCTGAAGAATTGGATTATGAAATTGATCCAACGTTTTGGCTAACTGCTGCAAGAAAAGGATTTGATGCTAAGGAAACTTACTCGATTATTGAGAAATTCAAGGTTAATGACCTTGAGTCTACAGACTTAATGGAGTTTTCTGAGAATAAATTATCACCTGAATTCAGTCAAAAAACTGCTGAGGTAATCCGAGAAGCCTTACGTAGTGATGACGTTGGAATGGGTGAAATGGAAGCAAAAGAAGCTGTTATTGACTTGAAGCAATTGGAGGATTAAGAAGGGTATGAGTGAAGAATTTTCTTATTTATTTTTTGAACGGAATAATAAAATGATCATTGTCGGTGTTCAAGGTGAGACATTTGATATCTTAAAAGAAAATGGCATTATGGAAATTGATAATGATCGAGAGACTTTGATAGATTTCTTTAAGCGAAAAACAGGTCACTTTGATGAGACGGTAGACTTTTGTTATATTTCTGATCAGTATGATGATACTTTTCTAGAGGCATTTACATTTTGTGATAAAACAAGTTTCGATGCCCTTAAGGTAAAAGATCTATTAGATGAGTTGTATGACGACGCTAGAATCCTTTGTGACAAAGATATAGTAATCATCCACGATGGTCAGAAGGCTGTTTATAAGAGTAATATCGAGTTTGAAAATATGTCTAAGTCTGATACAAAAAGGATTGTCGAGAAAAAGTTGAATCCGAGTATTGAGAATCCAAATGAAATTATGTCCTATTACAGAAATAAAACAGAAGAGTATTTAAAATCGTAAAAGATTTATCTAATCAAAAGACCACTGAATTTAATGATTCTATGGTCTTTTGTGCTATTAAGAAAAAAATATGAATGCTATTCTAAATGGACAGATTCTGTCCATTTTTATTTTTATAATAGTAATTGAGGTGAAGGACATATGAAAAAAATTATTGAATTACATAAGGCGATTTTAAAAGATTATGCAAAGAACAGCAAAAAGGAAAACATTGAAGAGTGGTTATACAAGGAATTTAAGAGATGTTTACCCGGTAAAAGGGACTTGGAACTCCATAAAATGAGTGCAGAAATTGTTGATGGACTTAAGTGTAGTGATGCGTCAATGGAAATGACAGCGCAATCGGATGTGGACGAATACTGCAAAGAGTTGTGGTTCTCTGATGAAGTCATGAAAGCAGCTGGATAGTTTGTATCCATCAATTAAATTAATAATAAATGCCATTTCATTTTAATTATTTATAACACTATTCCTTCTTGTTTTTGATATGTTAAAATCGTCCTGTTACATATTGATTAGGAGGAATAGGAAATGAAAAAACATATTGGATTATTGCTGAGCTTTGTCTTGGTATTACTGCTTGCAGGCTGTACGGGAAATGCTGAAAGTACTGAACAAGCAAGTGACACTTCAGCAGAGGTCGTAGAACTTGTGGAACTGGTTGAAGATGTTGCTGTGTATGAAGGAGAAGGCTGGTCGTCTGCTTTTTACAATGAGGACATGACTGGAACGGTTATGAATTTATACGGTGTTACGGATAAAGTAAGACCTGTGCTGGATGCCTTTGAGGCTGATACCGGAATACGAGTAGAACATTTGACAATGAAAAATGGTGAGATTCTACAACGATTGAGCAATGAAGCAGACGCTGGCGTTGCCATTGCAGATTTATGGTTTACCGGTGGTGCGGACACATTTATCGAGGCTTCACAAAGCGATTTGTTGAGTCCTTATAAGTCACCAAGTGGTGAAGGTCTTGATGACAAAATGAAAGATGCTGAAGGTTACTGGCATGGGACGTCTCTGACACTGGTAAACTGGGTAGTCAATAAAGAGCTTATTGAAGAAAAAGGATTAAAAATGCCTGAAAAGTGGGATGACTTGCTACAGGAAGGGCTAAAAGGCGAAGTATCGATGTCGAATCCGGCGTCGTCAGGTACAGCTTATAATGTAGTGAGTGCAGTCCTTGAAACAAAAGGGCAAGAAGAGGGATGGGCATATCTTGATGGACTGATTGAACAAGTGCCTTACTTCACAGCACGTGGCAGTGATCCTAAGAAAAATGTTGTTGTTGGTGAAGCTATCGTAGGGATCAATGCGAGTAATGGCGACAGGGAGTTGGAAATCAATAATCCTCATATCGCCCTTGTGTATCCGACAGATGGAACTGGCTGGTGGCCACAACCCGTAGCTATTGTAAAAGGGACCAAAAACGAAGAGGCAGCAAAAGTCTTTATCGACTGGTTACTTTCAAAGCGTGGGATGAAAGTAATTGCGGATTCTAGAAATGCAGCAGTTGCAAGAACGGATGTAGAAATACCGGAAGGCATTGTAGATATTTCAACACTCAATCTATTTGTGACGGATTTCCAAGCAAATGCCAAAAATCGTGAAGGGATTTTGGAAGAATGGGTCAAACACGTAGAAAACAAATAAACACAAAAAAGTCGGCAGTGATGTCGACTTTTCTTTATCATTTATGGATGATTGCAACCCTATATGGAACGCTACTGCCAATTATCGCTGTCGTTGTTTATGGCATTGGTCATGAAGGCAACCGATCTTTTACATATTATATGTTACATGCACTGACTTATCTGGGGAAAAGTCTCATGTTGTCTGTCCCAGTGACGGTTATAGCGACAGTCTTTGCCACTGTACTCAGCATAACCCTTTGGCGGATAGACTTTATGGGGAGAGGCTTTTCAAGGGGGATGGCCCTTGCACCCCTATTAAATCCACCATTTGTCGGGAGTATCTCTTTTATCATGCTCTTTGGTAAAAGGGGGCTTATAACCCATGAACTATTAGGATTGACGGTGAGCCCTTTTGGTTACTGGGGTGTCCTTGTCATGCAGGTTATAGGGTTAACCACTCTTGGGTATCTCTTTATCAGTAGTGGCGTGAGAAATATGCAGACCATTTACGAAGAAGCAGCAAGGACCAGTGGGGCATCTGAATGGCGTATATTTAGGACAGTGACACTTCCAATATTAAAACCAGAAATTCTTGGAGGGGCTTTGCTTATCTTTTTAGCGTCCATGGCTGACTTTGGGACACCGCTTATCATTGGTGGTCCTTTTCAAACATTGAGTTCGGACCTTTATATACAGATTACTGGCCTTTACGACATGACTGGAGCAGCTATCTCTGGTGCTGTACTCCTAATGCCCTGTCTAATTGCATTTATAGCACAACGAAAAGTCATAAAAATGAGGAAGTACTATGGAAAGGATCTTCAAAAGTATACCCTAGTCTATCCATCACTACATCCACTTGTTCGCTATGGTTTAATTGGCTGTTGTTTTTTATTTCAAGGCGTTATTCTGCTGAAGTACGGTTTTATTATAATTGGTGCTTTTACGAAAAACTGGGGTCACGATTATACCCTGACATTGGAGCATTTCATCGCTGTGTCACATAGAGAGTGGACACCATTTATGAATAGTATGAAATTAGCGGTAGGTGTTGGGAGTATCAGTTCCTTGTTGGGGATTCTAACTGCCTATGTGGTGCATCATGGGAAGACTAAGAGTGTCAGGGCTTTGGAGATGGTTGGCACTTTACCTGCGGCTGTGCCTGGAATCTTATTTGGCATTGGCTACTTGGTAACTTTCAAGTACCCCCTGTTTGGCGCTGGACAATTGTACTGGTCAGGGGGGCCTAGGATAGTTCTTTTAGGGACGGGCCTTATTATCTATATTATTTGTATTTTTAGATATCTTAACGTTGGATTACGGGCGGGACTTAATTTGTTGGAACATCAAGACCCAAATATTGAGCGTGCGGCGTATACACTTGGTGCCGGACGGTTGAGAACGTTATGGACAGTGAGTATCCCTCTTTTACAGCCAGCCTTTCGCATTGCCTTTGTGAAGAATTTTACATCGACAATGACGACTTTAGGGGCAATTATATTTTTACTTCTGCCGAGCAATAAAGTTGCTGTGCAGCAGATTTTTCAAATTATTACCAGTAGTGAAATCGGTATAGCTGCAGCTATGTCTCTGTCCTTATCAAGTTTGATGGGGCTGATGCTATTGATGTTTTATGGGCTGATCCGACATAAAAAGGTTTATGTAACCATAAGGAGGTTGAAGGGATGAATATAAGGTGTAAAGGAATTAATTTTTCTTATGATGGGGTGAGTGCGTTACGCGACTTGAACCTACAAATTCAATCGGGTGAGTTGATTGCATTACTTGGACCTTCAGGATGTGGTAAAACCACTCTCTTACGCATCATGGCAGGATTGCTGCCAATGCAGCAGGGACAGTTGTTTTATGGGGAGAGGGAGATCACAAACTGGACACCTCAGAAGCGTAACACGGCCATGGTATTTCAGAGTTATGCATTATTTCCTCATTTATCGGTTGCAGAAAATGTTGCATATGGTTTAAAGGCCAAAGGGCATAAAAAGGCAGACATCCATTCTTTGGTGAAGAGTACGCTTCAAAAAGTACAGTTGATAGATCTAGATAATAGAATGGTTCAGGAATTAAGTGGAGGACAACAACAACGGGTGGCTTTGGCCAGAGCCCTTGTCCTAAAACCAGATGTTCTTTTATTTGATGAGCCACTCAGTAACTTAGACGAGAAACTGAGAATCAATATGCGCAGAGAAATCCGACTGCTGCAAAAGGAAAGTGGTATATCCAGCGTTTACGTTACCCATGATCAAGAAGAAGCCATGGCGATTGCTGATCGAATCGTTGTGATGAACGAGGGACGTATACAGCAAATTGGGACACCTAGAGAAGTATATCATCAACCTAAAAATGAATTTGTGGCAGAATTCATGGGCGTCAGTAATATGATCGAAGTTAGAGGAGAGAAGCGTTTGTTTCGACCTGAACAGATAGTGTTGTCTTCAAGTGGAAAACATGAAGGTATTGTTCAATGGATTGAACATCTTGGGGGTCTTGAACAAGTATGTGTGACGACTCAATACGGAGACCTTATTGTTCAAAGATTTTCTAGGGAGAGCTTAAGTTGTGAGTTAGATATAGGGTATCCAGTGAGGATTGACTTATTGGGAGATGGACAAAAGATTTGATAGAACAACTACAATGAGTTGTTCTTATTGTCTTATGTAATTGTAACCGTACTCCGATTTCTTTATAATAGAAACA
>Ga0070725_10002053_pt1 | contig 10783 bp, 9 predicted proteins | sample tdDd002_FD_69781 | JGI IMG/M metagenome (GOLD analysis project Ga0070725, IMG submission 69781) | Marine sediment microbial communities from the Atlantic coast under amendment with organic carbon and nitrate - tdDd00.2 | ecosystem: Environmental > Aquatic > Marine > Coastal > Sediment | place...
ATAAGCCCGCCACCAGCATTATGTATAAAATCGACTCCGGTCTGGCTAATGCCATAACCTTCTATGAGCCTATTAGGAATGTAATGTTTTACAGGATAACCAAGGGCTGAAAAAGTTTTGAGCATAACAGAGATACTCGTAATTCCATCAACATCATAATCTCCATAGATCCAGATTGATTCTTTTCTTTTAATCGCGGTATGAATACGTTCAACAGCTTCTGTCATTCCTTTTAATAGAAAAGAGTCATGCAGGTCTTCTATATTAGGATTCAGAAAGCGTTCAGCATCCTCAGTGGTTTTTAAACCACGATTAGCAAGAATTTGAGATGATATACGTGTTATTCCCAAATCTTCAGAAAGAGTATTTACAATTGCTGCATCTGGGTTACGTCTTCGCCATATTTTACTTTCTATATTCATAAGTCACCAAAAAAGCAGCTAATAGATTTTCTCTAATAGCTGAAAGTATAAGATCGAAAGAAAGATCGAGTAATAGTTTTATTTAGTAAGTTCAACAGTTGTTTCTGTTGATTCTTCAGGTTGTGTTTCTATTACGGGTGTTGCTCTTAATGAATCAAGTTCTTTGGTCAAGTTCTTGTTTTGTTTTTCTAGTTCTTTAATACGTAATGTTGATTTAATACGTTTTATTAAGTCGAAACTATAACCTAATATTGCTCCTATTGCAGCAGAACCTATAATAACAACTGCTTGAGGTAATTCAATTTGAGCAAACAAAAAGTTAATATTTACTGGTCCACCATTAAATGCAGCAAATAATGCAATAATAACTGCGAAAACAAGCATTAATATGTAAGTAACTTGCATCCTTAATACCCCCTTTTGAATAATTGAGAATGGCGAATTGACAATTGATAATGTAAGGTCAAAGCCATTCACTACAATACTTATTTTATCATAGAAATACCAGATTATTTACACAATTAATTCAAAAATAGAACGGAATCCGAATATTCGGATTCCGTGAATTTGAGGTTTTAATTCTCAACTCTCCATTTTCAATTCTCAATTGCTAATTTTAAGCTTTTTAGGCTTACATATTTGCCTTAACATATTCTGAGCGTTTTGATCTTGTTTTCCAAAGTGCCCATACTGGACTCGCTATAAAGATAGATGAATACGTTCCTGTAATAACACCTGCAAGAAGTGGTAATGCAAAGTACTTAATAGATTCAACACCTAAGAAGTAAAGACTACCAATAACAAGTAAGGTTGTTAATGATGTATTGATCGAACGAGTCAAAGTTTGCTGTACACTCATCTCTGCAATACTCATATAATCATTTCGTTTAAGGAAACGAATATTAAAACGAATTCTGTCGAAAACAACAATCGTATCATTGATGGAATAACCTACAATGGTTAGCACAGCAGCAATAAATGATGTATCTACTGGTATTCTAAAGATAGCGTAAATTGATATGAGTATTAAAACATCGTGTAACAGTGCAATAATTGACGATATTCCAAAAGTAATTTCGAATCGAAGAGTAATGTATATAAGCATACCAATAGACGCGAATATAATAGATGTCATCGCTCTCCTACGGATTTCATCGCCTATAGCAGGACCAAATTGTTCTGTTCCAAGATACGCTTCATCTTCAAGTGTAAAAGCTTCTTTAATAACTGAGAAAATTTCTTTTCTTGCATCATTATTTAAAGATTCCTTAGTACGAATGATAACTTCTGTTTTATCCATACCAGCGTGTATGATTTCTTCTTTCAAATTGAAAGGTTCTAGTACAGTTCTAACTTCATCAGTCTCAAAAGAACGACCAATATCAATTTGCATCATTGTACCACCAGAGAAGTCGATACCTAGGTTTAATCCTGATACAAGACCAATACCTAGTCCAATGATCATAATTACAAGTGAAATTGAGAACCAAATTTTATATTTAGATACGATTTCCATTATTTAGCCTCCCTTACACCGAACAATACTGGTTTTGCTAAACTCTTAAAACTAACAAAAGATTTAAGTAGGGTTTTTGTAATGACAATTGCAGTGAACATACTGGTAACAATACCAATCATTAATGTAATTGCAAACCCTTTAATTGCTCCTTCACCAAAGTTATATAAGACAACTGCTGCAATTAAGGTTGTTACATTGGCATCCATTATTGTACGTAATGCCTTCGTAAAACCAGCATCTACTGCTGCTCTAACGGTTCTACCATCTCTCATTTCTTCTTTAAGACGTTCGAAGATAATGACGTTGGCATCTACTGCCATACCAATACCAAGTACAATTCCAGCAACACCAGGTAGTGTGAGTGTAGCGCCAAGGCCTACCATAGCAAATAGTATGAGTGATGCATATAAGAATAAAGCTGTAGAAGCTACAAAACCAGGAATTCGGTAGTACAACAACATGAATAACACAACTAAAGTAAAACCAATTTTTGCAGCATTTAAACTAGAGTCTAAAGCGCCTTTACCAAGAGTCGGTCCAATAATAGAACTTTGTACTTCTTCTAGTTCTACAGGCAGTGCTCCACCTCTAATAAGTTTTGCTAAATTATCTGCTTCAGCATAAGTAAAATCACCTTCAATACTTGCTTTACCATTAGCAATTACTTTTCTGGCAACTGGCGCAGAAATAATTGACCCATCAAGAATGATTGCAATTTGGCCCCCGTTTGGTCTTAAAGCAGCTTCTCGCGTTGCTTCTTCAAATAAGTTGCCACCTTCAGTATTAAAATCTAATGAAACATAGTATTGTCCAGTTTGTGGGTTTTGGCCAGTACCAGAATTCTCGAACATATCGCCTGTAATAGTAACCGGTCCCATAGCTTCATCATAAGGCATACCAGCAATAGCTACTTGATCAGCTTCTACAACAGCAAATTCTAATAAAGCTGTTCGGCCTACTTGGCTAATTGCCTCTTGTGCATCACTTACACCGGGTAATTCAATTCTAATTCTGTTTAGATTAGTCACAGCAATTTTAGGTTCTGTGAGCCCCATTTCATTAATACGTTTTTCCATTACTGTCTTAGTTTGATCCATCAATTGCTCTAATTCTGAGCCTTCTAAATCCGTTTGAGCTTCGTATACAAGTACCACTCCACCTTCAATATCAAGGCCAAGTTTAATGGATTCGCTAACAGATTCAAAACGATAGCTTCCAATATTTAAACCATTAAAAGCAGCAAAACTTAAGACTGCAATGACAACAAATATAATTGTAATCAAAGAAATACTTTTAGTATTCATATTTACCCCCTTATTTTTAAATTGAGAATTGATAATTAAGAATTGACAATGATGTCAAAATCAAAAGTGAAATCAATTCAAAATATATTAAACCTTTATTTCTACATCAAATAGGATGATATTAGAATAAGGTTATTTACCTTTTTTATCGCTCGTATTACTGATACTTTACTTATAATTCTTAGACAGGCCAACGTATTTATCGGCACTGTATTGTAAGTGTTCTACTTCTTCGTCAGTTAGCTGACGAACCACTTTACATGGGCTTCCAACAACAAGACTATTTGCAGGAATCGTTTTACCTGGCGGCACTAAGGCTCCAGCTCCTATAATAACGTTATCTTCGACTGTTGCGCCATCAAGAACGATAGCTCCCATACCTACCAAAACATTATTGCCTATTGTACATGCATGTACAATGGCACTGTGTCCTACTGTTACGTTGTCTCCAATAACACACGGAAATGGATCAGCAACATGAACAACACTGTTGTCTTGGATATTGGTATTACAACCTATGCTGATGTCGTTTACATCACCGCGGATAACAGCTCCAAACCAGATGTTTGCATTCTCTTTTATGGTAACACGACCAATTACAGTTGCGTTGTCTGCAATAAAACTATTGTCATGAATCCTTGGCGTTATATCTTTGTAAGGTCTAATCATTACTAGCTCCTAACATGAGTTTTGCCTGAATGTAAAGTGAACATTCAATACGTTTTTTCTCTAATTCACAGCCAATATCATAAGGTTTATGAATGTCATTATTAAAGTTGTATGCATTTGCATGACATCCACCACTACAATAAAATCTTGCCCAACAGTCTTTACATGCTGGTTTGTTGTATACATGTGCATCTGCAAATGACTTAACGATATCTGGTTTTTCTATAGGTTCCTCTACAAGGACACTTCCCATTTTAAAGTCTTCGTTTCCAACAAATTGATGACATGGGTAAATGTCGCCTTCTGGTGTAACAGCAACGTATTCTGCACCAGCACCGCAACCTACTAGACGCTTAATAACACAAGGTCCCTGGTTTAAATCGATAGAAAAATGGAAGAAATTAAATGCTTCTTCTGTATTATGACGTTCTAACATAACTTCTGCTAAACGATCGTATTCAGATTTTAATTTATCTAGGTCTTCTTCTCTTAAAGCGTAGTCGTGATGAGGTTCTGCTACAACTGGTTCAACAGAAGTATTTTTAAAGCCAAGGTCAGCTAAGTGAATGACATCGTCAGAGAAGTCTAGATTAAACCGTGTAAATGTACCACGTACATAATAAGATTTATCGCCACGACTGTTAATAAGTTTTCTAAACTTAGGTACAATCGTTTCGTATGTTCCTTTATCGTTAATGGTATATCTCATAAAATCATTAACATCTTGTCGGCCATCTATACTTAAAACAACATTTTCCATGTTCTCATTAACATATTCAATAGTTTCATCGTCTAATAGAACACCATTAGTCGTTAAAGTAAAACGGAAATTCTTATTTGCATCCTTAGATATTTCTCTACCATATGTGACAAGTTCTTTAACGACATCAAAATTCATTAAAGGCTCACCGCCAAAGAAATCAACTTCTAAGTTACGTCTATTTCCGCTATGCGCAATTAAGAAATCCAGTGCTTTCTTACCTGTCTCTAATGACATAAGTGCGCGGACGCCTTCAAAGTCACCTTGTGATGCAAAACAATATTTACAACGTATATTACAGTCGTGTGCAACGTGTAAACACATTGCTTTTATAACATGTTGCTTCATTGTAAATGAGCTGTTGTTCAAGTATTGGTCATCACTCATCAATTGACTACTTTCCGTGAGTTGATCTAATTCTTCCATAGCTTGAAGCATTTGCTCTTCTTCGTATTTTGTGTTGAGTTTGTTAACGACTTCTTGTTTCTTTAGTTTTGGGTAATGGTCAAGTAGGTCAAAAACCATTTCATCAATAATGTGAACAGCTCCACTGTTTACATCGTGTACTAAATAGAGATCGTTATGTTTAAACTTGTGGATCATATTATTCCTGCTTTCTATATTCTGTTGAAAAAGCATTTGTAAAATGCTTACTAAAGATGCGTATATTAATACTTTATAAACTCAATAGAAAGAGCAGCTGAAAGCTGCTCTTTGAGATTCTATCTAAGATGCTATTTTCTCTCGCACTCTTGATTAGCAACTGTACAAGATGTTTTACAAGCCGATTGACATGATGTCTGGCATTCTCCGCATCCACCTTTAGCAGCGCTTTCTTTTAACGAACCGCAAGTAAGTGTCTTAATGTATTTCATTCCTCGCACCTCCTATCATGCACCATTGAATTACAATGGTAAACTCCTTAGCTATTATATCATAGGATTATTTAATTGTAACGCCTTAATAGGAATTTAATAAGGAAAAAAGCCACTGACAAATGGTTTATTGTCAGTGGCTTTTGATTTTAATCCTCTTTGCTGTAAATACCCCATTTTTTAATAACGAGTTTGCTTTTTTCAACCCCTACTTCAATGGTAATATCGTCGTCTTTAACAGATACGATTTGACCAATTAATCCACCAACAGTAACGATTTTGTCGCCAGCTTTAAGGTCGCTTCTCATTGACTCGAGCTGATTCTTACGTTTTTTCTGTGGACGGATCAAAATGAAATAAAGTACAGCAAACATAGCTACGTATATAAGTAGTCCGCTATAATTAGCCATTGTAATTCCCCCTCTAGTACATTCTATCATTTTGTGACGAATGTCATTAAGACATAAATATCTTTATTCTATGTCAAATTGAAAATTCCTTTATTTATTTTGCAATTGCGCAACAAAGTTTTAAATTTTCTTAGAACTACATTCTATTTACCTAATGGTGCATTTGGGTCTGAATAACCATAACTTTCAAAAAACTCTTTCTTATAATCTAAGAGTCTATCTTCCATAATGGCTTCACGTATGTTCTTCATGGTTTTAATTAAGAAGTGTAAATTGTGCATAGTCAATAATCGAGATGACAAGATTTCATTTTCCTTAAACAGATGTCTTATATAAGCTCTTGAATAGTTTTTACATGTATAACAATCACAATTTGGATCAAGTGCATCAAAGTCATCGAAGAACTTTCTGTTTTTAATATTTACACGACCAACACTGGTCATGGCTGTTCCGTTTCTAGCAATACGCGTTGGATTAACACAGTCAAACATGTCAATTCCTCTTATAACACCTTCAAATAAACAATCAGGTGTTCCAACGCCCATAAGGTAACGTGGCTTATCTTTAGGCATGAGTGGCGTTGTATAATCTAACATTTCGTACATTAAGTGTTTTGGCTCGCCTACACTCAACCCACCTACAGCATAACCTGGTAAGTCAAATTCAAGGACTTCGGCTGCACTTTGCTCACGTAAATGCTTGTACATACCACCTTGAATAATGCCGAACAAGGCTTGGTTTTCAGTATTGTGATGTGCATCAACACATCGTTTTAACCATCGTGTTGTACGCTCTAGTGAATTTTTAACGTATTTTTCATCTGCAGGATAAGGTGCACATTCATCAAAAGCCATCATAATATCGGACCCTAAAGCAGTTTGAATCTCAACTGCTTTTTCAGGACTAATAAAATGTCTACTTCCGTCTATATGAGACTGAAATTTAACGCCTTCTTCTGTTATTTTACGTAAATCCCCTAAAGAAAAAACTTGAAATCCACCACTATCTGTAAGAATAGGTCGATCCCAGTTCATAAATTTATGAAGGCCGCCCGCTTTTTCAATAAGCTCATGACCTGGGCGCATGTATAGATGATATGTATTACTTAAAATTATTTCTGCATTAATATCTTTTAATTCTTCTGGTGTCATTGCCTTAACCGTTGCTTTTGTACCAACAGGCATGAAAATAGGCGTGTTTATTTCGCCACGTTTCGTATGGATTTTACCAAGTCTTGCACCAGACTGTTTACATTCTTTAATGAGTTCGTATTTAATTGCCAAACTAATCCCTCGCTTTGTAATTAAGTTTCTCTAATATTCATTATAATTTAAATTTAAGTATTTATAAATAGACAGCTTAAAAGGTGGGCGCAAGACCCACCACTACATTTTAGTTTATACTTAAATTATGTTAATTAACGATTGTAGTAAGTTTATGCACTACTTTATTAAGTGTTTAGAACTTAACCGTTCTCCGTACTCGGATCTCCGCACTCCAACCACTATCAAAGATAGTGGTTAAATAATCAACATCGCATCCCCAAAACTAAAGAATCTGTAATTTTGGTCAATGGCCTCTTGGTAGGCATTAAGTGTACGTTCTTTACCAGCTAAAGCGCTTACTAACATAACTAAAGTTGATTCTGGTAAATGGAAGTTGGTAATTAAACCATCAATAAGTTTAAATGTATACCCAGGATAAATGAATATATCTGTCCATCCTGATCCACTTTGTACCCGTCCGTTTTCAGTCGCCATAGTCTCTAGTGTACGTGTTGATGTAGTCCCCACAGAGATTACGCGTCCGCCCTTTTCTTTAGTTGTGTTGATAATATTGGCATTCTCATCATCTAGCATATAAAATTCAGAATGCATTTCATGATCAAGTATATGTTCGGCTTTTACCGGTCTAAATGTTCCAAGGCCTACATGTAAGGTTACATAGGCAATATGAACACCTTTGGTCTGTAAACGTTCTAAAAGGTCATCCGTAAAATGTAAACCAGCAGTTGGTGCAGCCGCAGAACCATTGTGTTTAGAATACACTGTTTGATATCGCTCAGCGTCATCTAAGGTTTCTGTAATGTATGGAGGTAATGGCATCGTTCCTAATTGGTCCAATACTTCCTCGAAAATGCCTTCATATTCAAATTCTATAATACGTGTGCCTTGTTCGCTTTCGTCAATGATAGATCCCTTTAGTAGGCCTTCACCAAATATAAAGGTTGTTCCGATTTTGGCTTTTTTACCAGGTTTCACCATGGTTTGCCAACGGTCACCTTCTATACGTTTTAGTAACAAAAACTCTACTTTGGCGCCTGTTTCCTTAAAGCCAAATAAACGAGCAGGAAGGACTCTTGTATTATTTAGTACAAGACAATCCCCTGGTTTAAGATAATCCAAAATATCTTTAAACTGATGGTGTTCTGTTCCATCCTTATCCTTATGGAGAACAAGAAGTTTTGATTCATCTCTTTTCTCCAAAGGTACCTGCGCAATTAAATGTTCAGGTAAATCAAAATAAAAATCACTCTTTTTCATTCAAATACCTCTTTATAAGTTAATGAGTCCAATGTAATGTTTACTATTGTACTCTTGTATCTTTATAGTAATGGGTTAAAATCTGCTCATAAGTATAGCCTTGATCTGCCATTGCCTTAGCTCCCCATTGGCTCATGCCAAGGCCGTGACCATACCCGTGACCATAAAATGTAATCTGATTCCCCGTTTGTACAACTTCTTTCTTTTCAAGGGTTCCAAACGACTTTCCATTATATACACTAAGGTCTGAAACGTCAAGAGATGAAGCATCTTGACCATTAAATACGGACAGACGCGACCCCTCGGTTGCGAGGGTACCACGAGAAGTCATTAATCTGTAACCAGTGGTATTGCTAAAGCTAAACCACATACTTTTAACAGTTGAATACCCAAAAACCTTTCGTGTTTCTTCTTTTGTTAATACAACACTACCTTGGCTTCCAGTAATTTTAAGTTTTAAAACCCGTCCGTTAACAGACTTTTCTATAATATCAACACTGTTTACTGTTCCGACGGATTTTCCATATGCATCTAAAGCGTTTTTAATTGTAGATTTAGACATGGAAACTTGCCAGTTTGAGTTTGGTGAATTCGCAGAAAACGGGTCAGAAACCCCTTTTAAATAAGGAATGGGAGTTGACCAAATATTTTCACTGTTTTCTGTTTGTCCCCCACTACTTGAATGATAAAAAGTTTGTACCAATTCTGTACCATAATACAATAATTGTCCTTTGGTCTCATCTACAGCTAGGTTACTTATAGGTCCTTCGTAACTGTAACCTCCATAAACCTGACAATGAACTTTAGGGCATATATCAAAACCATTATTTTGGTGTTTATGCATACTTAGCATGGCGTAATTTCTTGCTGCAATGGCTTGTGCTTTAAGAGCTTCTATAGGCCAATCTTTTGACATTTCCTTAGGTAATACACCATAGAGGTAGGCTTGCATAGAAATAGAGTTAATAACATTAAAAAGACCAGAACCATTATATGCAAACATTAAACCATCACGGTATGGTTTGCCATTTAATCTAACTAGTTCATCACTGCCATCGTAAGAGATATCTTTAATAATAAGCTGATCCTTCATTGATGACATAAAGACACATTTGCTTTGGCTCTTAAGCACCATGTTGTTAGATGAAGGCTCAATTAAATAAAGCTCATTATCTGGATATGTGTTTTGAAGCGTACTTAAAGCTTCAGCAGCGTCATTTAAACTATTGTAAGAACCAAAATAAATACGCCATCCGTTTTCGAAACCTGCAAAAAGTTCGGGATGAACTTGTGACAAACTATCATACGCGCTATCAAATGCAACTTTATCTCCATAAGCAGCATTAATTTGTAAGTGGTAAGCATTGTCTTTAGTTACTGTTAAATCTCTATAGGCACTTAAATTGACGAGTTCTGTATATTGATCGCCAGCATATTGGCCAGCTGAAAAGCCATGGTCAGCTTGTATTTGAACTTGTTCCATAGCAGCGGCATCATAAAATATACCAACTCTAATTCTTTCAGGAACTTCTGTATCTGCAAAAACTGAAAGAACTGAAAATATAAATATAAGTAAACTGAGTGTACACATTTTTTTAAAAATCATTCATATCACCTTTAATTAAATTAGTCGTAAGATACTTGTTCTTCAAGATTGAATTGGAGTTTCTCTTGCATGGTTACACCTAGATGATCTAAGGCTTTACGGGTTACGATTCTGCCTCTTGGTGTACGGTTTAAAAACCCTATTTGTAATAGAAATGGTTCGCACACATCTTCTATGGTTACTCTCTCTTCACCTGATGATGCAGCGAGTGTATCTAACCCAACAGGGCCACCATCAAACTTATAAATAATGGTTTCTAAAACTTTTCGGTCTACTTGGTCAAGTCCTAATGGATCGACTTCTAATAAATCCAATGCTTTGATCGAAGTTATATGATCGATATCGCCATTGCCACGTACCTGCGCGTAATCTCGGACCCGCTTCAATAACCTATTAACAATACGTGGTGTGCCTCGACTTCTACTAGCTATTTCATGTGCCGCTTGTCCATCTATAGGCACATCTAAAATGGTTGCAGACCTTTCTACAATTTCCTTAAGTTCACTACTTGTATATAGGTCTAACTTGCATATAACACCAAAACGATCCCTTAGAGGCGATGTTAAGTTACCTGCTCTAGTCGTAGCGCCGATTAGAGTAAATTTAGGTAAGTCTAATCGAATAGATCTGGCACCCGGCCCTTTACCAATCACAATGTCTAATACAAAGTCTTCC
>Ga0070725_10002057_pt1 | contig 10771 bp, 7 predicted proteins | sample tdDd002_FD_69781 | JGI IMG/M metagenome (GOLD analysis project Ga0070725, IMG submission 69781) | Marine sediment microbial communities from the Atlantic coast under amendment with organic carbon and nitrate - tdDd00.2 | ecosystem: Environmental > Aquatic > Marine > Coastal > Sediment | place...
CGGGGGAGGGGAAGAGACCCCACATGTTCGGCGAGTTCAAAGGGTATTCTGGTGATCGCCATAAAATGTCCGAATATTACCGCGCCGGTTACAATGACCATGATCATACAGCTGATTTTGGTAGTGTCGGCAACGGCCCCTGTAAATCCCTGCCAAGAGAGTTGTCCCCTGAGCAGGGCGATGAGAAGGGTCAAAAAAGCACCGGTGGCAGCCGCTTCGGTGGGGGTAAAAAACCCCCAAAAAATACCGCCCATAACCAGACCGAACAGTATTAAGGTTTCGAGCACACCGGCAAAAGACCTGAATTTTTGTCTGAAGCTGGTTTTCGGACCCGGCGGTGCCAGGGATGGATTTTTCCTGACACGCAGATGAATGGTTACGAGGAAAAGGAAACAGAGAAGAATTCCCGGAAGAATGCCGGCCGCAAACAGTTTGCCGATGGATTGTTCGGTGAGAATGCCGTAGACGATGAAAATCACACTGGGCGGTATCAGTATTCCGAGGCTTCCGGCTGCGGCCACGGTGCCTGTGGCAAGCCCCATATCATAGCCGTGTCGTTTCATTTCAGGAAGGGCAACGGTGGCCATGGTCGCCGCTGTGGCATTGGTTGAGCCGCATATTGCAGAGAATGCGGCACAGGCACCCACGGTGGTCATGGCGAGACCTCCGCGACGGTGGCCCATCAGAACATATGCGGAATCATAAAGTCTGCGGCTTATACCTGCGGAAAAGGCAATCTGACCCATAAATACAAAAAGGGGAATAACCGTCAAATTATAAGAAGAAAAAACATCCCACACATCCCGGGCCAGGAGATTCAGACCTGCATTGAAATTTACCGCATAACTGAATCCGATGAGTCCCACGAAACCCATGGCAAACCCCACCGGCATTTTGGAATACAAAAGGATGACCAGGACGATAATTCCGATGATTCCAGTGGTTGTGAGGCTCATTTTCCGATCGTCTTCCGAATGTTTTTAAATAGGTCAGATGTTAGTATAAGGGTGACAACCGCCGCGGAAAAAGCGATGCCGCACACAAATGGATAAAAGGGGAGTTCCAAGGTCAGGGATACCTCGCCGGACAGGCGAAGGTCATTTGCGTAAATTGCAGACTGCCAGGCAATGAGTCCAAAAAGGAACACTCCGAAAAGGTGGGTAATACTTTCAATCAGCCCTTGAATCCTTTGGGGAAATAGCGCAACGACAAAACTAACCGATATATGACCTTTTTCAAGGGATGTATAGGCCATGGCAAAAGCGACGGCAACGGCCCCTAAAAAGCAGACGAGTTCGTAGGTTCCGGGTATGGGCATGCGAAAATAGCGTAAGACCACATCTGCGCAGGTAATGAGCATCATGGCGACGATAGCCGCTCCCGCAATCCAGTACAGTCTCCTCGATAGACCGTAAATTATTTCTTGAAATGAATTCATTTTGTTCGTTCAAGGAAAAAAAATAGGGTTGCCCCAATGCAGAATATTTTCGATCCGGGCAACCCTTAAAAACATCGTCGTTCTATAGCCTTTCTCAGAATAAAATTCCGTTTCAGCCCCGGGGCAATTCAATCGGAATATATTTTTGGGAACTGCTCTAATCGGGTTATTTTTTCATCAACTCGTTTATTTTCTTAACGTATACGTCCCCGTCGGGTGTGTTGGCGATAAAGTCAGCGATCACCGGTTCCACAGCCTTTCGCCATCGGGCACTCTCTTCAGCGGACAGCGGAATAATCTCGTTGCCGAGGCTTATGGTGTATTTTCTGCCCTCTAGATCGGTGGAATCCCAGACTTCACCATGAACTTTGACATATTTATCGCTGACTTCCTCAAAAACCTTCTGGATTTCGGGTGAGAGTGCATTCCACTTGTCCAGATTCATTACAACGAAAAATGTGGTGGTATAGCCGACACTGTAACATTCAGTGGTGTACTTGATAACCTCGGCCTGTTTCCAACCCTTGAGAACCTCCATGGGTCCAAAAGTTCCCTCAACGACCCCTTTACTAAGGGCTTCGTAGGTGCCGCCCTGGGGCATTGCCACAGGGACTCCACCGAGGGCTTTGACAACCTTGGCACTGAGACCGGTGGCCCTGATCTTCATTCCTTTTAGATCCTCCAGTTTCCGGACCGGTTTTTTGGTATGAAGAATGCCGGGACCGTGGGCATGAAGATATAGAACTTTTACGTCGTTCAGCTCTTTGGGTTTGAAATCTTTAGCAAATTCCTGAGCCACCATGCTGGCAATTTTTCCGTTGGGATATCCCATGGGGAGATCAACGGCAGCCATGACAGGAAAACGTCCCCGGGTATAGGCGAAAAGACTAAACCCTAAATCTGAAATTCCCTCGACGACACCGCTATAACATTGCGGCGCTTTGGTCAGGGTTCCTCCGGGGAAAACGGTAATCTGAACCTTATTCCCGGTACGTTTCTCAATTTCTTTAGCCCAGTCCATGGCGGCTTTTGTCTGTCCGTGGGTGGGAGGAAAGAAGATACTGAAGGTCAGTTTGGTCGGCGCAGATTCTGCACTGAATGCGCTTGTGGCCATCAAGGTTATGCCAATGACCGAAACCCAGAAAAACAGAAATAATTTTTTCATAATGGATGCTTCCTCCTTGTTTGATGACATGATTGACGGTAGAGAAAAAAGAAAACCCGAATACCTACAGGGTTCTCTTGATATCTCCGATATAACAAAATGAAAAATAAGACAATAAAAATAAGGTTCTTCTCCAATTTAGTTGAAAAAGAGGGACCAAAGCCGAGTCCTCTGAGCTCTGCAATCATATTATGAGTGTTCTTGACAATAAGGTTTAATTGGGCTAATAGAATTTGACGGTTTTATGAGTCGTCCATTTTGGTCGGTCACCGTCTTTTAAATAACTTCTTACGAGTTTAATAATCTAAAAAAGGCCCCGATATATTGAAAGTTTGCATAAAAAATTTTTACTTTTGATGAAAGGAGATTGAAAAATGGCAGCAAAATTAATCAAGGGAACCGAAATCCGCGAAAAGATTCTTGAAGAAATTGACAAAGAAGTGGGGGAGATTAAAGAAAAACATGGCGTTGTCCCCGGTCTTGTAACCATTTTGGTCGGTGAAAATCCCGCCTCTATTTCTTACGTGACCCTCAAAATTAAAACAGCCCACCGGTTGGGTTTCCATGAAATTCAGGACACCCAGTCCGAAGATCTTCCGGAAGAGGCGCTTTTAGCTTTGATCGACAAATATAATAAGGACGACACCATACACGGTATCCTCGTGCAACTGCCGCTGCCAAAGCACGTCGATGAGAAAAAGGTCTTAAATGCCATTGATCCTGACAAAGATGTGGACGGATTTCATCCGATCAACGTGGGTCGGCTTATGATTGGCGGCGATGAAGTCAAGTTTCCGCCCTGTACCCCTGCCGGTATTCAGGAGATGATTATTCGTGCGGGCGTTGAAACAAAAGGAGCAGAGGTTGTTGTTGTCGGCCGTTCAAATATTGTCGGCAAACCCATTGCCAATATGATGCTCCAGAAAGGTGTCGGTGCCAATTCAACCGTAACCGTGGTTCATACAGGTACCAAAGACCTCGCAACACATTGTCAGCGTGCGGACATTCTGATCGTCGCTGCCGGCGTTCCGGGACTGGTAAAACCCGAGTGGATCAAACCGGGGGCATGCGTGATTGACGTCGGCGTCAACCGGATCGGAGAAAAAATCAGTGAAAAGACGGGAAAGAAAATCGCTATCCTAAGTGGAGATGTCGATTTTGATGCTGCCAAAGAGATTGCGGGTTCGATTACCCCGGTTCCGGGCGGTGTTGGCCCCATGACCATCACCATGCTTATGAAAAACACACTCAAATCGCTTAAATTCAAACTGGGAATCAACTAATTCGATAGAACAGAGCAACAGGGGAAGACCCACTTTCCCTGTTGCTTCGTTTCCAATGACATAATAGACCATGAAATCCATCATCAATAAAATACCCATGGAACGCGTAATGCCGGCTTTTCGCAATATTCTCAAAGCCGTTCGGAATAAGAGAACCTCTTTTTTTATTTTGAGCTATACCGGCTCTACTGTGAAACAATTAACGGTTTCCAGGCGTTTTTTAAGCATTTTCAGCGTCTGTTTGACCCTATCGCTAATATTGTCCGCCTTTTTTATTTATGATTATTATCATCTCAAATCGACATTCAACCAACCGGCCCTGGAAGAAAAAATTGCCGAACAATCCAATGAGATTGTCAACCAGCGAAAGCAGATTCAAAAGTTTGCCGATGAGGTCAACGGCTTAAAATCCAGTCTGCTTGCGCTGAATAATTTTGAGCAGAAGATACGGATTATCGCCAATATCGATAAGCCTTCGGATCATAAAAGCCTTTTTGGCGTGGGAGGTTCAATTCCTGAAGATATCGATTCAAAACTTCCCATGACCGAAGAGCATAACAGCCTGATGCGTGAAATACATGACCAGACCCGCCAGCTGACGCTGGCATCGATCCATCAGGAAAAAGCATTCGAATCCCTTTATAATGATCTTGAAAGCCAGCGCAATTTTTTATCTTCTACGCCCTCGATACGCCCGTCAAAGGGGTGGATATCTTCGGGATTTGGGCGTCGAAAATCTCCGTTTACAAATCTGCGAGAATTTCACAAAGGATTGGATATTGCCAACCGGAAGGGGACACCGATTATTGCTACCGCAGATGGAATTGTCACATTTACCGGAAAAAAGGGGCTCTTGGGCAAAGTGATCAAGATCGATCATGGCCATGGAATCGTTACCCGATACGGACATCTTCAAAAGATATTAAAACAGCGTGGGGAAGCGGTCAAAAGAGGAGAAACGATTGCATTGATGGGGAACACAGGGCGCAGCACAGGACCCCATCTGCATTATGAAGTTTCTTTAAACGGTATTCCTGTAAATCCAAATAAATACATCCTCAACTAAATCCATTGGATCAACTCCCGATTGACTGTAGATAATTAGGTGAAACAAGTGTATCATCTCCATTTCCCCTAGCACCCGTGCTTTTCTACCCTAACAGAAAATTTCTGCGATTTTTGCAAAATTAATTAATTGATGATATAGTTGATAGCAGTTGTAAAATTCAGATCGCTTGTCCAGGAGGATAAATTTCTTATATGGTTTCAAATTTATTAACAAAAGTTTTTGGAAGTAAAAACGAACGGGAATTAAAAAAAATTCAGCCGGTGGTGGAAAAAACAAATGCTTTTGAACCTCGGATACAGACCATGAGCGATGAGGATCTCAAGGCTCAGACCCAACGATTCAAAGACCGGCTCAATAACGGTGAACCCCTTGACGATCTTCTGCCGGAAGCCTTTGCAACTGTGAGAGAGGCATCCGTCCGTACCCTCGAAATGCGTCATTTTGACGTTCAGCTCATCGGTGGAATGGTGCTTCATCAGGGAAAGATCGCTGAAATGAAGACGGGTGAAGGCAAGACCCTGGCTGCCACTCTACCAGCTTACCTGAACGCACTTTCAGGCAAAGGCGTCCATATCATTACCGTGAATGACTATCTCGCAAGGCGGGATACAGAATGGATGGGACATATCTATAATTATTTAGGACTTTCCGTGGGCTGTATTTTGCACGGGCTGAATGATAATGAGCGAAATGCCGCATACGGTTCAGATATCACTTACGGCACCAACAATGAGTTCGGCTTTGACTACCTTAGAGACAATATGAAGTTCGATAGAGATGCCATCGTTCAGAAAAACCTCAATTTTGCCATTGTGGATGAGGTGGACAGCATATTGATCGATGAGGCTCGAACCCCATTGATCATATCCGGGCCCGCTGAGAAATCGACCGACCTGTACCATCTGATCAACGGCATTATTCCGCGCCTTGTTGCTGAAGTTGATTTTTCTGTAGATGAAAAGGCCCGGTCGGCGGCTATGACTGAGGAAGGGATCGCCAAAGCGGAAAAATTGCTCAAGGTCGGCAACCTGTACGATCCAAAACATATCGAGCTTCTTCACCATGTTAACCAGGGGCTCAAAGCCTACACCCTTTTCAAAAGAGACGTCGACTATATCGTGAAAAATGGAGAAGTTATCATCGTCGATGAATTTACAGGCCGTCTGATGCCCGGCCGTCGATACAGTGAAGGGTTACACCAGGCCCTTGAAGCCAAAGAAAACGTCAAGATTGAAAACGAAAATCAGACCCTGGCGACCATCACGTTTCAGAACTATTTTAGAATGTACAATAAACTTGCCGGCATGACCGGAACTGCCGATACAGAAGCTGCTGAATTTAAAAAGATATATGCCCTTGACGTTATGGTGATTCCCACCAACCAAAATATGATCCGAACGGACAACTCGGATGTCATCTATAAAACCCGCAAAGAAAAATATGACGCTGCACTCGAAGAAATCATTGAGCTTCATAAAATAGGACAGCCGGTTCTGGTGGGCACAATTTCCATTGATGTTTCAGAAAGTTTTTCCGAAAAATTAAAAAAAAGAGGCATTAAACACACGGTGTTGAATGCAAAAAACCATGAAAGAGAGGCCGAGATTATTGCCATGGCAGGCCAACGGTCATCGGTTACGATTTCAACAAACATGGCCGGCCGTGGAACCGACATCACGCTGGGTGAAGGGGTTGTCGAACTGGGAGGGCTTCACATCCTCGGAACTGAAAGACACGAAAGTCGACGTATTGACAATCAGCTCAGGGGCCGTTCGGGTCGACAGGGGGATCCGGGATCCTCGCGGTTCTACCTCGCTCTGGAGGATGATCTGTTGCGCATATTCGGTGGAGAACGAATCACCGGAATTATGGAGAAACTGGGCATGGAAGAAGGTGAGCCCATCGAGGCCAGACTGATCAGCAAAGCGATTGAAAGTGCTCAGGCAAAAGTGGAAGGGCACAATTTTGATATCCGGAAGCAACTGTTAGAATATGACGATGTTATGAATCAACAGCGAGAGGTCATATACAGACAGCGACGGGAAGCCCTGAGCGGTAAAAACCTAAAATCCGTCATCGAGGAGATGATCGGCGACAAGGCCGAGGAGATCGCTTATGCCTACTCGGATGAAAGGGCGCTTCCTGAAGAATGGGACTGGAAGGGATTGAACAAGGCGGTGTTTAAACAGTTTAACCTTCGGCTGAATGAAATCGATGCGGATACCATGGACGGACTGACCCGGGAGGGGGTGGCCCAGCTGATTGCCGATGCATGTCTCGGGGAATATGAACAAAGAGAGGCCTCCGTGGGCGCTGAAGACTTCAGGCATCTCGAGCGGATCGTTATGCTGCAAACCGTGGACAACCTGTGGAAAGATCACCTCCTCACAATGGATCACTTGAAAGAGGGGATCGGCCTGAGGGGGTATGCACAGCAGGACCCGCTCATCATTTACAAAAAAGAAGGGTTCGAACTGTTTCAGGATATGATATCCAGGATCAAAGAAGAGACCGTGGGCATTCTGTTCAGAATTCAGATATCTGAACCCAAAAAGATTGACGACCTGCGGCAGCCAAGAGAACAGAAAATGATATTCTCCGGTGGGGAGGAACCCTCAAGAAAAAGCCCGGTCAAGAGAACCCAAAATAAAGTGGGGCGAAACGCCCCGTGTCCGTGCGGAAGCGGGAAAAAATTCAAGAAATGTTGCGGGAGATAATTGGCGGCCATAAAAATTTAGGGTCATCTTCCGTGAGTTGGTGTTAATTCGAGCTTCTCCAACTAAGTTGGAAAAGAACCAGATTTTATTGCGTGGTCCCTTTACAAGGTCGGGTGTTAATGATTATACTTTAACAAAAACCGACTTGAGAAAATGATGCATGAGTGAGTACAGCCCTGAAATAAAAGAGGAGGTCATTTCCGAAACCAGGGAAGAGATCGTTGAACCGCCCATGTTCAAGGTCCTCCTTCACAATGACAATTACACCACCATGGAGTTTGTCGTTGAAATCCTGATGTTTGTTTTCAGAAAATTACCGGAGGCTGCGGTTAAAATTATGTTGGACGTTCACCACGTAGGAATCGGGGTTTGTGGTGTATATGCCTATGAAATATCGGAAACCAAGGTGAATGAGGTTCATGCCCTGGCCAAACAACATGGTTTTCCGCTAAAATGTACGATGGAGAAAGAATAGACCATGATCAGCAAAGAACTTAGCGAGACTTTGGGTTTTGCCGTAAGAGAAGCCAAAAAAAGACGCCACGAGTATGTTTGTGTAGAGCACTTGCTTTTTGCCATTTTATACGACAGCGAAGGCATAGAAATTATTGAAAATTGCGGCGGTAATATTGAGAATCTAAGGAATTCTCTTGAATCATTTTTCGGCGAGCGAATGGAGAGCATTCCCGAAAACGATGAATATGTTCTCCAGCAGACCGTCGGTTTTCAAAGAGTGATCCAGAGAGCCATTAATCATGTCCGTTCTGCCGAAAAGCAGGAGGTGGATGTCAGTGACATCCTCGCATCCATTTTCCAGGAAAAGGATTCCCATGCTGAATATTTCCTGTCCGGAGAAGGGATCACCCGCCTGAATGTTTTAAGTTACATTTCCCACGATGTATCCAAATCGCCTTACAGAGACCGACCGGATGACTTTGCGAGACCCGCCCAAAGGGAGAAAAAGAAAAAGGCCGATCCCCTGGAGCTTTTTACCGTCGACCTTGTCAAAAGCGCCGCTGAAGGAAAGCTGGACCCGCTGATCGGCCGAGAGCTCGAAATGGAGCGAACCATTCAGGTCCTGTACCGACGCCGAAAAAACAATCCGATTTTCGTGGGAGATCCCGGTGTCGGGAAAACCGCAATGGCCGAAGGACTGGCACTCAAGATAAACAGCGGATCTATCCCCGATTTGCTTAAAGATATTCGCATATATTCCCTGGATCTGGGGGGCCTTCTGGCCGGCACGAAATTCCGCGGTGATTTTGAGCAACGCTTAAAAGGGGTTCTATCGGCTTTGAAAAAGAAAAAAGATTCAATTTTATTTATCGATGAGATCCATACAACCGTGGGTGCCGGAGCCACCAGCAGAGGATCCATGGATGCTTCCAACATCTTGAAACCGTCGTTGGCAACCGGTGATCTGCGCTGTATCGGCTCAACGACGTATGAAGACTACAAGAATTACTTTGAAAAAGACCGCGCCCTGTCCCGAAGGTTCGAAAAAATCGAAATTTTGGAGCCTCCGGTAAAGGAAACCGTTGAAATTCTGAAAGGACTTCGTTCCCGTTATGAAGAACATCACGACATTATTTATACGGATCAGGCATTGAAATGCGCAGCGGAGCTGTCTGCCAAATATATCAATGATCGTTATCTCCCCGACAAGGCCATCGATGTCATCGACGAAGCCGGGGCGTTTGTCAGGCTTTCCAGTTCTTCACGCAGAAAAAAGATCAACCCCAAAGACATTGAAAAAATCGTCGCCAAGATGGCGAGAATTCCGACCATCAGCGTGTCGACCCCCGACAAATTGAAACTCGAGACCCTTGAAGAAAAGCTCCAAGAGGTTGTTTTCGGGCAGGACGATGCCATAAAATCCCTGGCTACTTCCATAAAGCGCTCCCGTGCCGGTCTTGAAACCCCTGGCAGACCCATCGGATCTTTTTTGTTTGCCGGACCTACCGGTGTCGGAAAGACGGAGGTGAGCCTGCAAGTTGCGACGATTCTCGGTGTCCATTTTTCACGATATGATATGAGTGAGTACATGGAAAAGCATTCTGTTGCCCGCCTCATCGGCGCACCTCCGGGTTATATCGGTTTTGACCAGGGCGGTCTTTTGACGGACGAAATCCGCAAAAATCCATACAGTGTGCTTTTATTCGACGAAATAGAAAAAGCACATCCGGATATGTTCAACATTCTGCTTCAGGTCCTCGATCATGCCACACTCACGGACAACAACGGGAAAAAGGCTGATTTCCGAAACGTCATCATTATGATGACATCAAATGCCGGCACACGGGAGATGAGCACCCAATCCATCGGTTTTGGCGACAAGCAACACGATACAAAGGATAAAGGGAAAGAAGCCATCGAGAGGTTTTTCAGCCCGGAATTTAGAAACCGGTTGGATGACATCATTCATTTTAACGCGCTGACCGAAGACATCATGAAAAAGGTGGTGGATAAGTTCATGAACGAGCTTAAAGAACAGCTCGCCGCTAAAAAGATCTCCGTCCGCCTTTCCCCCCGGGCCCGAACATGGCTGGCCAAAAACGGACATGATCCACGCTTCGGCGCACGGCCGCTGGCCCGATTGATACAAACGGAAATCAAAGACACCCTTTCCGATGAGATTTTGTTCGGACAACTGGTAAAAGGCGGCGAAGTTTTTGTTGATTTGAAGAAAGACAAATTGACCTTCAGCTACGACGGGTAAGTACATGTATTCGTAAATACGGTCACGTATTTATAACTTGGTTTATTCATTCTATGTATGCAAAAGGTTAAAGTGCCTAAAGTTAAGGCATAAGCATTTCAAGGCGAAAAGGCAGGGTCTTTGACAGGCTCTGCCTTTTTGTTTTTTGAAGTCAAATAATTCGATTTGGACCGGGGAGTCTTGTGATAATTCGAGGGGGGAGGGGAGAACTTTGGAACCCATATTTTCATGGCCAAATTTTGGGTTGACGACTCAATGCGGCTGTAATATATTAGTCATAATGACCATATTGACCATGATGGAGGTGTAGCATGTTACATGTAAACTTGGCAAAAGCTAAAAGCTCTTTTTCAGAATATGCAAACCGGGCAGCGTATACG
>Ga0070725_10002060_pt1 | contig 10768 bp, 8 predicted proteins | sample tdDd002_FD_69781 | JGI IMG/M metagenome (GOLD analysis project Ga0070725, IMG submission 69781) | Marine sediment microbial communities from the Atlantic coast under amendment with organic carbon and nitrate - tdDd00.2 | ecosystem: Environmental > Aquatic > Marine > Coastal > Sediment | place...
AATCTGAGAAGTGTTGGTTCTTCTAATTTTCTGCCTATAAACTGCATACCAATTGGAAGTCCATCTTTACTCACACCACATGGCATTGCAAGTGCTGGTAAACCTGCCATGTTAATGTTTACTGTATAAATATCTGCAAGATACATAGCTAATGGGTCATCTGATTTTTCACCAATGCCAAATGGTAAAACCGGAGAAGCTGGACTTAAAACTGCATCATATTTTTCAAAGATTTTGTCAAAAGCTGCTTCCATTGTTTTTCTATACTGCATCGCTTTTTTATAATAAGCATCATAGTAACCGCTTGATAAAGCGTAAGTACCAATCATAATACGACGTTTAACTTCTTCACCAAATCCTTCAGAACGAGATTTAATCATTAACTCGTCAATCGTGTCAAATTCATCGGTTCTGTATCCGTACCTAATGCCATCAAATCTTGCAAGGTTTGAACTCGCCTCTGCACTGGCTACAACATAGTATGCGGATAGTGCAGCTTCTTCTAGAGGCAAGCTCACGTATTCAACCGTAACCCCTAATGCTTTAAGCTGGTCTGCAGCTGCTAAAATAGATGCCTTTATTTCTGGATCGAGTCCATCACCAAAATACTCAGTAGGGATTGCTACTTTTAGTCCTTTAGCACCTGATTTCACATAATCCATAAAATCATCTTGTAACGCTGAATGTACGCTTGTTGCATCGTATCGGTCCATACCTGCAACAGCTTCAAAAGCAAGTGCAGTTTCTTCAACCGTTGGACAAAGAGGCCCAATTTGATCAAGTGATGAGCCATAAGCTATTAATCCATAACGTGATACACGACCATAAGTTGGTTTTAGACCCACAGTACCACAAAATGCTGCGGGTTGTCTGATTGATCCACCCGTGTCTGATCCAAAGCTAATTGGAACCATACCTGCTGCAACAGAGGCCGCAGCACCACCAGAAGAACCACCTGGAACCTTACTTGTGTCCCATGGGTTTTTTGTTTTTTTATAGTACGAGTTTTCAGTTGAAGAACCCATTGCAAATTCATCCATGTTGGTTTTCCCAACAATCACTGCGCCTGCTTTTTTTAACTTCTTCACAACCGTTGCATCGTAAGGTGGGTAAAAATCTTCTAACATTTTTGATCCACATGTTGCTGTTGCACCGACCATACAAATGTTGTCTTTAATGGCTACTGGAATGCCATCTAGAGGACCAAGGCTTACACCTTTTTTTCTTCTGTCATCTGCTGACTGCGCTGCTTCAAGAGCTGATTCTCTTGTTAAAGATAAGAATGCCCCAATTTCGCCATCTAAAGCATCTATTCTTTTATATACTGCATTCAGCAAGTCTACTGAAGTGAACTTTCCCTCAGCAAGACCCAACTGCATGTCTTTTATTCTTAAACCTTTCAGTTCCATGACACCCTCCTTAATCGACAACCTTTGGAATCTCAATGTATCCATCACGCATTTTTTTTACGTTTTTCGTCAGAGCCTGTAAATCTTCAAATCTGTGAACGTCATCTGATCTAAGAACTGATTTCTTATCTTCAAGATCATTGATATCTACATCTTCAAGCTTTACATCTGACAGGTTCTCGAAGTGATCCATTATTTTTACGAACTCTTTTTGGAAAGCATCGTATTTATCTTCTTCAAATTCAAGTTTTGATAATTTAGCTATATGTTTAACGGTCTCTTTAGTAAATTCCATGATGGCCTCCTTATGGCATTACTCTGTTAAGGTCTCTTGGTAGCAGGGTTGCATGTCTGATGTTATCAAGGCCTAAAATCATCATTGTGATTCTTTCAAGACCAATGGCAAACCCACCATGTGGTGGCATACCATAACGGAAACTTTCAATATAGAAATCTACACCTTTTGGATCGATCCCTGCATCCTCAAAACTCTTTACCAACATTTCGTAGTCGTGAATACGCTGGCCACCCGTTGTAATTTCTAAGCCTCTAAAGATCAAGTCAAAACTCTTTGTCATACCTTCATGTTTTGAATCAGGCATTGTATACGCAGGACGTTTTGCCGCTGGGTACTTTGTTAAGAATACAAAATCACTTTCAAATTCTTCTTTGATATACTTTGCAAGGATTTTTTCACCTTCAGCATCGATGTTACCTTTTGGAGAAGGATGTCCAAACTCTTCTAATAGTAAGTCACGTGCATCTTCAAGAGGCATACGTGGAATCTTGTCAATTATAGGAAGGTCAACCTTTAATAGATCCAGCTCCTTCTGGCATGTTTTTGCAAGGTGGGCCAAGATGAACTTTAACAAATCTTCTTCTAGTTCCATTAAGTCAAACTCGTCATCGATGAATCCCATTTCAACATCGAGGCTGACGTATTCGTTTAAATGTCTCCAAGTACTGTGTAGTTCTGCTCTATAGGCATGTCCAATTTCAAATACACGTTCAAAACCCGCACCAACCATCATTTGTTTATAAAACTGAGGACTTTGTGCTAAGAAAGTTCTTTTTCCAAAGTAATCTACAGTGAATACTTCCGAACCGCCTTCAGTCTCACTTGCGATAATTTTAGGTGTATGAATCTCAGCAAAAGCTTCACCTCTTAGGTATTGTCTAAATCCTTCTACGATTTCAGCTTGAACTGTGAATACAGCTCTTCTATCTGCACGCCTTGTCGATAAATGTCTGTGGTCTAGTTGCTTTTCTAAAGTAGCATCAATATCACGTCCGTTGATTGCAAATGGTAGGAGGTCATAATGTGTTTTTCCTAATACCTTTAGATCTTTAACAACAACTTCAATACCCATTGGTGCTTTTGTGTTTTCTCCAACTTCACCAGTCACTTCAACAGTACACTCGTGTGAGATGGCATCTAACATTTGACCTTCATCAATAACAAGTTGCACAACGCCTGACTTATCTCTAAGGATTACAAATGCGAATCCTTTCATTTTTCTAATTTTGTGGATCCAGCCTTTGACTGTTATACTTTCACCTTTTTTCTCTGGAAGTGATTCAATAAATAACTTTTTCATGGTTTGCCTCCTCAATTCTTCATAAGTTGATAGTGTTCTTGATTGACATTCGATTGAGATTGGCAAGTTCTATAAGTAAAGGTGGTGTTAAACCCGCTTAGCCTTATATCTTATTGGAGTTATATTTTCTAGATCACGGCGGAAGTGTTTATTAAATCTATGAAACGTACAATATGTACGTGTCTGATTTAAGTAATAGATCCAGCAAAGAACTAGGTAAAAAGATCCCAATAAAAAAAACCTTTCGTCTCAGCAAATCAACATATATGTTGATTCACTGGGACGAAAGGTTTTGTATACACTTCCGCGGTGCCACCCAAATTGGCTGTTAAGCCCACTTTATCAGTACGGAGACGGCATATTTCTGTCTCGATACCTACCAAGATCTAACGGTTTGGTTCCGTCCAAGTCTACTTTTACTCTGGATCTAATGATTGATCCTTTGTAATTTCGGTTGGAAGCTCGGAGATGTTCTTCACGTCTTCATCCTGCGCCAGACTCTCACCGTCACTGGCTCGCTCATGCTATCATGAATGCGTTACTCTTCTCGTCGTTGCCTTTCGAATGTTTATTCAAGATTTGACTCTATGTTAGACCATATAAAAGACCCTGTCAACAGGTTTTCTGAAAAAACTTTTCAAAACATTACAAGAACGTCACATTTGAACGAGTGAACCTCATCCTGCACTTCACCTCGAAACCATTGCTATTACTTAAACTTATCGTTGTAAGCTATTGATTCCCTACTAATAATTAAACTACAAAAGATAATTTTCTCTAATTAACCACTTTTTTTGTGACAATCGTTTTCCCATAAACATACGATGAGCTATGCACTATATTGCACATTTATACACCCATTAATTTCATCTGATTTCGAACCGTCAGTTGTATTTCCTGAATATCGAGTGGTTTAAATATATATCCTGTTCCACCTATTTTCATCGCAGTATGCATGACGTGGCGGTCTTTCATTTCTGTCACAAACACAGTAGAAGTATCCCTATTTTCTTTGCTTTCACTAAGTCTTAACATAAAATCAAAGGCTGTTTTACCCTCTATATTCACATTTAAAATGATTAGCTGAACTGGGTCCATATTCAAAATCTTAAATGCATCATCAAATGTACTTACGAATAACAACTCCCAAGCATGACCTAGACCTTCTTTGAATAAAGAAACATTCAATGGATCATTTTCTATGATGAGTATTTTCTTATGCATGTAATCACCTCAAGATTTTTATACCCAAATTTCATACATTGTGTGTCAATTAATTTCCAGCGGGTAGAAATATTGTGGTCAGACCAGGAGGGATACTATGACAATTTCTAAAAACGTCACAGAAGTAAACTTATTAGAAGAGTTAGAAGCACGTATAATCACTGGACAGATAAAGCCTGGAGAATTTCTACCTGCAGAGCGCGTATTGGCAGAGCAAATGGAAGTCAGCCGTCCAATCATACACAATGCTGTGATTCGCTTACAAGAACGTGGATTTGTTGACATTATTCCTAGACAAGGGGCAAAGGTACTCGACTACAAACTAAGTGGAAACTTAACCGTCATTAACAGCCTTTTAAACTGTTACGGAAGAGATTTAGACCACTACATGCGAGATTCTGTTATTAACCTACTCAAAGGGCACAGCGATATGATTATTGCTGATATAGCCAAAAGTGAGTTTAAGGCAAAGTTAGAGATGTCTAAAGATGTGCTTGGTCGTGCAATGTCGTCAACCGATAAACATGAAAAAATTGATTGTTTCATACTCTTATACAAAAAAATTGCTGAAGCTGCTGTGAATCCATTTTATCTTATGTTCATGAACTCCTGCGACTGTGCACTCCGAGATATTGCAGTAGAACTTGTAGAACGCGATTCGGCCTTTCATACCTTCTTACGACTTTGGACCAGCCTTCTACACCAGCTCAAAATTAGCAACACAGAAAAAGCGTATGCACTGAACCAAACCATATTTGAACTCATATTCGATATTTGGAGATAACCTTCTATTGTACAATGTCTCCTATCATTGATTTTCCCACACAAAAACGCCAGTATTTTTACAATACTGGCGTTTTAATGTTCACTAATTCATTTAAGCTATTTCATCTGGCATAAAACCTTTGAACTGAGCGTTATAAAGTTTGGCATAAAGTTTTTCATCTTTTAATAAAACTTCATGTGGGCCACGCTCTTCAATACCTTTATCTGTTAATACAACAATTTCATCTGCCCCTCGTATGGTTGAAAGTCTATGGGCAATAACAATGGTTGTTCTATTCTTTGATAAGTCGTCCAGTGCAGCTTGGATTTGGATTTCTGTTTCATTATCTAGCGCAGAGGTTGCTTCATCAAGTATTAGAATGGATGGATTTTTTAGAAAGACCCTGGCAATTGAAATTCTTTGCTTTTGTCCTCCCGACAACATCACACCTTTTTCCCCTACAGGTGAGTCATACCCCTCAGGCAAACTCATAATAAAATCATGGATTCGCGCTTGTTTTGCAGCTTTGATTATCTCTTCATCACTTGCGTCGAGGCGACCATATGCTATATTATCTCGAATCGATCCTGTGAAAAGAAATACCTGTTGTTGAACGATACCAATATGACGTCTTAAGCTAGACAATTTAACTTTTCTAATATCATGACCATCTACAACAATGGAGCCTTCTGAAACGTCATAGAATCTTGGAAGCAAATGACTCAGCGTCGTTTTGCCTCCCCCGGACGGACCAACAAGGGCCAGTGTTTTACCTGGCTCTATATCTAAGTTCATGTTATGCAGAACCTTGTTTTCATCATTCTCGTATTTGAACGTCACATTTTTGAATTCAATATGCCCTGTAACTTGGTCAAGATTAACTGCCGAGTTGCCGTCTTGAATATCTGCTTTTGTGTCCATAATTTCAAGGAAACGATCAAAACCGGTCATACTTCTTTGGTACTCTTCAACGAATGTTACCAGTCTTCGTACTGGGTTCATAAAGAAGTTAACAAGTAGTAGAAAGGCCAGCAACGAACCAATGTCCATGGCTTCTTGTATAACTAAGTAACCACCATATGTTAAAACGGTTGTATTAAGTAAACCAATCATAAAGTTAATGCCAGTTACAAAGTCTGCAATCGCTTTAAAAGCACTTCTCATGCTGTCTCTATAGTTGGAGTTACCTTCATCAAATTTTTCTTTTTCGTAGTTCTCGTTGGCAAATGCCTTAACCACTCTAATCCCAGCAAGACTGTTTTCAAGGTTTCCGTTAATCTCAGCAATTCGCTTTCTAAGTTCGGCAAAGGCTGTTGACATACCCATTCTTTTTTTGATCGCAAATGCCAACATAATAGGAATAAAGACCATTACCACTAAAGCCAATCTCCATTCATAAGACAACATAATACCCATGGCTCCGATGAACATAACAAGCGAAATAAATAAATCTTCCGGTCCATGGTGCGCAAACTCGGACAATCTCTCTAAGTCATTAACTATACGTGACATAATCTGACCTGTTTGATTCTTGTCAAAAAACGAATGGGGTAATGTTTGAATATGGTCAAATATATCGCGTCGTAAGTCGTATTCAATTCTTGAACCCATTACGTGTCCCCAGTAGTTCACGAAATAACCAAAACCAGCTTGAAGAATGTACACCACAACAAGCAAAGCACCAATCTGCATAGCTTTTGTCATGTCTTTTGCAACAATAACATCATTGACCATGGTCTTTGACAAGACCGGTAGAACTAAGTCTAAACTCGATAGTCCAAAAGCGCAAAGTAGGTCAACAGCAAACAATTTTTTATGAGGCTTATAATAACTTGTGAAGCGTTTAATTTTTTGTATATCCATAGATGTCCCTCCCTCATAACTCTTATTCATTTTGTAAAAATATAATGATAATTTCTTCGTATTCCTAAATAATAATAAAACGTGTTCATCACAGGGTCAATACCCTTACTTGCTTTGTAACAATACTGAAACATTAAAATATTTTTAACGACTGCATAAAAAAACCACCTATCAAAGGTTAAGTAATTATTCATTACCTTTAATAGGTGGTGAAACCTAGGCGCTTCTTGAATCTAATACACGGACTACATCATACTCTTTGTCATCTACTTCAGCAAATCCTGTAATATTAGCTTTATTTATGCCATTATACTCAGTCAGTGCCTTACGGATTTCTTCCTTAAGAACTGAGTCTGAAACGTCATTTAACACAATCGCATCTTTTGGAATTGCGTGGGTTTTATGTAACGTCGTAATAGCAGATTTGTTTTTTATACTGTCAAGTGCTTCGTTATAGGTTGCACCTGCATCCACATCTCCGTTGATGACTGCCTCAATTACTTTGTCATGCGACCCTAGAAACTTCATTTCTCCAAGTTTCTTGTATAATCGTTCATCTTCTAAGAAGGCTTTAGCATATAAATACCCTGAAGCACTTTTTTCATCAACAAACGCAAAACTTGATCCTTCTAACTGATCTACACCTTTTAAGTTCTTACTGATTATTAATCCATTATAATTTGCTGCACCATTTACTTGTGGGGATGCTATTGGCTCAATCGAACACTGTTTCTTTGCAGAAACATATGCAAGGGGTGAAAGCCATGCACAATCAATTTTACCTGATTTAAGGAGTTCATATATTGCGTCATAAGACTTTGGAACAATAATTCTTACATTCTTACCAACTGCTGAGAATGCTTCTTTTAGAATTGGCGTGTATAAGGCATCGATTCGATCTGGTGATGTAAATGGGTTTATACCAATATATACATCATTTTCACCTCTAAGTGATTTCACCTTAGTTTCCAATATTTCATTAATATCTCCAACTGACTTATTTCCTTTATCAATTTCTGTATTTTTGTCCTGCATTGTTCTATTCGTCTGCATGGTGTCAGCCGTGTGTTCGTGGGTCTTGAGTACAGAATCCGATATGGCTTCAACTGCTAAACTTATTTCTGAAGATATCCTCTTCTGAGTGTTGGACTGAATTGCCAACTCTCCTATAATATCTTGGATGCTCTTAAAGGAGATTTGCATTTGATTAAATGATGACTGTGCGTATTCAACTTGCTCATCAACTTGTTCAAACTGTGTTGAGGCATCCATTAAACAGACATCCAACTCACTCAGTTTGCCACCAAAAATAGATATTATACCTTCAATATCATTAATTGCCTGATCTGTTTGGTCTGAAAGTTTCTTGATTTCTCCTGCTACAACTGCAAATCCACGTCCAGCGTCTCCTGCTCTTGCAGCTTCAATGGAGGCATTAAGGGCCAGTAAATTGGTTTGGCTAGATATATCCCTTATGTATCCGAGAATGTTTTTCATTTGAGTGCTTGATTCTTGCAAATCTTTGTTTCTAACATTTGCAGTATCATTATTCCCTTTAGCTCTTAACATGAACTGTGATATAGACTGCACTGATTCTTTGTTTCTTTCGAACTGAGTTTTCCAGTGTGTGGACTCAGAACTTAAATTCTCAGCAAATGTGTTTAACTGGTCACTGAGCTCTGCCATCTCATCAACAGCTGCATTGGTTTGCTGAATGCTTGCTACATTGTCTTCCCCATTTTTAAGAACTTCTTCGAGTTTTGATGACATGTCATCAAATATTTCATTGTTTTCTTTGGATAACCATTCAATCTGACCAAGTTTGAGCTCAAGTCGATTCTGAATATCTAAGATCCAACTTGAGTCCCCTTGGTCATTTTTACCATGATTTTGTCCCTGAAAACCATCGTTAACTTTTGAGCTGGATTGATTGTTACCTTTTCTAAATAAGAAAAATCCAGTAATTCCAGTGATTACAACCCCTGCTAGCATGCCTAGTACAAAACTTGTCATAACGGCCCCCTTATATTCTCACTTACATATAAGTAATACGCAATATTAGTGCCAATTTTCAGATTGTTTTACAAGCATTTTCTGGTCTTTACTACCAACTCAGGCATTTACACGTAGATCGCTTGATAGAATTTACCAATCCAAACCGACTGTTTTCTTCGAATCGGGGTATATAATCTTTATGGAGGTGTTATTATGTTTACAAAAATTCTTGTACCAGTTGACGGCTCTGATACTTGTGATTGTATATTAGATGTGATAATGGATTTTTATAATAAGTATAATTCAGTTGTTGTACTTGTTAATGTGGATGATACATCTGTGATCCAAAACTATGTGAACTACCCCTCACCAGGTATGACCATTCAACTAGATGGAGCAGAAAGATCTGCAAATATTTTAAAGCAAGTTTGTGACAGATTAGACTTACCAGACACGCATCTTAAAATTGTTAGCAAAACAGGTGAACCAGCCAGCACTATACTCGATGTAGCTGATGAAGAGTATGCAGACTTAATAGTCATTTGTACACACGGCCTTGGGGCAGCCAAACGCTTTTTACTAGGTAGTGTTACAGATAGAGTTGTCCACCATGCTACTATTCCTGTGCTTGTCATGCGGGATAGTAAAGATTAATAATATGTACTTCGATTTTACAATTTACGTTCCTATTACAGGGGCGTTTTTTTATTGGGATAGAGTTAAGACTTGTGTTACCATTGTGGTATCTTATTGACGTATTACGACATTTGATATTCAAACGGAAAACTCAACAAGTAAACAGAGAGGTGATTAAATGAATTTTGATTTAAAAAGTCTTGTTATTGGAGCAAGCATTGGAATATTACTAACAAGTCCATTTTCATTAGCCGACCTTAATCCTACTAGTGAACAACTTGAACATGTTTTTACAAACCCTTCCAAACTCTATCTAAATGATATAGAAATTCCACTCACGCACTCAATTATAGAGGTCTTAGATATTGATGATAAAACTTCAACACTTTTTATTCCTATGAATGACGTGTTAGGTTACATGAACTATAATACAGTTATTGATACATCAACAAACACTATTCACGTTACTATGAAAAATCAAATTCCTATGTCAACACTATCGGATGCGACTCCTGTAGACAATACTGTTATGATTTCTAATTTAAGTTCTACGGGTAAACAATTAGACCAAGAGGTCATTCAACTCATTCAAAATACAGGAAATTGGTCATATATCGAACCTTACCTTAATCAAATTTCTGATCACACCCTTAAATCTGTCATTGAAATTTACAATGCTAAACATGATAATCCAACTGAACACAAACACCTATCTGATTACATAAAAGATGAGGCTCACAACTTTAAAGTAAATCTTCAGTTTGAAGCAGTTGTCAAAGATGATAACAAAGTTGGAGATGAGTGGCATTACTACCTAGAATGTAATGGACAAACATTCTATCCTCAAAACCAAAACGCTGAAATTGAGTTAAAAGGTTCAGACCTTGTACTAGACCTTGTTGTATATGAATATGATGAAGGAAAATCTGATTATGCTAAAAAAAGTCTAACCGTACCTTATGATCTGTTAGAACAGCGTGACACATTGAAATTCACTTTTGATATGGATGTAACAGAAAATGGTGGCAGGTACAGTGGTAATACCGCTAATGTAGAATATAGCTTATCAATTATTCCTTATTTTGATTAAATTATCTAGGCATTTATACTACTGAATTACTAAACTCTACGAATAGCAAACGAATCCCCATGACCTAAGGTTAAAAACTTCAGATCATGGGGATTTAATTTTTTATTACCTTACTCATCTAACCCAGCCAAAACATAGAAGCTCCATTGGTTTTCAACCATTCTTTTTTTGTTTTGTAGTCTGGAAT
>Ga0070725_10002061_pt1 | contig 10765 bp, 5 predicted proteins | sample tdDd002_FD_69781 | JGI IMG/M metagenome (GOLD analysis project Ga0070725, IMG submission 69781) | Marine sediment microbial communities from the Atlantic coast under amendment with organic carbon and nitrate - tdDd00.2 | ecosystem: Environmental > Aquatic > Marine > Coastal > Sediment | place...
TGAATGATATCCCGTTCTTTGCGTTGACAAGATTAAGCCTCCCATCGCCACTGTGAAAGTAGCGGCCAACATCTTTGTTGTTTGCGGATGCGGTGGTTCCCGTCACAACAACGCTCAAAATTAATAGGGTTACTATTCCAAATAGTTGTATTCGTATCATATGGTGAGATGCTCTTAAATGCTTAGCCTTTCGCAAAAGTGAAATCAGCTTTGGATTTCTCATGAAGAATTTTGCGCTTTCGAGACATCCATTGGGTTATACTATGCCTTGTTCGAGCTCTTTGCTTAACGACTTCAGTTCGGGAGAGATTGTGGGTTTCGTCAGAATAACAATCAGATCAAAAGTTTCCTGCTTCTGCTCGTTGTTTTCTAAATATTTGAGGGTCAAAGGTATATTGATATTACGGTTAAAACTAGCACGAAAATTGGTGTTAAAGGAAGCCCCTTATTCTGTCTTTTTTTTCTTCTTTTTTTTCTTCTTTTTTTCTTCTTTTTTAGGTTTTGTTACTTTTCCGGTAGTAATGTATTCATGAATACTTACAGCAGCGATTTTACCCGCTCCCATTGCTGAAATAACAGTTGCTGCACCCGTAACTATGTCCCCTCCAGCGAAAACGCCCTTTTTGGAGGTTTCCATAGTTTCCTCATCACATTCCAAGGTGCCCCATCGCGTTGTCTTGAGATCGGGAGTCGTCATCGAGATTAGGGGATTGGGTTTATTTCCAAGTGAAGGTACGACAGTATCACATTCAATGGTAAACTCACTACCTTTTATAGGAACCGGCCTTCGCCGACCCGAATCATCAGGCTCGCCAAGTTCCATCTTTATGCATTCGACGGCACATACTCTACCATGATCATCTCCGAAAATTTTCACGGGGTTAGTCAAAATATTCATTTCAACGCCCTCTTCCTCCGCATGGTGAATCTCTTCGTCACGAGCGGGCATTTCTTGTCGGCTGCGTCGATACACGATCACTGATTCCGCACCCAATCGTAAGGCTGTTCTGGCCGAATCCATGGCCACATTACCGCCTCCGACTGTGATTACTTTTTTACTTTTTACGGGAGCCGTTGCATACGTTGGGAATAAATACGCCTTCATCAAATTAGCTCTAGTTAGGTATTCATTGGCTGAATAAACACCTACCAGATTTTCTCCCGGTATATTCATGAACATCGGTAGTCCGGCACCGGTTCCAATAAATACGGCATCATAACCGTTTTTCAAAAGTTCGTCGATCGAACGCGATTTGCCAACAATATAATCAAGGATAATTTGGACTCCCATTTTTTCCAGATTGGAAACTTCATATTTAACAATTTCCTTTGGTAATCGGAATTCGGGAATTCCGTACACCAGCACACCGCCGGGTTCGTGGAGGGCTTCATATACAACGATTTCGTGTCCCAATTTGATAAGGTCGCCCGCTACGGTTAGGCCGGCCGGTCCAGCTCCGATAATGGCAACTTTTTTACCGGACGGTTCCGGCTTCTCAGGTGCAGGTGTTTGAATCGATCTATGTCTTCTTTCATAATCTGCTGCAAATCGTTCCAGGCGACCGATAGCCACCGGCTCTTTTGTCTTGCTGAGAACACACTTGATTTCACACTGTGTTTCTTGTGGGCAAACCCGACCCGTGACGGCTGGGAGAGCATTTTGCTCATTAAGTTTCCATGCCGCCTCTATGAATTTTCCTTGCTCAATAAGATCGACAAACTCAGGAATATTGATATTTACCGGACAGCCTTCTACGCATAGAGGCTTTTTGCATTTGATACAGCGCTGTGCTTCCTGCATTGCGGTTTCTTCGGAAAAACCGTAAGGAACCTCTTCGGAATTGTGTTTCCGCCTTCTGGGGTCCTGCTCAGGCATCTTCTGCCTGGGTATGTTCATTCTTCTTTTTCTTTCTTCTTTGTCCATTCTTTCTTCTTTGCCCATTTTATTCTCTTAACTTTTTATTAAGTTACCGTACGGCTAAATTTAGAAAACTAACTTTGGTTGGAAATATTTTCCAACCAGTCAATAGAATTATGCGTTAGAACAAGCGCAGAAATGCTCCTCAGGGCTTTTTTCAATAGGGTCCTGCGGCAGTCCCTCAATTTCTTCAATTTTGAATGCCGCCTGTCGTTGCATAAGTTCAATCCAATCAATCTGGAGTCCGTCCAGAAAAGGACCGTCGACGCAAGCAAACTTTGTCTTTTCGCCTTCGGAAACTCGGCACGCTCCACACATTCCGGTACCATCCAACATGATAGGATTCATGGCGGTTTGGGTTGGAATCTCCAGCTTTTTCGTTACTTCACAACACAGCATCATCATAAAGGTGCAGCCTATGATATAAGCCTGATCTATTTTTTCTTCCTTTTTGGCCAGCATGGTAATAGCATCCTGTGCGCCACCTTTTAAACCAGCGGAACCATCTTTTGTTATAATAACCAATTCATCGCAGTTGTCTGCCAATCGTTTTTCCCAGTGCAGCAAATAATGGCTTGAGGCTTCCTCGATGCAAATCACTTTGTTGCCTGCTTCCTTCATTGCCCGGGCAATCGGTAGTATTGCACCGACACCGAAACACCCACCAGCACATAGAACTGTTCCATATTTTTTTATCTCGACAGGTTGACCCAGCGGACCGACGAAATGCGCCAAATGCTGACCTGTTCGCGTATTTGCCATTTCTCGACTAGATCGACCGACTTCCAAGATGATCATCGTAATCGTACCCTTTTTTCGATCAAAATCCGAGATAGTGTATGGGATACGTTCGGATTTTTCATTTACCATGGCAATAACAAATTGGCCGGGTTGGCATTTTTCAGCAATGGTAGGTGCATAAACGGATACCATGTAAGTGTTCGGTACAATTTCTTTTTTTTCGACGATTTCGAACGGCTTTTCTTCAACTATACTTTTTACTTCCTCAGGTATGATATCCGCTTTTACGGCCTGAGCTTCCGGGTAAAAAATGGATAGAGCACACACTACATCAGCCAATTTATGGCCTCTATAATACTTGGGCAATGCATTAACATCATTTATTGGCGATGGGACCGGTGCAGTCGGCGTCTCCTCTTGCATCCCTTCCTGATTTATTTCCTTTCCAATATCAACGATTGAAGAATATTTGAATTCAGATGCTCCCATTTTTTCGGCAATGTCACAAACGATTTTCCAATCGGGGTAGACATTTTTAGGAGGCGTTGCCGCAGCTGAAAGAGACTTGATTTCTCCTTTTGCAGTTAAAAATGTGCCGTCGACTTCCACCAGCGCGGCAGATGCAAATACAACTTTTGCCGATTTTTCGTTTTCGGACGGAAACATATCGGCGATGATCAGTGTTTCCAATTTTTCAATGAGTGTTGAATCCGGATAATTGCCGGTAGTGAATACGGCTTTAACTGTTCCATTTTTAATTTTTTCCAATACCGAAGAAGGCTCAATGATTATTTTATCCTTATCGGGTTTGGCAACGGCAAAGTTGTCCGACTTCATAACTGTTTTCGCGAATTTGCCAAGCAAGTATATTTCCTCACGAGTTGCAGCCGTATGTGCAATTAACGCAAATTGATCGCCTTGGTATTTCATCAGTTCTTCCGCTGCTTTATCGATGGCATTTTCATATGAATCTTTTATTAAACCATCTTCCACGCGGACTTGATGAAAGTCCAACCTTAAGGGGTTGTAAAGAAGCTGTTGTATGGCAAAACGCCCCACTGCGCAAATTCGATTCTCAGGTGTGAAATCCACCACTCCTGACTCAATCATTCTACCGTTTTTGATTTTCAAATCGATTGAACAGCCAAGTGAACACAATATACATATGGATTTATCATATTTATCCGGTGTGCCCTGCCATTTGGCAAATCTATCCGATAGAGAACCGGTTGGACAAATATCGATACATGCGCCGCAAAAACTACAATCCGTTTCAGTATGTTTCTTATGAAAAGATGTACCGATTCGTGCATTCTTCCCACGGTTAATAAAATCAATCGCTCCCCTTCCATGGATTTTTTTGCAAATTCGTGAACACCGACCACAAAGTATACAGAGATTATAATCTCTATCCATAAATGGATCATTCTGTTCGATGTCAATATTTTGATAAATTACCGGCAGGTCAAATTCATTGATTCCAAACTCATCTGCTAGCTGACGGAGCTCACAAGAGCCGCGAAAACTACAAAATGCGCAACGGGATGCTTTCCCACTCTTTGTTGGAGAAGGGCGATATTTTTCGCATAGGGTGCGATCAGAGCAAGCAAAACAGGGGCTCGTGTGACCGCTTAGCATTAGTTTTAGAATTTCTCGTCGCAACTTTACAATATCTTCCGATTTTGTATCCACAATCATTCCATTTTGGGCAGGAGTCGTACAAGAAGTAGGATTTCCGCGTATACCTTCAATTTGCACGACACAAAGTCTACAGGCGCCATATGGTTCCAGCGCCGGATGAGCGCAAATGGTTGGAATTCGTATTCCGGCATTTTGCGCTGCCACCAGGACAGTATCGCCATTATTGGCTGTCACTTCCTGACCGTCTATGGTCAATTTTATTTCACTCATTATACTTTTACTCCTAATTGCAGTTTTAGCCTTATGCCGGAGTTATTCTATTTCAACCTGTATTTCTAGGTCACATCTTAAACATCTTTTCGCTTCCAGGATTGCAACATCTTTTGAGAGGCATTCTTCTACTTCTACAAAGCTGTTGATACGAGTATTTCCAGATTTGCGCGGTATTTTCGGCCGTATAAGATTTTCTAGTTCTTGATCTGTCAATTCAACGGGATCGACATGCTCGGCAGGTCTAATGGGTTGATAGTTGCGTTCTACTTTCGTTCCGCTTAGATATTGTTGTATGCCGTCTGCAGCCAACTTTCCGTGAAAGATTGCCGTTACAACATTGAGTGGTCCAGTAACAACATCACCACCGGCAAATACACCATCTATATTGCAAAGATCCGTTTCCAGATCTACTTCCAATGTACCGTCTCTATTTGAATTCAGGTTTTCACGATTTGCATAACTAAGATCGGAGGTCTGTCCAATAGCTAGAATGACATTGTCGCATTCAACAACAAACTCGGAACCTTCGACTGGTACAGGCCTGCGTCTCCCACTTTCGTCAGCCATGCCGAGTTCCATTTTAATACATTCAATGCCCTTGATTCTTTCACCATCAATCAGCACTTTAATTGGTGATGTCAAAAATTTTACTTCAATCCCCTCCTCGTCCAGTTGTTCCAATTCTTCTGGAAGGGCCGGCATTTCTTCCAACGAACGTCTATATAAAATGGAAACGTCTTTACTTCCGAGCCGGGCTGCCGATCGTGCGGAATCGACTGCTACGTTACCACCGCCGATGATTGAAACCTTGTTTCCAAGTTCTACTTTTTCATGCATATTTACTTGACTCAAAAAGGTAACGCCGGAAATTACGGCTGGATGGTCTGCGCCTTCTATTCCCAAACCAAGGGGTTTATGAGAACCTGTAGCCAGGAAAATGGCCTTATAGCCTTGATTTTTAAGATCATCAATTGTAAAATCTTTTCCTAATGCTTGATTGGTTTTTATATCAACTCCAATTTTTCTTATATAATCGATTTCGTACTCGAGAATATCGTCAGGCAAACGATATTCCGGGATACCGACCTTTAGCATTCCGCCGGGTTCCGACAAAGCTTCGAAGATTGTACACTCGTAACCTGCAAGAGTAAGGTAATATCCTGCGGTTAATCCGGCCGGACCTGACCCGACAATAGCGACTTTTTCATTGTATTTTATTTGTGCATTTTGTGGAGTTAATCCTTTTTCTCTTTCATAATCGGCCGCAAACCGCTTTAGAGCGCGAATCGCAATTGGATCACCGTCTTTGCCGGCTTCACATTTACTTTCACATGGATGAGGACAAACTCTTCCACAAATACCTGGTAAAGGATTCTCTCTACGAATTACTCTAATGGCATCGTCAAAGCGATTTTGTGCAATATAGCCAAGATAACAGGGCGCGTCCTGGTTTATCGGACATGTGTATTTACAGGGCGAAGAAATAATACCTTTGCATACTAACGCGTCGCATCGTTTTTTCTCTAAGTGATCCTTAAATTCATCTTCAAAGTAATCCAAAGCGCTTTGCACGGGATTAGGTAAAGTCTGGCCAAGACCGCAGAGTGATCCGGATTTTACAGTCTCGGAGAGTTTTTTCAATTTGTAGACATAGCTGATATCGCCTTTGCCTTCCGTGATTTCATTGAGTAATCTTAATAGGTGTTGAGAGCCTATTCTACAAGGTACGCATTTACCACAGGACTCGCTATGAGTAAAACCTATAAAATATTTGGCAACATCAACCATGCATGAATCTTCATCCATAACGATCATTCCACCGGAGCCCATAATCGACCCGACCTTGGCTAATTCTTCGTAGTCAACTTTAAGATTGGACATCCTGGCAGGGATACAGCCTCCGGAGGGGCCGCCTGTTTGAACAGCTTTGAATTTTTTTCCATCCGGGATTCCACCGCCGATTTTGAATATGATATCTTCTATTGTAATACCCATAGGTACTTCAATTAGGCCCGTGCGGTTGATTTTTCCCGCTAAAGCAAATGTTTTAGTTCCTTTGCTGGTAGTTGTTCCATATCCAGCAAACCATTCATGCCCTAGATTCATAATTTCCGAAACATTGGCCAGAGTTTCGACATTATTTATATTCGTCGGTTTTCCATGAAGACCCGATTGGGCCGGATACGGAGGCCGCGAACGCGGCAGACCTCTTTTTCCTTCAATTGAAACCATTAATGCGGTTTCTTCACCGCAAACAAAGGCGCCCGCGCCCATTTTAATTTTTATTTCTAGATTAAAGTTGGATTCCAAGATGTTTTTTCCTAGAAATCCGTATTCTTCCATTTGTTTGATAGCGGTTTGAAGTCGTTCAATAGCCAAAGGATATTCAGCTCGTACATAGACATATGCTTTGCTAGCTCCAATAGCGTAGGCGCCAATGACCAATCCTTCCAACACCGCATGGGGATCGCTTTCAAGTACCGCACGATCCATGAAAGCGCCTGGATCACCTTCATCAGCATTACAAATCATGTATTTTTGGTCACTGTCGGATTTGCGAGCTAACTCCCATTTTACACCAGAGGGGAATCCTGCTCCGCCTCTACCCTTCAAACCAGAAGCTTTCACTGCTTCACAAATTTCTTCTTTGCTCTTTTTTAGAGCTTTACGTAGTCCTGAATAACCTCCTCGGGCTAGGTAATGTTCAATGTTTGAAGCATCAATAATTCCTGCATTTCTAAGTACTACCCGAACTTGTTGATTTATCATTGGAAGGTCTTCGAATTTCGGTAGACTATCTAGAGATTCATCTCCAAATGTACAAATTGCTAAATCAGAGCAAGGATTTCCGTTTTTAATGAAATCATTGACCAGTTCCGGAACTGCTTCAGCTTGCACATTGTTGTAAAGAATCCGTTTTCCACCTGGAATTCCAATTTCAACAAGCGGTTCTGCATAACACATCCCAAGGCAACCAACTTCATAAATATCAGCCTCAATTTTTTGCTTATCCAGTTCCTTGGTAAAACAATCCCATATTTTTATGGCACCTGCAGCTCGACCGCATGTAGCAGCACCAATAAGTATTCTAGGTTTGTCGAGTCGGTTGAATTTTTCCCATTCTTTTTTTGCTTTCTCTTGTATCTCTTTGAACTTCATTCGATCTCCTCTAAAAGCTGCTTGATTTTCGGTGGTGTCATTCTCCCATAAACTGCTTCGTTTACTACCGTAATTGGGGCCAATGCGCATGATCCAAAACAAGCTACTTGTTCAAGGCTGAAACGATAATCAGATGTCGTTTCTCCAGGTTTTATGCCGGTGAGTTTGCATACTTCGTTCATAATGCGTTGACTACCTCTGACATGGCAAGCTGTACCTCGGCACACTCGAATAGTGTGATCACCCGGTCGGGTAAATCTAAATTGCGTATAAAAAGTTGCTACGCCATATATTTCACTTTCAGAGATATTAAAATGACGGGAGATACCAGCAATCGATTCTTCGGAAATATAACCGAATTTTTCTTGAACTCCATGCAAAGTCGGAATTAGGTTGTCACGTTCACTTTCGTAATTGTTAAGCATCTCCTGCAATTCATACGTGATATTTTTTTCTGTTGTTTGCGTTTTGGTATTCGTACCCTTAAAGTGATAAGAATTCCTTTTAGATACCATACGATAAACCTCCTATGACTAGACCTCTGTTGGTTATATCAAAGGCGAGCATGTTGTCCAAAAATCTAATTTCGCACAAAAGAAATTCATTTATAATGTTGGCCTGAATTTGTCAAGTGTCAAGGGGTATTTTTCATATTTTGGTGTTGGTCAGATTTCTAATTCGGTTGTGGGTTAGGAGCGTTATATGAAAATTGGCGCTGTTCAATTCTTGAACGCCAGTCTCCATTATCTAATACCTGAATCTTGCATGGCAAATTTTGAAAACAATTATTTTAAAGAATGGCATCAGTACCCGTAAAAGTTTATGTTGTCGCAACCTTTTTCAGGTCAATGCCGTACTTTTTCATGCGGTTCCAGGTGGTAACACGATTTATGCCAAGAATTCGTTATGTTGTATTGTATTGTTTTAAAAAGGAAATGGATACGAGTCATTTAAATGTGAATCCAAATTCTGCAAACGCTGAATTTTTCAAACTTGACACAAATCTCTTTTCAACTTAGGAAATATTCAAGAAAGGACTTTGTCCTAAATGTTCATAAAAAGTAACTCTGGACTATGCTGGATAGCTACTTTCAACACAAGGCCGATCTTGCCGATATAGAATGCAATTTCCGATGCCCGGACGATTGTAACGCACCCGGGTGCTGGATGGATGACGTTATTATTGAGGTAAACCTCTTTGACTTGATCAAGCTCAGTCCAGTTCTGGGTGCACCGGTTTCCGTCCTTTTTTCTCAGTACTGCCGCCTGGGCCTATTGAATTGTGAGTTCAATCCCCGTTATAAAAGACTCTTAATAAAGCTGAAAAAGCCCTGCCTTTTCCTTATGGGAAGGCGATGTTTTGTTCATGATTCAAAGCCTCTAAATTGTGTTCTTTTTCCAGAATACCAACAAATAAAAGGTCTTTTGCCGGAACTTTCCAGAAATCCGATATTTTATACATTCCCATGCCTTAAGAAACCAATTTTTGTCTCGGACAAAAGAAACAATGCTTTAAAAGAGTTAAGGAGGATGTGCTTGAGGGAAGAAGCCCTGTCCTGTTATTATCTTTTCGGAGTTTCCAGCTTTATCATTGATTCAAAACCCTTAAAAAAGAAACTTAAAAGAAACAATCCGAACAACCGGGTATTTTCCTTACAGGATTATGATAGACTGTTGTATGAAAAGCTCAGATCAAGCGGTTTTTTCGAAAGTATTATGGAAAAAATATCCATATTAGACGAACGGACAAGAAAGGAAAATATTTTTGAGAAGCTTAATGACAGCGTTATGATGAGGCGCCTTCTCGAAGATATGACCAGACCACAGGTTGTTCACAGGTTGGAAAGTGAACATATAAAACGCCTTAAAAGAAACCTCCTGCCACCTGCTATTGTTTTCATGTAAAATTGATAGCCACCTTTCTTCAAATCAAGGGCGTTTGCCAACGTCCCATGAAGTTTTCGTTAACAATTGGAGGTTCCCCACAAATACTGTAGATTTTTTTCGATATATGCTATCAAGTAAAATGTATGGCTGCCAAAAATAAAAATTTAATTAGAAAGCAATTGCAAAATAATAAATCGACAAATTCAATTGGAAGCTTATATTATTCCTACGTCGGTATTTTATAAAAATTTCGTAGTATAAACATCGCAGCACTGTTCAAAAATATAGAAACATTTTCATTAATAAAAGGAGCAAATCTATGGCTGTGAAAACTGTTAATTCTGCAAATGATAAATCTTGCATTGAATCTGGGAAAGAGATTGAGTTGAGCAAGAGTTGTTGACCCCAGAAAGAAAAGGTTCAGGTGAACCTGCCAAGCATGAAGCAACCCTTTATAATTGGTGCGGTTCAGACTCCGGTTGGTAACGTGCCAAAAATTTCCTCCTCTCTTGTGTGGATAGATACATGGGGAAGCATTAAGGCGCGATGGGGTGTGGGCAGAATGAGTTATACTGTAGACCCAGGACTTTATGCCCTTGGAAATCCGAATGGCGAATCTCCTGTCTTGGTAACAGCTAATTACAAGATGAGTTTTGATCGATTGCGCGAGGCTCTTCAAGCCCACAGCGCATGGATCATGGTTTTAAACACAGAAGGCATCAATGTCTGGTGTGCGGCCGGGAAAGGAACATTCGGGACGGACAATTTAATCCAAAGCATTGAAGCTTGTGGATTGACTCGCGTGGTTTCCCACCGGGAATTGATTCTTCCCCAGTTAGCCGCTCCTGGAATCGCAGCACATCTAATAAAGAAACTGTCTGGATTTAAGGTTATTTATGGTCCAATCCAGTCCAAAGACCTTTCAGCCTTTCTTGATAGTGGGCTGAAGGCGACCCCTGCAATGCGGCTAATGACATTTAGTATATGGGACCGGACAGTGCTGATCCCTATTGAACTTGTGGGAGCATTGAAGCCAAGCTTAATCATAATGGCAATTTTTTTCCTTCTGGGAGGATTAGGTGGAACAGGAGGGTTTTGGGCTAATGCATTAAACCATGGTCTTTTCGCTGTTTATTCTTTATTGGC
>Ga0070725_10002064_pt1 | contig 10762 bp, 7 predicted proteins | sample tdDd002_FD_69781 | JGI IMG/M metagenome (GOLD analysis project Ga0070725, IMG submission 69781) | Marine sediment microbial communities from the Atlantic coast under amendment with organic carbon and nitrate - tdDd00.2 | ecosystem: Environmental > Aquatic > Marine > Coastal > Sediment | place...
AAGAAGAGCAACCTCAAGCCCAATGCGCCAGCTGTCACAGCCAGCAAGCTAACGCTCAGTTTAAGCGCTCGACTCACCTGGACAACCTTACCTGTAGCGACTGTCACAACCCACATGAAGAGGTCCCTTTATCTGTCAATGACACCTGTTACAGCTGTCATGCCGAGAAGCGTGGACCAGCGCTGTGGGAGCACTCGCCAGTCACAGAAGATTGCACCACCTGTCACAACCCACATGGCTCGGTAAACGACAACCTGCTTAATAGCCGTGCACCTCAGCTATGTCAGAGCTGTCACTACCAGGCCGGTCACCCGGGTGATGTTCACAACAGCTTAAATGGCTTCACTCAAGGCCAATCTTGCATGAACTGTCACAGCAAGATACATGGCTCGAACCACCCTTCTGGCCACTTGTTTGAGAAGTAGGAGTAGATGATGAACGCTAAACTCACTTTAGTGGCATTGGCTGTCATGTCAGCCAATGCCAGCGCAGCAAATTTCGCTGTCCCCCAAGACATTGAAAAAGACTACGCCTGTAAGCGTTGTGTCGCCACCGAACACGCTAACACCGTCGGTGTTATAACCGAACAACGTAGTCACTTAGACACTCAGTACGGCGCTAGCGCCGATATTAAAGGTGCCAACTACAGCATAAATGCAGTCGAGGCCGGCGCCGATAATGGTCACCTAAGAGCCGCTGCTAACCTCGGTGATTTCGCTCTGGAGCTCGCTTACGTTAACCGCTGGAACCTCGACGATAACGATATCGGCACCGAACGTCAGCAGTTATCTGCCGGTGCGAAGTATCAGACTCAGCTTGTCACAGCCTTTGTTAAAGCAAGTAGTGAAGACAAGCAAGGCCAGCGTATCGGCTCTGTGGTTGACCCTAAGCCGACTAACTATCTAGAGACTATCGATCACACGACTCAGGTGGTGAACGCCGGCCTGCAGCTACATGGTGATTTTTGGAGCCTTGGTGTTGCCGCCTTTAATTCTGACTTTACCGACAATATCGGTATCGACGCCGATAACAGCGCTCAACAAACCAGTGTAAAAGCCGGTCTTAACTACGGAAACACACGCCTAAGTGTTAGCGCAGCCTCAGGCAAGATGATTCAGGACGAGGCTATCGAGCAGGAAAACTCGTTGGTGCCTATCTCAAACTTCGATGGCGAAGTCGAAATCCTGGACTACAACGCCCGCATCAGCTCGCGCTTTGCAGGTATCAAGGTAGCTGGTTTTTACAGCTACAGTGACCGCGACAATGTCAGTGGCTCTTATCAATTTTTCGATGCGATTAACACACCAATCGATACCAGCAAAACTCGCTACGGCGTCGATGCCAGCTACCGTTTAGGCGGCGCTAAGTTCAGTTCAGGCTTCGAGCAAAATGACCGCACCCGCTCCGATAGCGACCGTGAGGAGACCCAAGAGAGTGAGGTCTTTGCCCGTATCGACTATCGCTACGATTCACTTAATTCTCACATTAAGTTCACCAGTAGCGAACGCACGGGCTCTGACTACCGTATCGATAAGGACATCTTCCAGAAATACTATCTGGCAGACAGGGACCGTCTCAGCACTGAGCTTGGCTTGGGTTACAGCCAAAATAGCTACGGTGCCAACCTTAAAGTCAGCATCGCCACTGATAAGTACAGCAATAGCTCAGCACTGAAAGAGTCTGATGAGATGTCGGTCAACGTCGACGGCTTCTACCGCTTCAATGACCAGCTGGTGCTCAACGCCTATGCCGGTACCCAGACTATCGATAGCCTGGAGCTACACAACACCACGGTTAGTGATGAGTTTACCTACTTCGGCTTTGGGCTTAATCAGTACCGAATCAATGAAGATATGGCAATAGGCACCTCCTACACCTTCTCATTCTCCGGCAGTGACACCTCGGTCGATAGCACCGAAATGGGTGACTACTACCAGTACCAACATCTTGCAGAAATCCATATGGATTACCGCATAAATGCGCGTTTCTCAACTCGTTTCGCATACACCTATGAGCGTCACTACGACACGAACTACGCCAACCAATCGATTGATGCCATCAACACCATTGAGGACCTCGATCAGAATTACACCGACCATAAGATCGGTGCATTTTTCACAATTAAGCTGTAAGGGCCATAAGGCCATAAACTTGAGGTAATAATTATGGAACGTCGCACGTTTCTTAAGTTCACTGCAGCTGCAGCTGCAGTAGCAACTGTTACTGGCTGCGAAAGCAGCAGTGCCAGTGACCCTCTGCCGACCCCAACTGAACCAATACTCCCTCCGGTAGGAGAAGGTATTACATGGGGTTCATGCGCCACTAACTGCTGGCAGGCATGTCCTTTAAAGGTACACAGTAAGGATGGCGTGATCACGCGCATCGAAACTGAAGGCAAGGCTACGGACGATTGGGATAACTTCGACCACGAGATTCGCCCCTGCCCTCGTGGCCGCTCTATGCGTCAGAAGGTCTACAACCACGATCGTCTCAAATATCCAATGAAGCGCGTAGGGCGCCGAGGCACAGATGAGTTCGTACGAATCAGCTGGGAGGAGGCGGTAACCAGTGTTGCCGAAGCGCTACAAAAAACTTACGCAGAATACGGTAAAAACGCTATATTCATGCCTCTTGGTGGCGGTTCTCACGATCTTAACACTGGTGTGACTCAATCAAGCGTACGCCTATTGAATATGGCAGGCGGATGCCTCTTCTTCCATAACGATTACTCTGCATCTCAGTATCGTGAAGGTTCTGCCGGCATGTACGGCTACCTAGCATCTAACACCGGCGATACTGTCGGGTTCTGGAACACAGGCTCTAGCCTACGTAGCTTGGAAGACAGCGACCTTATGGTTTGCTTCGGTTACAATCCAATGGAAGCTCGCCTAGGTGGTGCTGGTTCTGGTTATGAATACTTGAATGTTAAGCAGAAAAACAACTTCAAGACCTACTACATCGACCCAAGATTCACCGATACTGCGGTAACAGCTACTGATGAGTGGGTACCTATCCGCCCCGGTACTGATGCAGCATTGTGTGAGGCAATCGCAAACGTACTAATAGAAGATGGATACGCTGATATCCCCTTCCTTGAGGCGTACACCTATGGCCACGATAAGTATGTTGAATACATCACTGGTGTCACCGATGGCATTGCTAAGACCCCGGAACGCGCCGAAGGGATCTGTGGCATTCCGGCCGAGAAGATCCGTGAAATAGCAGAAGCGATTGGCACTGCATCGGCACCATTTGTCACCCAAGGTTTCGGCCCGCAACGTCAAGGCAACGGTGAGAATAATGCACGCGCAGTGATGATGCTACCGCTACTGGTCGGTAAGATCTCCGGTGATGGTATGAATCATGGCGGTACACCAGGTAACGGCGGCCTGTCTCATTACGCCATGATGCCAGCAGATACGCTGCAAGATCTCATGAACATGAAAATCATGGACGTGACGATTCCTGCTGCATCGCATCTAGATGCCATCGAGTTCGGCACTCAGATGAAGCCAAGCACCCATGACGTTCGCTACTCAGATCCTGAACTTATGACAGCCGATAAGCCACTAGATACTAACGTGCGCTTCTTGTGGTTAGCATCTTCTAATATGTTGGCAAACCAGAACGGCGATATTAACCGAGCTGACCGTCTGCTTAACGACGAGAGCTTAGTCGATTACGTGGTTGTAGTTGAGCAACATATGACGGCATCGGCAAAGTACGCCGATATCATCCTGCCAGAAGTCAGCTGGCTTGAGATGTACGATGTAATCCAAAGCTACAACAAGATGGATTGTGGTTCTTTGATGTATGCATACGGCATCACACCTTCTGTCGAGCCGATGTTTGAATGCAAACCTGCCTATGACATCTGCCATATGATCGCCGATAAACTGGGTATAGGCAGCAAGTTCACCAATGGTGGCATGACCTACTTAGATCAAGTGCGCAAAGTCTACTCGGAATTTAAGAAGAGTAACCCTTGGATCCAAGGTGACACCTTTGAGGAGTTTGTCAGTTTCGGCCCACAGCGCCAACGAGCTCCTGAACATGCAAACGTAGGGAAAATTCGCGACTTCATCACCGACCCAGAAGCCAATCCGCTAGGCACGCCCAGCGGCAAGATCGAGATCTACTCACAATATTTTGAGAGTAAACAATCCCAAGCCGAAGGTACCGATGAGATCAATCCACTACCAGTGTACTTTGCCTGTGATGAATCATACGAGGATGCTAGCGCTTCTGAGTATCCACTGCAGTGCATTAACTACCACGGTAAACACAGTGCTCACAGCATTCATGCCAGCACCCCATGGCTCAATGAAGTACTAGAGCATCACCTATGGCTAAACCCCGTAGATGCTGGCGCTATTGGCGTTATCAACGGTCAAAAGGTCATTGTTGAAAGCCGCAGAGGCAAGCTTGAAATCACCGTCCGCGTGACCCCTCGCATTGTCCCTGGCGTAGTGGCGATGCCTCAGGGTCAATGGCGCCGAATGAAGGGTGATATCGATGTTGGTGGCTGCGCAAATACCTTGACCGATAGTAAGCCAAGCCCGGTTGCTAAATCATTCCGTTCTAATACTAACCGAGTCAAAGTCTACTCGGCATAGGAGCAAAATATGCAATTAGGATTCTATGTTGATACAGCAATCTGCTCAGGCTGCAAGGCCTGTATGGTTTCCTGTAAAGATAAGAATGACCTGAATGTAGGACGTAACTTTCGCCGCGTATATGAGTATGCAGGCGGAAGCTGCACCGACAATGGTAATGGAGTGTTCTCCCAATCCGTCTTTGCCTACTACACATCAATTTCGTGTAACCACTGCGATACACCGGCTTGTACTAAAGCTTGCCCGACGGGTGCCATGCATAAGCGTATCGAAGACGGCTTGGTGTTAGTGCATGACGACATCTGTATCGGCTGCTCATCTTGCGCTCAGGCCTGCCCTTATGACGCACCGCAGCTTGATGCAGAGCGAGGCAAGATGACCAAGTGTGACGGCTGTATCGACCGTCTCAATGCAGGTAAGCGACCCATGTGTGTCGATAGCTGCATCCATCGTGCGCTGGACTTTGGTCCCATCGATGAGTTGCGTGCTAAATACGGTGAAACGGCCGAAATAGCCCCACTACCGGCAGCAAGCATTACCAAACCAAATCTAATTCTTAGAGTTCATCCAGACGGCCAACCTGTGGGTTCAGGCGCCGGTTCTGTAGTAAATCCAAACGAGGTATAACATGAATACTAAACTTTCTCTTGTCGCTATCCTGCTTGCAGGTGCTATGGTTACCGGCTGTTCTGATGACGACTCAGATACGATATATGTCTGCGAAAACGGCTCAGAGGTATCAAACCCTGATGAATGCCCAGTAACAGAGCCGGGCGATCCGACAGATCCAACCGACCCAGCTGATCCACCAGCAGTAAATGGCCCATTTGTACATGCAGGCCGCACTATTGTAGACGGTGCATTCTACAGCGCCACCAGCCCGAATAACGAGTACGACCCTCTGCGTGACTGGGAAAATACTATGCCTGCGGGATACAAAGAGATGCGTAACGCTTCTTACCCATGGGGCACGACTGTCTATGACAGCGCTGAAAATGGTGAAGAGTTATGGATGGGCACCATCTCTAACGGTTGGTGTGTCTGGCCATACCAAAATATCGGCATGCCAATTGAGCTGACCACTTTTGAGAGTGAGACTACTGGTTGCTCGGTACCGGGTACGACTGGCACACCATCACAGATCTTCATCTACAACTTCCGCACTGGCGAAAAAGAGGTGATTAATGAGAGCATGCTGACATCTGGCGGCCCTCAGTTCACCGAAGCATTCAAGCCAATCAACAATACCTATGGTTTCCGCGCCGCGGGTACCGTTGGCGACCTAGTGTTTGTTGCCGGACACTGGAAGACGACTAGCGATCAGGGGCGTCTACGTCTATTCGTATTCAATGCTAAGGAGCGCTCATTCATCGGCTACCGTGATATTGTCGGTGACACGACTCGTCGCTTCCGCACCTTAGAGCACCCAGACGGCACGACTGGTTTCTACACTCTTGTTGGTGCTGAGACGGGGATGACCCAAGCGGGTGACGGTCCAACTCAACTACTTCGCTGGGTAGGTACACAAGATGATCCGTTTGCCGGTGGTAATATCGAAGGTACAGACCCACTAACCAGCACTGGTTGGAGCAAGGTATCGACTCAACTTGATAACGAAGAAACTGCCAATGGCGTCCAATACGGTATGGTTGGTGACTGGCGTCAATTCACCCACAGCGATGGTACTGAGCGTCTGATCATGTCAGCTTCTGCGCATCCTTTTGTCTACAAAGAAGGTGTACGTAACGATAAGTACAAAGAGTCTGTCATTCTGATCTCAGATCCTATCCCTACTGCAGGTTACACGGTAGAGAACCAATTAACATTCCGCGAAGTCTTCGGTATGGATCAATACGACCCAGATACTAAAGGTCGCTGGGGTGCCAAATGGGGAACCAGTGCGATAAACGATGGCTACATGTACTTCGGTACTTACCATCAAGGCACTGATGCGGCTTATAAGCATTTTGCTAAGGCAGATCCTGAGCTATTTACCGAGTTAACAGGTCTTGACCCACACGATTACTCTGTCATTGATGCGAATAAAGAGATCAATCACAAAGAGTTTATGATCAACGAATGGCGCGCGACTTCTATCTTCCGTATTGATCTTAACAATATCGATGAGGTAAGCGAAGGAGACACCTCTAAGGTAGAGCTATTATACGGCTACGAGACCATGCAGGTTAACGATGGTAATGGCTGGAAAGCGACACCAAACTTACTAGGCAAGAAGCCTACCCATGGCGAAGCCGGCATGGGCAACCCGGGTAACGTTTACTCTTGGACCTCGATTGCCAAAGACGGCAAGTTATTCTGGGGCTTCTTCGATGCATTCTCTGGTCTTCATGACTTACTGTTCAATGCCTATGCTGGTGAGTACATGTTATTCGACGGTATCGTATTCCAGAACCGTGAGTGGAAGAACCAAATGGCTAACAACCCAGCTATGTGGATGTACGATTACACAAAAAATGAGATGGAAGCGAACGGTCTAGCCGATGAGTTTATTCCAGGTGGCGATCTACTGATGATCGAAGCCGATGGCAAGGCACGTAAGCTAACCACTAACGGTTTCGGTAACCAGTGTTCTAACGGTGTCCGTAACGTCGTCGATATCGACGATAAGCTGTATTTTGGTACATCGACTTGGTGTAACGTTGGCCCAACTTCTGGTCTTGAGTTCTACCAGTACGAGCCTAGCTTAGATAAGTAGACATCTCTTCAAGGCGGCTACTTGGCCGCCTTTTTTACCGGAGTAAATATGAATAACGCATTAGCAGAAATAACCCCTATCTTAGCGGCCAATATGTATCATGATCCTAGTGATAAGATGCTGGAGATGTATCAAGAATATGACTTCAACCAGTGCTATCCATTACTGACTGAAAGTAAAACCCGTAGCGAAGGTGTTGCCCTTATTAGCAACTACATGAAGCAATACAGTTGTGAGCAGCTACCTGAACTACGACTCGATTTTAATCAGCTGTTTATCGGTCCTGGTAAGATGAAAGTCCCATTATGGGGCTCATACTACCTTAGTGAAGATAACCTGTTGTGTGGGCCAAGTACTCAGAAACTTCAAGCTCGCATCGATGCTCTAGGTATAGCGATCAATACCATTGATGGTGATAACCAGCCTATCGATCACTTATCACTGGTTCTACAACTAGTGGAATATACCATTAAACAAAACAAGACTTTTGAGTTGCAAGCCGTCGTTGCTGAGCACTTAGCACCATGGGCATATCGAGTGGCAGAGCTAACGATTGAGCACGCTAAAACTAACTTCTACTTAGGGTGGGGATTATTACTTAAAGATTATCTAGATGTGTTAGTTGAGGCTAATGGGATCATAGTGAAAGAGCATACCCTATGGGGGTAGTAGGCTCAATTAAGCTCCAATATAAGATCGGTAGAGTAGCGGAATGGATAGAGGATTACATCAGCAGATCACTTGATATAAATCCAAGAGTCTTCGGGCAAGTCACTATCGGGACTGCCAGTAACTATATATCCTCTTCGGCTCGAGTGTACATCGAAGAGGCTTACAGTGCTGATGTAGATATTGAACCTTTCATACATGTCTGCATGTGCAGTGCGGTGTGCACGATGGGGAGTAAGAGGAATGACGTACAGAATATAGTGGTTTATGTCGTTAAGAAGGCCGCAATAAAGTGCCCATTACTTCATTCCCTCATAGAGTCTGTTCCGGAGAGTAAGGTCACTAGCATGGTATGACAACATAGAGCTATCTGATACCGACGCAGTGCTTTCCGGTTTATGCAGTTCTAAGTATTGAGCCAGCTTTCTTTTCACTACCCAATGAATCTATTCGACAATATTAAGGTACTTAACGGTTAACACCTCTGTCATTGATGACATACTTCCTGATAATCAAAGGCGTAGACTTAGGTAACAGAAGGTTTAAGATCACTTTTACAAACGGCCACAGACAAAACACACTTAACCTTATTGCCAGTTTAAATCAGCCGAGGTGTGATATTGCAGTTTAGGCATACAACTAATATGCAATCATCTCGTTTCTCTTGTGCCTTCCTATACCAATCAAAGTTTTCTCATAATCGACATTAGCATGCGCTTCACACCAATCTAATGCCTCTGTTAATTTTAATAGGTTTTCGAATACTTTTTTCAGAGGGTAATTGATCTGCTTACCCACAGTCATGACATTTTGAGGGATGGTGACACATCCTCTTTGATAAGGAAATGTCGATGCCATAACCTCCTCGAATTGCTCTTGAGTGACTCTCATATGACCTTGTTTAAAAGGTATAACCCAAAACTCTAAAACGATCCCTCTGATCTGAGCAACTATCTGCTCAAGCTTAGCTTGGTGCGCTTCCCCCGCGAACATAAATATACCGGGATTAGCACTGAGCAATAGCGTACCAGAACGATTCAGCGCCTCCATTGAGCTCGCAACAGGAGCCAATAAACTGAGTAAAATTTTCTCTCTATCGTTTAAGGTTTTATCGGCCTGAATATCTAGTAACATCTGCAAAGTATTGCCAGCATCACTGACAAATAAGCTTACTAAAACATCTTCTTTACCAGAAAAATATTTATATAAGGTTGCTCGAGACACCTCCGCACGTTTAGCAATGTCAGTGAACTTAAACGACATCATTCCATGTTCAAGAATTAGCTCTCTTGCGACCTCTAATAATCGTGACTCTCGTTCTAGTTTACTCATTGCTTCATTTAGCCTTATATTTGATACATTTCTAATGTATCAAACTACAGATAGTTAACCAGTCAAGATAAGGTAGACTGTGATCTTATGCGCTATTTTTCACACAAGACAACAACCATACACACAAGTGTATAACTTGTGTATAAACATCAACATACTTTCGCCGCCACATCAGTCACAATCCATAAATAAAGCCAAGGTAATGTGAACGCAGCGGGGTTTTATTCCACTCGAATATGACACGATCCACCATAGTCTATGTTCAACTAACAGAAAAATTTTATTATCAGTGACGATGCCAACATCAAATAACATTTCACAGCCCCTTTCTATCCGAGCGATCCTTACAGGGATGACACTCGGAAGTCTGCTGGTATTGTGCAACATCTATATGGCCCTTCGCATTGGCTGGTCAATAAATATGTCTGTTCTGGCCTCCTTGCTTGGTTTTGTTAGCTGGAAAACGGTGGAAACAACCATAGGTTGCAGAGCATGGGACCCAAGAGAGACAAACATTCAGCAAACAGTAGCTTCGGCTGCCGGAGCAACTATATCGGCAGGGCTTGTCGCTCCCATCCCGGCTTACCTCATTCTCACCGATACTCAGTTTGAGTATTGGCCCATGGTGATCTGGATGATAGCCATCAGTCTTCTTGGGATCTGCGTCGCTTCAGCCATTCGCCCAGCCATGCTCAATAATGAACGTCTCCGGTTTCCTGCCGGTATTGCAACGGCCGAGGTGATCACCGATATGTTCAGTAGTGGGCGCATTGCACGTCACCGAATCATTGCTCTGCTATCTGCCATGGCGGTCACCATCAGCCATAGAATATTTATTCCTGTAAGCTATAAGATCCCCTTAGGGTTTTCAATTCCTGGTCAAAATGTCATGGCTGGTACTAGCATAAGTGCTAAAAATCTGGGATTTATTATCGACCCCTCCTACATGCTACTGGCCTTCGGAGCCATCATAGGTACAAGGGCGGCTATCAGTCTCTCTATTGGCTGCTTAATTGCTTGGCTTGGGCTAGGCCCCTATATTCTTGGCCAAGGCTGGGAACAGGCGGGCCCAATCGATGAAAACTGGTTCAGTTACATCATAGATTGGTTAGTCTGGCCCGGCGTCGCCATGATGCTGGCTTCTGCTTTAACGACAACGGCGATAACCCTATTTAAATCGGATAGAAAAAAACGTCTATCACTTATGTGGGGCTTACCCGAGTTTCTGCTTTTAGGCACCGTCACCCCGGTCATTGTCTTTCTCCAGATATGGCTATTTGATATCAGTTGGTTCGCCGCAATTTTAGCTGTCCCACTCGCCTTCCTGTTTGCCATCGTTGCCGCACAAGTAGTCGGCGAGACGGGTATTCCACCAGTCGGCGCGCTAGGAAAACTCTCTCAACTTTCTTTCTCGATAATTAGCCCTGGC
>Ga0070725_10002065_pt1 | contig 10758 bp, 11 predicted proteins | sample tdDd002_FD_69781 | JGI IMG/M metagenome (GOLD analysis project Ga0070725, IMG submission 69781) | Marine sediment microbial communities from the Atlantic coast under amendment with organic carbon and nitrate - tdDd00.2 | ecosystem: Environmental > Aquatic > Marine > Coastal > Sediment | place...
ATCCATGTTAAACTTTTTCAGACTCAGAGCCATTCCAGGCATTGAGTTCATAACCGACACAGGTATTTACAGAAGGAGTCTTAACATTCACCACAATGGACAAAATCATGTCGGCTGGATAGAAATTAAACCCAAAATAAATAATAACCACTTTGAAGTTAAACTTAGCCGAAGTTTAGGACCCGTTATGTTACAAGTGAGTTATCTAGTTAAAAAAGCACTGGACTTGGGCGCACTTCCCGACCAGCTCCCGACTGAGTTTCCAAAAGGCATTAGACTCCCTGGATGTTTTGATGGTTTTGAAATGTCCGTTCGAGCAATTTTAGGTCAACAAATTACAGTTAAAGCAGCCACAACCATATCTGGTCGAGTTGTAGATGCGCTTGGTAAAGAAGTAGAGACACCGTGGCCTGAAATAAATTATATTTTTCCTGAACCAAAAGATATACTAAGACTTGGTGAAAAAGCTTTTGATGTATTAGGTGAATCGGGTGTTATTCGAACACGTTCAGCTTCAATCATAGAAATTGCTAATGGAATCGAAACGGGCAATATTGTTTTTACAGGTTCACCAGAAGAGTTAAAGAGGAGTCTACTGGCTATAAAAGGGATTGGAGACTGGACCGCTGAATACTTATCAATGAGAGGACTCAGCTGGCCTGATGCCTTCCCAGTAACAGATATAGTAATTAAGAATAGACTTTTAGCCTTATTAAAAAGTGATTCTGGACAATATATAAACGAAATAGAGGATCTTTCTCCTTACAAACTCAACAAGTTATATATATTAAAAGCAGAACAATACGCTGAAAAATACCGTCCATGGCGGAGCTACTTAACCTTGGCACTATGGAGAGATGCCATAAAGGAGGATCATGATGATATGTGTTAAACGTAATCTTAAATGGGGTGAAAGCCTGGTTGCCTTTAATGTGGATGCTGAGCTCATTGGCCTCTGGTTCCAAGGACAAAAGTATTTTCCTAAGAACATGGATGACGTCTTATGGATTGAAGAAGATGAAGCCACAGTTGATCAACTAGTATCTAAGAAAATAAAGAAAGTCATAAAAGAATTTGATAGACAGATGTCTGAATACCAAGCAGGTACAAGAAAAGAGTTCAATTTACCCCTTTCTCCAGTAGGTAGTTCGTTTAGACAGCTTGTTTGGGAAGAGTTATTAAAAATTCCACTTGGAGAAACAACAACATATGGTTGTCTAAGCAAAAAAATAGCAGCTGCCAAAGGCTTAGACAGTATGTCTGCTCAAGCCGTTGGAGGCGCAGTTGGACACAACCCAATCTCCATTATCATTCCATGTCATAGAGTTGTAGGGGCAAGTGGTCAGCTCACAGGTTACGCGGGTGGAATTGATAAAAAAACTGCTTTATTGCAACATGAAGGGATTTCTGTTAATACTCAGTCTTTAAGTTTAACGTAGTTCTCATATGTTTAACTAAAATAAAAAAATTAAAGCGTACGAAGCCAGAAGCACGCTCCTTTTATCGGTACAGTATTTTAGTTTAACTGTCCACTTTAACAGAGTTTGTTACTTCTAGGTTCCGTTCGCTTTTTATATACACCATTTACTAAGTCATTAAATATAGCTGCTTACTGATTTGAGCCAGTGTCTGTGTCTAGCAAGTTCTCCAAATGAGATTTATATAGCCCGTTTTCCATTTCTAAATATGCATTTATCTTCTCTCTTAAATTGGCTACTTTCACAAAACTCTGACCTTTATCAGTACTCTTATAGATCCTTAACCCGGGCCCACCAGCATACATTACATTTTCATCGGTTTTTGAAAATACAATATCCGTTATAATCGCCTTGTCTACACTTGTGTCATATTGCAGTACCATTTTTGATGTTTTTAAGCCATTGGTGCTTATATATAGTTTGTCTCTTGAACTATAAGCTACTAAATTGGGATCAAATGGAGAAACTCTAATGGCACCATAACCATCGGCACTCGTTTTAATCCAAGACTTACCACCATCTACGGTCTTATAAATCCCTTTTGGTGTGCCTTTATCGTCAGAAAGTGCATAAATAATATCTTCATCATAATTATCGAAGTCACCAAAATAAATGCCTTCTGGATTTAGAACAGACCATGTTTCTCCGCTGTCATCACTTCTCATTAATCCCGCCGCTTGTGAATGGTCAGTAAAATACATAGCCATAACAAAGACCGTATCCTCACCAAATGTTTTCATCCGGTAATAGTCACTGGTGTCTGCTTTTCCACTTGGAGAAATTTTTGACCAAGTCTTACCAAAATCTTCTGTCTTATATATGCCACCATCATAAAACTCAGGAGTATAACCGCCTTTAGTAAAGGAAGGGGTGCCTGCTCTCACACCCGCATAAGCAATATGGCTTTGGGTTGGATGGCTTATTATTGCACTCACTGTTCCAGATGATAAACCTGAGACTCTACGCTCCCAAGAACGTCCAGCATTTTCTGATACATAAATTCCAGAAAAAGCACTAGGAAAATCACCTTCAGCTGGACCAGGTGAAGATGCAAATGCTGCATAATAAACATCTCGGTCAGCACTTATACTTATGTCATAAAACTCGGGATATTCAAATCCCGGTTGTTTATTCACTAGTAGACCTTCTCTATACCAATTCCAAGTGTGTCCTCCATCAACGGATTTAAACATACCATTAGCTTCCGTTCCAACAATTACAATATTATCGTCTAATGGGTCTACCTCTAAAGACCTAAAAATCTGATCGTTAAATACGCCATCTGCTATTCCTTCTGGACCTAAAACAATGGCTTTATGAAAGGCGAAACTTTCATAGTTCGACATGCGTACAATGTGTCGTCCAGTATCAAATGAGTGCTCTAAAGACATTTCAAATCCATCTGACAAAGCCCTAAGTGGGATCATAGTGCGGCCATTTATAATACTGGCATGCGTATCCATAATCAATATCTGGTCTTCGCCATAAACATAAGGGCTATCTATATAAAACTTGAGTGACTTATCTTCATTACTAACTAAAATACTCTGTTCCTGTCCATCCCAAGTAACAGCAAAACCAAGGTGGAGGGCTGTACGTACAGGGATTAACATTCTAGAATCAACTATAGTTGGCCCTTGGTCTTCAAACTCAAGAAGTTCATTATCATAGTAAATATCAATATTATCACTGGCAAATACTATATTTGACAACATCAATAATTGAATTACAACCACTATAATAATTGATTTCATAAGAGACTCCCTCGTTATATATATATTCCCCATCATTACTTAATAGTGTGATTATACCCCTTATGTATAATCCTAATTGGCGGATCTTATCTATGAGGCAGATCAAATGTATATACAAAAGAATGATCTGAAGTAAACTCAATTGAATGTCCAAGCTTTAGCCAATAAGGCAACCGCTTCATCTATATCTTCTAAGGGTATTCCACCATATCCAAGTACTACAGACCTCTTGCTTCTATCCGTATTCTGACTCCAAAATTGTGAGGTAGAATATACCTTCACACCTTGCTTAAGTGCCTCTTCTACCAATACACCTTCTGGAACCGGTGTATCAAACTCAAGTAGAAGGTGTAACCCAGCATTTGCACCATGAATGGTTAACCGATTTCCAAATGAATTTTTAAGGGCATTAATTAAACGATCATGTTTAACCTCTTGAAGTTTTCTATTTCTTTTTAGATAACTTTCCCAGTGACCCTCATTCATAAAACGCGCCAGTGTATCTTGCATTAAATAAGAAACCGTTGAGGGATATCCAGTAAAGGTATTCTTAAATGTTTCCAAATAACCTTTAGGAATGATCATATAAGCAATGCGTAGAGATGGGAACAGAAATTTTGAAAAGCTCCCTATATAAGCAACCCTTTCTCTAGATAAAGACTGTAAAGACTGTACTGGTTTTGACTTATACCTTAAATGGCAACTATAGTCATCTTCAATAATTAAACCATCCACTTGCTCAGCCCATTTAATGAGCTGAACACGTTTAGATACGGGCATTATCAATCCAAGTGGATATTGGTGTGAAGGTGTTACATATACAATTTTTGCTTTTGATTGGTCAAGTTCTTTTATGTTTATTCCATCATGGTCTAAAGTGACTGCTTCAACATTAAATCCGTGATTTTTGAAGGTGGATCTGGTCACATGATACCCTGGATCTTCCATAGCCACATGGTCGTTTTCTAGTCTGAGTATCTGACATAACATACTCAAACAGTAGTGTACACCAGCCCCAATAAAAATTTGGTCAAGGGAACAGTCTACCCCTCTATAATGATTTAAGTATTTTTGGATCTCTTTTCTGAGTTTATATTCACCAAACATGGGTCTATACTCAGAGATTTCATCTTTACTCTCCATCAAACTTTTATTCATTAATGGCTTCCAATTTCTTAGAGGCAAATGTTCTGGACTTAACATGCCATACTTAAAATCAAAACGAATCGGTGGACTAGGTCTTTCTAAATTTACCTTTTCACATTCACATATACTTTCACTTCTACTTATTTTTTGAAGTTTATTCTCTAGTTCCAGTGGTTTCACATGAATCGAAGTAAAATCTATGGTTTCAACAAAAAATCCCCTTCTCACTTCACTCACAATATATCCTTCTGAACTTAAGTGGTGATATGCTTGTTCCACTGTATTTCGACTGATACTAAGCTCTTTACTCAAAGCTCTCATAGAAGGGAGTTTACTACCACTTTCAAACTCTCCACTGATTATCTTATTTCGAAGTTGTATATAGAGTTGGTTGTATATTGGTCTGTCTGATTCAGATTCTAAAATTATCATATTCTCCCCCGATTTATGCTTATGTTCATAAAAAACATCATCTAGTCCTTATCATTATTAATGGCACATAGGCTATATGGAAATAGAGAAATTTGATAAAACAAGAACTTGTATCCGTATTTTCTATATACATTTTAATCCATTAACCATCTTGGCTAGATCCCTTGTGAACAGTGGCTTGTACTGAGTTAACTGCTTTTAGTTGTAGATTTCCAACCTAGAAAACACGTGTTAAAAACCTGACCCCGTTGGGGATGCAAAATCTGGCTCTTATAATCAGAAAAATCATCTACTAGAATAAATCGTGTTATTTATTTGAAAAACTATTAAAAATATAGGAGGTAATTGAAATGAAAAATGAAGTAAGTATCCAACGAATTAAGACTGATGCAGAGAACCTATATAGAAAAGGTGATTTCTTCTGCTCTGAAGCGATTATCAGCTCTATTAAAGATAACTTTGACTTAGATATGCCCGATGAAATGATTGCAATGGCATCTGGCTTTCCAATCGGAATTGGTAAATCAAAATGTGTCTGTGGTGCAGTTTCTGGAGGGGTTATGGCTTTAGGTTATTTCTTTGGACGAACAAAGGGAGGAGATCCAAAAGTCCAGGACACCTTAAAACTTGCGTATGAACTTCAAGACCATTTTAAAACCAATCATAAAGTCCTTTGCTGTAAAGTTCTAACAAGAGGTATGGATATGGGATCTGGTGAACACAAAGACCAGTGTGTTGCATTTACAGGTGAAATTGCTGAGAAAGCCGCTGAGATTATTGTTCGAGAGTTAAATCTTACAAGTACGGATCTATAGGAGGCCTTATGTCACAGATTATAAAAAAGACACCTATTCCTATTGCTGGATTAATGTTAGCATTTGCAACCACTGGCAACTTAATAGGGTCTTATGGCCTTATCTACAAGAACACACTTGGGATAATTTCTTTGCTGCTCTTTATTCTTATAACATTAAAACTTATGTTTCACCCTAAACTTGTAATGGATAAAATGAACAACCCACTCGTTGCAAGCGTTTCTCCTACTTACTCAATGGGGGCTATGTTGTTGTCGACATACATAAAACCCTATAATTTACCCCTTGCAAGTCTCTTATGGGGAAGTGGTTTGGTCCTACATGTAAGTCTAATGTTTTGGTTTACACATAAATTCCTTTTTAACTTTGAAATAGAAAAAGTATTTCCAAGTTACTTCATCGTTTATGTTGGTCTTGTAATGACTAGTATTACTAGTCCTGCATTTGGGTATGTTAAGCTGGGTCAAAGTCTGTTCTGGTTTGGATTTGTTTCTTATCTTGTTTTACTCCCTATAGTTATTTATAGGTTAATCAAACACCCGAATCTACCTACGCCAACACTACCATCTATCGCTATTTTAGCGGCTCCAGCTAGTTTGTGTTTAGCTGGATATATGTCGTCTTTTGAAGTGAGAAACAGTTCTGTTTTTCTATTATTAAGCTTTTTATCTATCCTAATGTATTTTGGCGTTTTATCCTATATGCCCAAATTGTTAAAATTGCCGTTTTTCCCAAGCTTTTCGGCTTTTACATTTCCACTGGCTATAAGTGGAGTTGCCATTAAAAAGGCTTCCAGTGGACTTGTTGAACTGGGTTTAAGTCAAAATCTTATGCAAACCTTGGTCCACTTCCAAGAAGGGGTAACTTTATGTACTATATTTTATGTTTTACTGAAGTACATTCAGTGTCATTATCTGCAAAATAATTCAGCTGTTTTGGCAGAAGGCAAGTAAACAAACACCTCTCTATCTGTAATAAAAAAGTGCTCACAAGTAATTCTTGTGAGCACTTCTATATTCGAAAACCAATCTAATTAAATGATATTCCAACCATATTATTTTAGCAACTTGATGATTAATAAAATACTTGGAGTAAGATGATATATTAAATCAAATATATCAATAGCTGCTTTTAACTCACCATTCTTTAGCATAATAAGCTTCTCAACCACATGAGGCTGAGGTCTGAATGGCAACAGCAACATAACAATCGATATAATTAGTAAAGAACTCAATGAAATCTTATCTAGAAAATCAAACATGTATAAACCTCTATTCTAACCACCCCCACCATTGGGGGGTATAGTGATTTTAATAAAAATGGCCTTAAAAGTCAATGTTTTTGGTAGTGATTAATAAAAAAATAGAAAAGAACTGTACTCGACATACATAATATGTCTTGTATAGTTCTTTCTAAATATCTTTATATAACTCAAACTGGGATATAAAGATCACTGATTAGATGATGAATTTAGTCCCTTAATCCGCTTCCAATAAAATAGCCCCCAGCTATGCTAATTGCTGCTGCACCTGCGACTAATGGTACTGAAACTGGAGCAGAAGCAACTGCAACTACCGCAGCGCCAACCAATCCAACACCAGTCATCACCTTGTCCCAATTAGCGCCCCCATTGATTTCCATAAGAAAATCATTGTTTAGTTCTTCAAATACTCCATGACTTGCAAATGTCATTTTAATCCTCCTATGTAACTTTTTAAATAGATATATATTAGTTATTCTGCAGAAATAATTAATAACGTGTAATGAGTAAACGTAGGTAGTAGCCGACAATCCCAATAATTGGTGCTAGTAATACAAAATTGAGAGCAGGCGGATACTCAAATGTCCTATTAGCAAAAATTGCAATACTAATATATGCAATCGCTGATAAACTAACCAATGTAATATGTTCACTCGTCTGTTGGTACGTTACAAAAAGAAAAATTAGTAGTGCGGATAGAATAATGTCTGATGTTTTTGAGTATAGTGGTGCTCCTTTGCTCATTAAGAAGTTGTATACATTACAGCACAGAGCAAAAACTGAGACTAGATGGATCAATTTACTCGTCATTTTTATCTCTCCTTTACAATATCGATGGATTAATGCCGATATAAACATCGATTTCAGACTTGTCAATATCTTGGATATTATCTACTTCGACCCGGGCAACATTGTACGCGCAGGTAATCTGTGACAGTTTATTCTTGCTTATGTGTTCAATTAGCTTATTGTATGTGTTTTGCATTTTGTTTGGCTCACCATAATGAGTCAGCATAATGGTGTTAACAAGTTTAAACTGAGATTTTAAAAAATACTCATCAGAAATAATGTCTTGAGTATTTACCGGAATCATTATTTCCAGATCCATTTCATTGGACACCATTGCATGGGTCGCTGTGATTACTGGACCTACTTTTTTAAGATTGCTGTTTCTTATAAAACTTATCATTTCTCCCATTGTCGACTGGACTTTTTCTGACGACATTTTTCCACGAAAAGTGAGTAAATTATTGCTTGAGTAATTGGCTTTTTCCATAACTTTATTCATAGTATCTCCTTTAACTAATAGAGTCATTTATAATTATCTGTTTGCTATTTGCTTGCAAACTTTCACATCATTTAAACCAACTGATCTTTTTAGTTTTGCAGCTGAGATTCGTCAAACTCACTATAAAAAATCAAGTGTTGTTTGTGAACAGTCTCTGCGTATTATGTATAAAATATTGACATAACATGTATCCAGGGCATAAAAATCACCCTCGTATACATACATATTGAGGGTGACATTTTAAGACACTAATCTTATGTTTCGTCAGCAGTATTGAGATTGTAAGGTCAATCTATATATCTGTTTCTTATTTAGCGTTCAACTGCAAAGCCATGCCCACATAATTTCCTATTAAAACCTCATCAAAATTAGTGACCTTAAGAACCCTAACAGCTTTACCGTTTCCCGATAAAACACGTTTATCATCTAACATTTTAGCCCCTTTTAGAAAACCAATATCAACACCATATGGCATGGTTCTAAGATGACATATACCTCCATTAACATCGGAGTAGCTTGTAATTCTAACTTTCTTTACTTCTTCAATACCTTCAAAGGATAACAACAAACTGCGTACTTTAAGAAACAACTCTTTATGTTCTGATTTCATGTCTTTTTCAAATTGCATCTTTGTCTCCTTTCTTTAACTATGCTTGTCCTAAAGTTTTTTCATGGCCCAAGCCAAACGCTTTTCCGGTTTATACTTAGCCTTAGATGGGTTTCCCTGTGCCAACTCAATCTTGAGCTCAGTCAATTCAGCACAAAACGACCATAATGTATCAAACTTAAGATTTTTATCATACCGACATAGGTTTCCTTCTTTTCCAGAGAGTATATGTTTTATATCTTCAAGTTCCACACTTTTAAGATTTCCTAAGGCTAGATCCATACACTTTAAACGGTCCTGGGTCATAAACCAGTTAACTTCAGGCCTATTTTCATATTCCACCATATCTGGATGGTTAAAATGATTGGTTGAAGTTATAAAATCCCCTTCGGGATAGCGCACACGAGTACGTTCTGAACACATCTCCACTACAGCCATTTCCCCGCTTGCATCTGCCAAAAGGATGTTGTGTGACGTCATACACGGCAGTGTCTTCAGTAAAGTTATGGCTTCATTTGTCGTTTTACACGTTTCGAGTAATAACCTAACTATAATCAAAAAGTTCAGACCTGGTTTAATGGATTTTGGATAAACAAAGTTCATGCCCACTGCTAGTCCATGTTCGTTTACACCATCTTCTTTACCTATCAATGCATCTCCTTGGCCTACGAAAGAGTACCCCTGGTCGGGTCTATATAAGGCCGTTTCAGTTGTTTTTTTTAAAACAGTAAACATGTCATGATTTCTACCAACGAATACTTTTCCATCTCTTTTAATAGCTAAGTTAGAACAACCTATATCAAAGGCAAATGCACCTGCTGTAATGATAAAAGTTCCAAAGGCTTCATAGTTTATGTGTAAGCCCTCAGCCATCCCTCTTATCTCTTCAATGATGTTGGGATATACACTTTCACATATCTTTAAACTTTCTTTTCCAAATTCTAATTTTGAATCCTCACACACAATCAGTTCATCTAGTCTTACACCATTCTTATACAGCAATGAGCCGTAGTGGTTCCCCATATCATAATGTTTGCCTTTTAATCTTGGTTTATACATAAAAACAACTCCTTTCACTTAAATGTTATCAGTGAAAAGAGTTTCATATTTGATAGTTATTGCTCATCTTCAGTTTTCTTTTTTATAGGAACAAGAATCGATAGACTGCCCCTTTGACTTTCATAGTCAAACTCAGCGTCATAGTATTCCAGTATCATATCATTATCAAACTCATACTCCGACTTCTTAAACCATTCAAAATAGATATATGAATAGACAAAACGGACTTTTGAAAAATCCCCACGAATCGTAAACTTGGCATATAACCCACTAGGAATATTTAGTTTTTCTAGATTACGCTCTAAAGTGACACCAACAAAACAATCATAGGCTCTATCTTGTTTTAGATCTTGAACCGTAAGGCTTGAGTCCAGCCATACAGTATATCCAGACCCAGTTCGAGCTTCACTGGTTTCTTGTCTGAATCGACTCCAAAGTCTATCAATGGAAATCGCCTCTAACATAACCTGCCCTGACAGGCCATACAGGGTTATTTCGTCTTGTTTTATGATTTCAGGTTCGATTATTTGTGTGTAGGAAAACTCAATGACATCCTTAGAATAAGATTCTAATAGTAAAAATGTCTGCCTCACAGGGTTCTTCTTATAAACTGAAGGGGTTACACCAAAATAATCTTTGAAGGCTCTTGTAAAAGCTTCATGACTATTGTAACCCGCATGAAGGGCTAAATGGATAAGCGACTGCTCCGAATGGATTAAAAACTTAGCGATTTCAGTAAAACGCCTTTTCTTAATATACTGTCCAAGGGTATGTTTTGTAACCAAGTGAAACATACGATGGAAATGAAATTTCGAAACATGAACCACTTTATAAACTGTGTTCACTAGATCCTCTTCGAATAGATTTTCTTCAATATAGGTAATCGATGTAGTTACTATTTTTAGGTAATCCATATTG
>Ga0070725_10002066_pt1 | contig 10752 bp, 2 predicted proteins | sample tdDd002_FD_69781 | JGI IMG/M metagenome (GOLD analysis project Ga0070725, IMG submission 69781) | Marine sediment microbial communities from the Atlantic coast under amendment with organic carbon and nitrate - tdDd00.2 | ecosystem: Environmental > Aquatic > Marine > Coastal > Sediment | place...
ATGGTACCACTTGATTTGACCAATGTGGTTATTACGGGTGCCCAAATTTTAAAAATTACATCCTACTATGAAATGAATATAATGCTTGGAAAGAATAGTTCTACGATTATAAAAAAAATGTATGAAGAAAAAACGAAGTTTCATGTTGTATTATTACATGCCTTAGAGCAATCTCTTAAGAATGATGTTGTAGAAAACATTGCATACGTATCAATTAAGCAATTAGCGAGCAACATGATAATAAAAGAAGATATCTACAATAATGAGAATAAATTAATTATACAAAAGAACACTCTTGTCACTGATTTGATTATAGACCATTTAAAACTACTGTACGAATTTGGTGTTTTAAGTGATCAGATCAAAGTACAAATTAAGTCAGGTGATGTTAATGAAACTTAGAACACGGCTTTTGGCCATCATTGTAACTACCCTAGCTGTTCTTGTGACTGTTTATATGGTCTACATTATTCCAGAGTTTGAGTCGCGTGTTACAGACGAACTTATTGATGAGTTGGAAGTACAGACAAAACATATTGATTTTTACTTAGAAGAGTTTATAAGCAATACCAAAGACGATATTGCATTCCTTTTAACAGATCACACAATTTATACGGAAAATAGTGATGATTTTACAAATTATCTAGATGTTCAAGGCAAAGGGATTCAATTCTCACCTGGTATAGAAGAACAAGCAATTATTGAGCTTTTTAATCATTTTTTAGAAGCTAAACCCCAAATTGATTATTTATATGTAGCCCGTGAGAATGGGTCTTTTGTCATGAACGTACCTTTACAGAGCTTAGAAACACCTATTGAAAATCTGTTTAATTTTGATCCAAGAGAAAGACCGTGGTATCAAGAAGCAATTGAAGCAGAAGGCGAGCTTATTCTTACTGATCCTTATGTTGCTCCAGCAGGTTATGCCTTCTTTTTAACTGCAGCTTCACGTTTTACTGATACAAACGGAGATACATTAGGGGTTTTGGGAATCGATCTAAACATTGTCGAATTAACAAAGTACCTTGTCAATGTTCGAAGCAAAGAACCAGGTATAATGAGCCTCATACAAGATGAAACTATGATTACAGTTTTACCAGAAGGAGAAGTGGTATTAAATCCGTTAACTCAAGAATTTGAAGTACAAATTGAAACGATTGTAGCGTCAGGTAATAGATATGCTGTTATAGATGACGCTATTCATTATGTCTATAAATCAGAAGTGTTGCCATGGACATTCCATGTTCAGATACCAATGGATTATTTTAAGCAAAATGTAGTGGAGCGGATCAGTATTTTTGTATGGTCAATGGGACTTTTATTAATTATCGCCATGGGTATGTGGATCATCTTTGTACAGCGCGCCATTATTAAACCTATACAAATACTCACTCATACAACAACTGAAATTTCTGATACTGGCAACTTAAATAAATTGGTTCATATTAAATCTAAGGATGAAATTGGGAAATTAGGACTCGCCTTTAATCAAATGATAACTGATTTAAAAGATCATCAAAACAATCTTGAGAAAAAAGTAGATGAACGTACTAGGGAGTTATCAAGATTAAACTTTGCTGTTGAACAAAGTCCGCTTTCAATTGTTATAACAGATTTAGAGGGGAACATTGAATATGCCAATAAACAACTTCTTGAAACAACTGGTTACACTGAAGAAGAAGTTCTTGGGCAAACTCCAAGATTGTTTAAATCAGGTTTACATGACTCAACAGTATACAAGGATCTTTGGGAAACCATTAAAGATGGTCGTATATGGGAAGGTGAAATAACTAACAAAACGAAACAGGGCGCTCTTATTTGGGAACATTGCATGATAGGACCTGTCTTTGATGATGATGGAAGTATTGTTAACTATATTGGTATGCGCAATAATGTAACACAAGCAAAACAGCTTTTAGATGAGTTAGAAGATAATAAGCATTTTATGAATGCGCTCGTTGATAATTCTCCAACCATTATTTATGTAAAAGATGTGGAGGGGCGTTATATCTTAGTAAATAAATTATGGACAGATATTTTTGGTTTTACAAAAGATGAAGTTGAAGGTAAAACAACTAACGAAGTAATGGGAAGTGATGAATATACCTTTATTGAACATGACCATGAGGTTATTCGAACCAAGCGACCAATACAAGTTAATGACACTATCGTTATAGAAGGGATTCAACGTGACTTTGTTGAAATGAAATTCCCCATAATGGACGTAAAAGGTGGTATTCAAGCGATATGCGGAATTGCAACGGATATTACAGAGTTTAATCAAATTCAAAAAGAAATTCAAAAGAATGAAGAAAAGTTACGGTTTTCCTTACAATCAATGGGAGCTTATTACTGGGTAGATGATCTTTTTGAAGAAACAGTAAAATATAGTAGTAATCAGTTTTATAAGCAATATGGATATGCAGATGAAGAGATTCCTAATACAATAGAAGAATTTTTTAGTTTAATGCATCCTGATGATGTAGTTGAAACTATGAAAAAATTTCAGGCTCATATCAAAAATCCAGACAGCGAGTATATGGTAGAGTTCAGATTACTCAAAAAAAATGGAGACTATGCATGGAATCAAAGTATAGGTAGAGCCATTGAATGGGACGAAAATGAAAAGGTTTCAAAAGTTGCTGGATTAACCATGGATATTTCTGATCGTAAACAGGATGAATTTGACTTAATTGAAGCAAAAGTCACAGCAGAGAAACTCAGTCGAGATTATAAAAACTTTTTAGAAAGTACGTCTGACTTGGTTTATTTAAAAGATGAGTGCTTGCGTTATATAGCATGCAGTAAACCTCTGACTCAGCTATTGGGATACGATGATTGGACTGATGTGGTTGGTAAAACTGAAGAAGAAGTCCAAATGAAAGAATCGAAGATTAAATTTCATAAAGAACCTGAATTGAAAGTATTGAATAATGGCGAAGTATTAGAAATAACAGAAGATATTATTACAGTTGGTGACGAAAAAGGTTGGGTTAATACCATTAAGAAACCCCTTATGAATTCGAAAAACGAAATTGTAGGGGTATTAAGTATATCTCGAGATGTTACAGATATCGTCCGTATGAACGATGAACTAAAATCAGCTAAGGAAATAGCTGAAAGTGCAACACGGGCAAAAAGTGATTTCTTAGCAAATATGTCTCACGAAATACGAACACCTATGAACGCAGTAATAGGATTAGGCGGTTTGTTAGAGCGCACTAAATTAGACATAAAGCAGCATGATTACGTAGAGAAAATAAACAATTCAGCTAAAAATTTGTTAGGGATTATTAACGATATACTCGATTTTTCAAAAATTGAAGCAGGTAAGTTAGATATTGAAAAAATACCTTTTAAAGTGGATGATGTCCTAGGAAATCTATCAAGTGTTATAAGCATGAAAGCATTTGAAAAAGGAATAGAGTTTGCTATTTTAAAAGAAGCTAATATTCCTGAACAGCTCATTGGTGACCCCTTAAGATTGAATCAAATCTTATTAAACTTAAGTAATAATGCGATTAAATTTACGGATGAAGGAGAAGTCGTCCTAAATATTGAAATGGTTAGTAGTAAGGCAAAAGAAGTCAAATTGAAGTTTGTCATTAAGGATACAGGTATTGGCATGACTGAAGAACAAGTCGGACGATTATTTAAAGCCTTTACACAAGCAGATACATCTATAACACGTAAATATGGAGGAACAGGACTTGGCCTAACCATTAGTAAAAAACTCATTGATATGATGAAAGGGAATATATCCGTTGAAAGCGAGTACGGCAAGGGTACGTCCTTTATATTCGAAATGCCATTTGAAGTTGTTGAAGCTCAAGAAGAAAGAATGTCCATTATTCCTGAATCTATAAAAGACCTAAAAATTGCTGTTATTGATGATAACGAAACGGCTCGAATAGTATACCAGAATTATTTGAAAGTCATGCCTAAAGAAGTGCAATACTATAATAGTGGTGAGACTTTTTTGAAAGATTGGAAACCAGGGAAATTCGATCTCCTCTTTATGGATTACCGCATGCCGGGTCTTGATGGTATTGAAACGTGGATGAAAGTTAAAAATGAAGAAAGTGAACAAAAATTACCTAAAATAATTATGGTTACTGCTTATGGAAAAGAAAAAGTCATAAAAGAAGCTACAGATGCAGGTATTCAATCCATTCTAATGAAACCAGTAACCCACTCAACTCTTTTTGATACTTTGTTGCAAACTGTTAACAATGATGAGTGGGGTGTTGTTAAAAGAAATCGTAAAGAAGCTGATCGGTTAATAGTTGCACCTCACTTAGAAGGTGTAAAGATACTGCTAGTAGAAGATAACCTTATAAATCAACAAGTTGCATCAGAGTATCTTGAAGATTTAGGGATTTCTATAGCTATCGCGAATCATGGTAAAGAAGCTGTAGATAAGGTTTTGAAGGAAATGAATGAGTATGACTTGGTACTCATGGACTTACAAATGCCTGTCATGGATGGCATGACTGCTTCACGTGAAATACGAAAAAAAATATCTTCAGATGTACTACCTATTATAGCTTTGTCAGCTGATGTCATGGTAGAAACAGTACGTAATATTTATGAAGCTGGTATGCAAGACCATGTTGCAAAACCAATTAACTTAGAGGAACTTTTGAAGAGTATAGGCAAAGTACTGGGACGAGATGAGATTGAACTCAAGTCACAAAACCATGAGGAAGAGTCAGACGAGAGAATAATACTAGTAAATCATTTTAAAAGCCTGAATGTAGAGAAGGCTCTTCGAAATATGGGTGGAAACGTGTCTATTTATAAAAAAGTCTTAAGTCGATTTTTAGAAGATTATAAGGAGTTTAGCACGCAAGTAGAGCACTATTTAAATAGTGCCAACGGAGAAGAAGGAATCCGATATTTTCATACCTTAAAAGGACTTGCAGGTAGTATTGGACAAGAAGAGATATTCAAGGCTGCACAGATTATTGAGTCTGACCTTAATCAAAATAAGATACAGAATCGTGCAGTTGTTCAATCGGAAGCATTTGATAATTTGGCAATTCAATTAGAATATACAATTAATGAACTAAAAAATTTAGAAATTGACATGAAAGAGGTTCATAGTAGTGCTAGTGAAATACTTAATGCTAGTGCGTTTAATGATAAACTAAAAACATTGAAAGAACTTATGGAATCTTATGACACGGATGCAGAGGAACTTTTAATTGAGCTTAAAACAAATTTTGAACAACGCGATATAGAAGAACAGTGGAAAAAGCTTTATAAATACATTAGTGAGTACGAGTACGAAGCTGGCATTGATTTATTAATTACCATCATAAAGAATTAAGGGGGTGAGTCATGTGAAACTTATACAATATGATACAGATAACATGAAAAAAAGAGGCGTGGCTCTTCTCTTGACATTGATTGTTTTAGTTCTACTACTGACGAGTTTTGTATTAAGAAGAGTAAAGTCAAATAATTTAGGAAATATTGAAGAATCTCTTAAAACAGTGATGGAAACAACTGATGAAGCGCTAAAACTTTGGATCAATGAACAAAGACAAAGCCTTGAGTATGATATGAATGATGAGACACTTGTTCAATTATTCCATACATTACTTAAAGAAGATACTACCTCGGATTTTAAATCGATTGCAAAAAGTTATATTAAAGAGCAAAAACCTCATTTAGATGATCACCACTACTATGTTATGGATCTTGATTTTAAAGTAATATTGACAAATGGCGAGACGCTTTTGAATCAGATATCACCTTTGAAAGAACAAATTAAAAAACGAGGCATTAAAATCATAGACCGAATCGTTTTTATACCACCTTTTAACTCAGTTAATCATTCCAATGAAGAAGCAGTAATGAACTACTTGGTAGCTATAAAAGATTCTGATGCAAATATCATCGGATATTTGGCAATTGAAGAAGATCCAAGCAAACAGTTTTCAAGACTCTGTCAAATTGGTCAAATTGGTGAATCGGGTGAAACCTATGCTTTTAACGAAGAAGGATTGTTAATATCAAACAGTCGATTTGATGATGATCTAAAGGAAATTGGGTTACTTGAAGAGGATGAAAACAGTATATTATCTATCGAAATACGTGATCCAGGAAGAGATTTAACTGAGAAAAATAGTAATTTCAATATGAATGATGAGTATCCATTAACCGTAATGGCAAGAAAAGCCATTATAGGTACGACAGATTCCAATATCGAAGGGTATAGAGATTACCGTGGTGTAATGGTCTTTGGTGCTTGGACTTGGAACGAAGACCTTAACTATGGCTTAGTCACAGAAATAGACGTAGAGGATGCATTGAAATCTTATTATGGTTTTAGAAATAATATTCTTCTGATAAGTATAGTATCATTACTTCTTGCAGTTTTTGCTGTAGCTTTTAGCATTCATATGGGAGTTAAAACAAATCAATTAATGATACAAATCAACATAGATCTAGAAGAAACCGTAAAAGAAAGAACAAGTGAATTAAGTAAATCTAATGAAGATTTTAATAATGCAATTAATGCTCTAACGCATCCGTTTTACGTAATTGATGCTGAAACCTATCAAATCAAGATAGCTAACGAAGTTGCTTCAAACTTAAGTGATGGTCAATTGACAACCTGTCATAAACTAACGCATCATAGGGATATGCCTTGTATAGGTGAAAAAGATCCATGTCCACTTCAAGTAGTTAAAGCTACTAAAAAGTCTTTTGTCGTTGAACATATTCACTACGACAAAGAAGGCAATGAAATATTCGCAGAAGTACATGGGTATCCTGTATTTGACGAAAACAATGAAGTTGTACAAATGATAGAGTACTCCTTAAACATTACGGAGCGCAAAAAAGCAGAAGAAGAAACGAAGAAAGCCTTAGAGCAAGTTGAAAAACTCTATCAAGCTTCCTTAGCTATGAGTGGAACATTAAATCTAGAAGAAGTATTGGAGGAAATACTCTTACATCTTAAAGAGGTTGTTCCTTTTGACAGTGCATCTGTACATGAATTTGATGGCGAAAAATTTAAAATCATGTACTGTTTGGGATTCAATGATCCAGAAGCAGTGATAGGTCTAGAATTTCCTATAAACCCCGATAGCTTAGCAGAAGCTGTAGTAAAAAGTAGGTCAAGTGTTATTGTAGAAGATCTTACTAAACTGGCCTTACCAGTTGATACATCTAACAATGAAGTGATTAGGTCGTGGATGGGAATTCCAATGATTTATGAGAATAGAATAATAGGGCAACTGACATTAGATTCTAGCAAAAAAGACTATTACTCAGAAGAACTGGCTGATATTGGATCTGCCTTTGCAATACAGGCTGCCATCGCAATTCAAAATGTAAAGTTATTTAATGAGACAGACAAAGCAAGACGTATTGCAGAAGAAGCCACTCAAGCAAAAAGTGATTTTCTTGCCAATATGTCCCATGAGATAAGAACACCTATGAACGCTATTATAGGCCTAGGTGGACTGCTTGAAAAAACAAAACTCGATATAAAGCAATATGATTATATAGAAAAGATCAACCGTTCTGCTAAAAATCTTCTTGGCATTATTAATGACATACTAGACTTTTCTAAGATTGAAGCTGGCAAATTAGATATTGAAGAAATACCTTTTAGTTTAGACGAAACTTTAAGTAACTTATCCAGTGTGATCAGTATGAAAGCATATGATAAAGGAATCGAGTTTGCCATATTTAAAGACAACGCCATACCAAATCAATTGATTGGAGATCCTTTAAGGCTAAATCAAATACTTTTAAACATAAGTAATAACGCCGTAAAATTCACAGAAAATGGTGAGGTAGTACTTGATATTAAACCTATTGAATTAGACTCTGAATCTACATTACTTCAGCTAACAGTTAAGGATACAGGTATTGGAATGACAGAAGAACAACTAAGTCATTTGTTTAATGCTTTCACGCAAGCAGATACTTCAACGACACGGAAGTATGGGGGAACAGGACTTGGGTTGGCTATTACTCACAATCTGATCGATATGATGGGCGGAACTGTTTCTGTTGAGAGTGAATATGGCAAAGGTACATCTTTTATTATGAAGATGCCATTTGGGGTATCAGAGACTCAAGTAGATAATACGAAGATTATTCCAGAAGTATTAACGGAACTGGATATAGCAGTGGTTGAAGACAATGAAACAGCCATGGAGGTTTATAAAAGCTATTTAGGAAAATTACCTCAAACCATTGATTACTTCATAGATGCAGAATCTTTTTTAGAAGCTTCTAAAGACAAAGAGTATGATCTTATTTTAATGGATTATAGGCTACCTGGAATAAACGGTATAGATGCATGGTTAGAAATGACTCACGGAACCATAGGTGATATAAATTCAAAAATCATAATGGTTACTGCCTATGGTAAAGAAGATGTTATTGAAGAGGCGACTAATGCTGGAATAGATTCGATTTTAATGAAGCCCATAACCAATTCAACCCTTTATGACACCATACTAAGAACAGTCGTAGATAAGGATCAGATCATTCAGCAATTCAAAAAAAAAGATGTATTACCTGATGTTGAACATTTAAGTGGAAAGCGCATCCTGTTAGTTGAAGATAACCTTATAAATCAACAAGTGGCACTGGAAAATTTAGAAGCATTAGGATTTGTTGTTGAGGTAGCCAACCATGGTAAGGAAGCAATTGAGAAAATAGATGAGAGTAAAGTCGCTTTCGATCTCGTATTAATGGATTTACAGATGCCTGTCATGGATGGAATGACAGCAACAACCCATATAAGAGAAGAGAGAAGTGCAGAAGAATTACCTATTATTGCCCTCTCTGCAGACGTAATGGTTGAAACAGTTAGAAAAATTAAAATCATTGGCATGCAAGATCATGTAGCAAAACCAATCGACTTCACTTTACTTTTAAAGTCCATCATCCGTGTCTTAACAGGTCAAGAGTGGGATGTTGAACCTGATACTGAACCTTCTAATGATTCAGAGATAAACGAACTAGCAAGCCAACTAGAAGGATTTGATGTAGCTAATGCTTTGAAAAGAATGAGTGGAAACGTAAAACTGTATCATAAAATACTCAATAGTTTTGCTGAATCTTATAGTGAGTTTGATGATGAGATGAGATCAGCAATTATAAAACTAGAGAATGAACCTGTTATTAGAGCTTTTCACACATTGAAAGGATTAGCAGGCAGTATCGGATATACTGGTGTATCCAATAGAGCAAGAGATTTTGAACTAGGAGTTAAAAATGGTGATATTATAGCAGATGATATTCTGAACTCAAAGTCTTATGCTGATTTAAAAGAAGAACTGAATGATGGTGTTCAAAAAATCCGAGCAATACCTAATCTCACGGTTACTGAAAATGTTATAGAAGATACATTGGATGATGCTGAATTTGAAGAACGGATTAAAGAATTGTATGACCTATTTGAAAGCTTTGACACAGATGCAGAAGAATTGCTTATGAAAACAAAATCAAGTTTTAATGCAAGAGGATTAAGTCAGTATCATGAAAAGTTGATTAAAGTAGTCGGGGCATACGAATTTGAAGAAGCGTCTCGGATATTAGATGAAATGAATAAAAGTTGATCTAAGTATATGCATAGACTACAGAAAGCTATCTCCAAATGGAGGTAGCTTTTTTATGTCTAAATCTAAGATTTCTTTCATCGAGGAATAGAACCGTTCAATTACGGATTTCGACCTTCTGTCCAAAAAAACTAGGAATAGTTAGAGTGCCTTAGGTATGGTGGATATATGATACATACATTATTCACGAGGAGGTCGAGTACGATGAAAAAAGTTGTCATGTTAGATGGGAACAGCTTTGTAGGAGAAGATTATCACGCAGAGAAAAGAATTTTTAAAGAAAATGGTATCACATATCAGGTATGTAACTGTAAAACCGAAAAGGATATCATTGATAAGGCTGCTGATGCAGATGGAATCATAACAGTTTTTAATAAAATTACGCGTAATGTCTTGAAAAACTTACCTAAATGCAAGGTTGTCGTACGTTGTGCTATCGGCTATGAAACCATTGATATAGAAACGGCTACAGAATTAGGAATCGCAGTATGTAATATTCCTGACTATTGCATAGACGAAGTAGCAACCCATGCAATGGCCCTTATGTTGTCCCTTGTTCGTAAAGTACATTTATACAATCAATCCTCACGAAGAGGCGAGTGGAATAACGGTTACGGATATCCCATTCATAGGTTAAGTTCTCGTACTGTCGGACTCGTTGGTTTCGGGAAGATCGCTCAGCGTGCATCAGAGTTTTTAAAGTCTTTTGGAACGGATATTGTTGCATACGATCCCTACGGAAGGGATGAAACTTTTTTAAAAAATGGTGTGAGAAGGGTGACGTTAGATGAGCTTTATCAGGTATCGGACATTATATCCTTACATGTTCCACTAACCAAAGAGACAAAACATTTAATAAACAAAGAGTCCATTTCCAAGATGAAAGACGGTGTCATTCTCGTAAATACTGCGAGAGGGCCGGTTGTATGTCTTGAAGATCTGTTGGAAGCAATAAGAAGTAATAAGGTTTTAGCAGCTGGTTTAGATGTTGTAGAATCCGAACCTGTTTTGGATACATCGGCTGATCTATTCAAATATGAGAATATTATTGTCAATCCGCATACGGCATATAACTCCATAGAAGCATACGAAGATCTCCATGAAAAAGTTGCTTTATCAGCTGTAAGTGTACTCAATGGCGTACTTCCTAATAATACCC
>Ga0070725_10002067_pt1 | contig 10750 bp, 12 predicted proteins | sample tdDd002_FD_69781 | JGI IMG/M metagenome (GOLD analysis project Ga0070725, IMG submission 69781) | Marine sediment microbial communities from the Atlantic coast under amendment with organic carbon and nitrate - tdDd00.2 | ecosystem: Environmental > Aquatic > Marine > Coastal > Sediment | place...
ATTTGTAATTTTTGAACAAGCGCTTGCAATTTCAATCACAGAAGAAATTGCAAGCGCTTCGATTTACCATCTGACTGACTGGTCGGTCTGTTATTCATGCTCAGATTTAAATATGTTTAATCAACTGGTTTTATATTTTTTATTAATTTGGATAGAGGGTCACTTTGTCCATCCATAAAAAAAAGAGGGAAAATCAGATCATCGCAGCGGCAGCCCAGGTCTTTGCCCAAAAAGGCTTTTCCGGCACGGTCATGGCTGAAATTGCTGCCTGTGCAGGAATCGGAAAAGGTACCATTTACGAATACTTTAACAGCAAAGAAGACCTCTTTTTTGCCGTGTTCGAGTGGTATATGAAACAGAGCGGCGCAGCCGCCACGGTCAGCATTTCAGTTTTAGGAGGGTCAGCCGCATCCCGGCTTATGGCTTTGAGCGATTCGCTGATTAGAACATGGGTAACCATGATGGATGTGTACCCCCTGGTCATGGAGTTCCGGGCAGCATCGGCTTCATCCCAAATGCGCAAACGATTTAAAGCGGCCTTTCGGCACGGGTATGAAGATTTTCGCAACATTGTTTCGTCCTTGATCCAAAACGGGGTCGAGTTGGGTGAATTTCGCTCAGACATAGACTCTGACGCCACCGCAGCCGCTCTGGTGGGAACCTGGGATGCCCTGCTCCTGCAGGCGTGGTTTGATGATAATTTCGATCCAGTGACAACCGCTGAAATTTTTATGACGGTTGTCATCAACGGTCTTGTCCGGATCCACCATGTTGAATGATCCAACTCGCTGCAAAGCCATAAAAACGGCCGTGATACCCCTAATTGAGCAAGAGTCGAGAATGACAAAAAAAATAATTCCCATAGCGTTGTTTGTATTCATGTTCGCGCCGCTTTATTCCGGTGCAAGTTCACACGACGCCAAAGCCCTGGTTGAAGCCGGTTTTCATTATATACGGGACAAGGCCTCTGTCTCCCGGGTCGATATGACCATTCACCGATCTGACTGGCAGCGGGTTTTTACTCTAAAGGCATGGACCCTGGGAGACAAGGAGAGTCTTTTTACCATCATCGCTCCGGCCAAAGATGCCGGCAACGGCACCCTAAAAAAGGGCCGGCAGATGTGGATGTACAATCCCAAAATCAACCGGGTGATCAAGCTTCCGCCATCGTTAATGTCACAGTCCTGGATGGGTTCGGATTTTTCCAACAACGATCTGGCCAAGTCTGACAGCTTGATCAACGAGTATACCCACACGATTATCGGGACAGAACGCCATGAGGGGAAAAAAGTTTTCATTGTCAAGTCTATACCCAAACCCAAAGCTCCGGTAGTATGGGGCATGCAGGAACTCAAAATACGTGAAGACAACCTCTTTCTTGAACAGGCCTTTTACGACGAAGATCTAAAGCTTGTAAAAGTTTTGAAATTTCTGGAGATCCAAATGCTGGGGGGCAAACTGTATCCCAAAAAGTTGATCATGCAAAAAGTGGATGACCCTGAAAAATATACGGTTGTGGAATATAAGACACTTTTGTTCAAAGAGAGCCTGCCGGCCGGTCTGTTTACGCTGTCCAATCTAAAAAAACCCAAAAGGTAAAAAATCGTGTCCATGGACGTTAAAATGGCCTGGCGAAATATCTGGCGAAATCCCCGGAGAACCATTCTAACCATATCCGCCGTTGCATTCGCCAGCATACTCCTGGTCTTTATGCTTTCGTTTCAGTTCGGCAGCTATGATGCCATGATCAATTCATCGGTAAAGATACAAACCGGACATTTGCAAATCCAGGCCAAAGGGTATCAAGACAAACAGAGCATACAGCGGGTGGTCCCCCACCCGGATGAAGTCGGTGAGATTGTAAACAGTTTGCCGGAAGTGGATGCATACACCTTTCGGGCCAAAGCCTTTTCGCTGGTCTCCTCCAAGGAACGCACCTATGGCGTCGTTGTGACAGGAATCGACCCGGCCGGGGAAGCTGAAGTCTCCACCCTGAAAAATTCTATCCGCCGAGGGCATTATCTTTCCCAGGATGACCAAAATCGCGAATCTCCACAAGCCCTGGTTGGAAAACTGCTGGCAAGAAATCTTCGGGTAGGCCTGGGCGACGAATTGACGGTTCTGGGACAGGGACGTGACGGATCCATTGCAGCCACCGTCGTTAAAATAAAGGGTATCTACAGCTCCGGCCTTGATGCGTTTGACCGCAACGCCATCCACATACCCCTGAAGCTTTTTCAGGATATTTATTCCATGCAAGGGGCGGTTCATCAGGTGGTGGTGGTTGCAAAATCCCTAAAAGACGTCTCTGAGATAAAAAAGACCGTTTCCGCCGGAATAAAAAATATCGACACGAAGCATTTCTTGACGGTACTGGATTGGGAAGCGCTGATGCCCGGCTTGCGCCAGGCCATAGAGATGGACCTGGTCTCCGGGGTTATCTATTATCTCATTCTTATTATGGTTGTGGCCTTCAGCATTCTGAACACCTTTCTTATGGCGATTTTCGAGCGGACCCAAGAGTTCGGCGTTTTGATGGCCATAGGGACCTCGCCGGGGCGTTTAACACGGCTGCTTTTGATCGAATCTTTAAGCATGACCATGATCGGCATTATAACCGGCGTTGTTATAGGATGTCTTGTCACCGGATATTTTCAGATTCACGGAATTGACATTTCAGGTGCTTCCGAACTCCTGAGCCAGTATGGTATCTCCGGACGGTTGCACCCAAAACTGTCACTCCTTTCCGCCACCAGCGGACCGGCCGTGGTGCTGATGATAACATTTCTGGCCGCCCTGTATCCGGCCCTTAAGGTACGGGGACTTAAGCCGGTTGAAGCGTTAACATATGTATGACAATTCTCGACGGACGATGGTCCATTGAACATGGATGGGTTCGTCAATCTTCCATGGAGAATGTTCTATTACATGAGGTCCTCACATGTATCTACAAATGGCCTGGCGAAACATCTGGCGCAATCCAAGACGTACCACCATTATATTGCTCGCCATTATTATCGGTGTCTGGAACATGATCTTTCTTGGAGCGCTGACCCGGGGAATGGAAGCAGGAATGATCAAAAACGGCATCTCTACACTCACCGGCAACATCCAGATTCACCACAAAGACTATAGAACCGATCCTGTTGTTGAAAACAGCATGGCCGACCCCGGAGCGATGGAGGCGGCAATAGAAAGAATACTGCCCCGGGGCGCCCGTTGGGCAGGCAGGGTTCGGGTCAACGCCATTGCCAGCAACGCCAGAAATTCGAGCGGTGTTACCCTTGTTGGAATCGATCCGGAACGTGAAGCACAGGTATCCTTTATCGGACAGGCCGTAGAGCAAGGGCGTTATCTTATGCCGAAGGATATGTACGGTATTGTTGTCGGTAAAACCCTTCTGGATAAATTTGGAACCAAAATAGGCCACAAACTGGTACTCATGTCACAGGATATGGACCGAGAAATCTCCTCACGTGCCTTTCGAATTGTTGGGGTCTATAGGGCTGAAATGGCGGCCACGGAAAAAGAGTTCGTCTTTGTCACCTTGCCCGCAGCACAGCAAATGCTGAAGATAGATAAAGGAATTTCCGAAATATCCATCATACTGCCGGATCAGCAGGATAACCGCCGGACGGCTTCAGCCCTTAAAGATGAATTCTTTGACGACACATATGAAATTAATACCTGGCGCGAGCTGTTACCGATTCTTAATGCGTATTTGAAACTTTCCGATGGCTTTATGCTCATATGGTACCTTGTGGTCTTTATCGCCATGGGTTTTGGCATTGTAAACACCACGCTTATGGCTGTATTCGAAAGGATGAGAGAGTTCGGCCTTCTAAAGGCGTTGGGAATGAAGCCATGGTGGATCATTCGGGAAGTCCTTTTGGAATCCGTTCTACTCCTGTTGATGGGAATGGCCATCGGAAACATCTTGAGTTTTTTGAGCATATCCGCCCTATCCGGCTCCGGAATAGATCTCTCGTCCTTAGCAGCCGGTGCAGAGTACGTGGGGATATCCCGGATACTATACCCGGCCATCTACGTCAGAGATGTCGTCATAGCCAATCTGGTGGTCTTTGTTCTGGGCCTTGTGGTCAGTACGTATCCTGCTGCCAAAGCAGGGAGGTTTACGCCGGTGGAAGCTCTGGCACATACGTGACGTGTTTGTTATGGGTCATTTGCACGGGTCATTTGGGAGATAAAAAATGCACATAGTAGAATGTGTCGATATAAATAAAACGTATCATCAGGGGAAGGTTGAAGTCCTGGCCCTCAAAGGCGTGAGCTTGGCCTTTGAAAAAGGAAGTTTTGTGGCCTTGGCCGGCCCGTCCGGCTCCGGCAAAACGACCCTGCTGAACATCATCGGCGGTCTTGACCTGGCCGATTCCGGCCGCGTTGTCGTGGATGGAAACGCCTTTGATAAAATGAATCGGTCTCAGCGAGCCGATTTGCGTCTGAACAAGGTCGGATTTGTGTTCCAGTCGTACAATCTAATCCCGGTTCTTTCAGCATTGGAAAATGTAGAATTCGTCATGCTTCTCCAGGGATTGCCGCCTGCCGAACGTCGGAAACGGGCAAAAGACATTCTGGATGAAGTCGGCCTTGAGGACATGTACGACCGCCGGCCTGCGGAACTTTCAGGGGGCCAGCAGCAACGGGTGGCCGTAGCCAGAGCCATCGTCTCCAATCCTTCCATTGTGCTGGCCGACGAGCCCACCGCCAACCTGGACTCTTCCACCGGCAAAGGTCTCCTGGAAATCATGAAGCAGATGAATGAAAAGAAAAATGTCACTTTTATTTTTTCCACCCACGACAACATGGTCATGGACTACGCCGACAGGGTTATATATCTTAGAGACGGAATGGTGGCGGACGACCGGGTTAAAAGATAGGCTATCACGCCAACATTCCGACACCGAAACAATGCGCAATTTTCAACGGTATGCAATTTTTCTGTTATACGGCATCCTGGCTCAAACCTTTATAGCTGCGCTGCCTGTATCAGGGGCAAAATTCGCTTATGGCGCCGTAGAAACCAGGTGGGCCGGACAACTCAGGGTCATTGGAGAAGTTTCATGGCCTGACCATGAGCCATTACCCCAACCTGTAAAAACCGGTCCGTACTACGACGGCCACGGTAACTTCCGTCTCATGAACACGACCTTCTTTTCCCCCGATGCTTATTTTGAAACCCATTATGAACTCATATTTTCCGGTGGCGATACCTTTCGAGAAAACAAGGCACTGGAACAACTTTATCCGGATCTATTCAAATATGGTGTGTTGGCAAGGGGAATTTTGAGCGATGAACGCAGTTTTTTTGACTTCGGCAAAATCATTTGTGAAGGCGATGACTATGTCCTGTACCACCGTCTCGACCGTTTTCTTGTTGCCCTTCAACCGAAATGGGGTTCTGTCCGGATTGGACGCCAGGCCCTAACCTGGGGTAACGGACTCATTTTCAATCCCATGGACCTCTTAAATCCTTTTGCGCCAACCAATTTTGTCCGGGATTACAAGGTCGGTGAGGACATGATTGCCACCCAATTTCCCGTAAGCAACGGCGGCGACATCCAGTTTGTATATGTCCCCAGGCGCGACCCGGCTAACGGCGACGTGCAATTCGATCAGTCATCTCTTGCCGGAAAGCTGCATGTCGCCTCCGGAGCCACGGAATTTGATATCATGGTTGCCAAGGATTACTCTGACCAGGTGATCGGTTTGGGAAGCACCGGATATTTTAAGGACGCGGCATGGCGTCTGGACGCAACCTATACCTTTCTCGACCCGGACAGCAGCCGGAACGGTTTTCTCTCCCTGGTGGCCAATATGGACTACTCATGGGTATGGTGGGGAAAGAACTTTTACGGCTTGATGGAATTTTACTATAACGGCCTCTGCAACAACCGGTATTCGGAAGAATTGGAGGATCCGGATATTATAGAACGTTTGATTCGGGGAGAGATGTTCACGTTGGGACGAACCTACTTGAGCGGATCCATCGAAATCGAATTACACCCGCTTTTCAATATCTACTTGACCGTAATCAACAATCTGGCCGACCCTTCAGGTATCATTCAACCCAGAGCCATATGGGATATTGCAGAAAATTTCCAGCTAACGTTCGGGACGAACATTGGTTATGGCGGAGAAGGAACGGAATTCGGTGGTTTCAAAGCGCCGCAAACGGATTTCATCATTAAGTCCCCGGACAATGCATATGTCTGGGTGACCTATTTTTTTTAGCCGGTTTCATTAATCAACCAGGGGAGGCAACAGCATCACAGGCAAATATCTTGGCGCCTAAATTGACCCCCGTCCCGACTGGATTCCGACGGAACGGGGGAAACACTTAATGCTGAAGTTCATCTTCATGGCTTCTATCTGCCATGACCCTGGTCGTAACCGCGATGCCGTGTTTCTTTATAATGTTGGGGACGCCATCTTTTTCGGGCCTTCCAATGTCCTCGATGATGTCTCGGCGGTTGATAATATCCGTAACGTGGCGGACAGGGCTGTCTGTAGACCACTCTCGGCGCCGGGCACGGGTAAATACAAGCATTAATCAGTGCACCCCCTAAAATCACCGCACCAGCGCCGATGGCGGCACCCTCCCATCGATACTGCTGAGGGCTCCCCGCCCAGGCCGAAGGCGAGATAAATAACAGTGTGAAAACCATTGCCAAAAGAACGATTGTCAGATTTTTCTTTTTCATTTTTTTATCTCCTTTCTGGGATCTTTTGTATCCTTAGACGTCGGAGATCGAAAAAAGTTTAAATCAAGATGAAATGTGCCCGAACGAAAACTATAATTTTTCGTTAAGACCCGGGAAAGCGGATATTTTAACCAGATTGATACGGGTAGTATTTCGAGGATTAAATTTTGACAAACTCGTAAAAAGTCTTTTGTGAGCGATATCCGATCATTTGGGGAGCAAGTGTTTCAAGCGTTGATGCGTTAAAATTTTAAAGTTGTTTGAGGAGCTTGCGACGAGTTCCTGAAATTTATCCGCCTCCGGCGTGATTTAGCAGCACCGCTTGAAACGTCCCCAAATCGTCACTGAGCGAGCAAAACTGACTTTTTACGAGGCCATCAAATTTTAGTCGCAGATATTGGGGGAAAAGACAGTTTTCGTACAGGCAAGAATTATCCGGCTGCGATATGCAGCCATATGGAAAATGTTACAGCAGACAGCATGGTGCAGACGGAAACCGCTGCCACAGCAAAGTCTTCATCACCGTTCATTTCTTTTGCCATAATATAGGTTAAAGTGGCGGTGGGCGATGCCAGAAGGATAAGGCCGGGGAGATAGCCCTGGGGATCTATATGGAATAAACGATAGAAGATAACGCCCAAGCCCGGAAGTAGAATCAGCTTCAAGAAACTCGAAGAAAAAAGTTGAAATATCTTCAACTGCATCAACTTAAAAGAGAGAGAAGCCCCGATGAGGAGTAACGCCATGGGAAGGGCGAGTCCGCTCAAAATCTTCAGGCTTCTGTCCATAACCAGGGGCAGCCGGAGTCCTGAAAAGGAAAATAAAATACCTGCAAATGCCGAGAGAATAACAGGATTGCCCAGTATTCGTAAAACGACCGCCCATTTGTTTTTCGAGGCCGAAATATCGTCAGAATTCCATTGGAGGGCGACCACGGCAAGAAAATTCTGCAATATCATGACAAACCCGGCAATAATACTGGCTCGCACAAATCCATCATTGCCGAGGGAGTAATATGCAACGGCAAGACCGATATATCCCAGATTCCCATGAAAGGAGGCCTGAATAAACGTTCCCAGGGCCCCTTTCCGGATCCGCCAAAGTAAGCCCACGCACCAGGCCACTGCAAAAACAGTGAGAACGAGCAGAAGCGTAATCAACAGAACGGCAACGTCGAAATTGGCCCTTAAGGAAGCTTTAGAGATGGCGTGAAAAATCATGGCCGGGATTGCCAGGTAATAGACCAGACGATTTGCCGGACCTAAGAATTCCGGCTGAATAAACCCTTTAAATCGGACAAACCATCCAAGGGTGATTATCGAAAATATAGGAATTATCGTATTGATAATATTCATAATAAAACGGTTATTTCAAGTTGGAGATCCATCCCGGATATTTCACGGGTTTTTCACGGCAATATATTTCAACATCTGACCGATCACCATTGCGATAATATCTCTCGGCATAAAGCCGTCGGGCACCCATTCCATAAATCTGTCGGTTATCTCTTGGGTGCTTTTTTGAACATCTTTGGTTTTACGATAAGACGCTTCCAGAATATCCCTTGTTTCCTTTGCGGCATTTATGGATTGCTTCAGGTAAACCCGGGCGTGATCACCGGTCCTGGCCCCGAAATGCTCGGCCAGATAGACGTCGATTTCATAACCGGCCATCTTTTCAAGACTTTCTTGGTATTTATCGAAGTTTGAATTGGCTGCTGTAAAAACCTTATCTCCAAATGGAACGCCTCCGGCATCAGACGCAAACATGGCTTTCTCCTGAGGAACATACACTGCAATGGAACATGAAGAATGACCCGGGGTATCGATCACCTTCATGGAGAGATCGCCGCAGGGAATGACGTCTCCTTCTCCGACAATATCTTCAACATCTATTTCGCCAAACTCCAGTCCCAGGGTTTCGGCCTGTTCTTCGAGTCCATGTTCAGCCAGCAGCATTCCATTTAAGGATGAAATGCTTTCGATGACGTTGGGTCTGTCCAGAAGTTCTTTTGTCCTTGCCGATGCCGTTATTTTTATCCATGGCCATCGCCGTTTGAAAAAGGGAACGATCCCGCAGTGGTCAAAATGGGAATGAAGTATCACCATCTGTTTTATCTTTTTCTCTTCTATATTAAATTCCTGTAGCTGCCGGATCACATCGGGAACGATGTAGGTCATTCCCCCGCCAAGGATGGCATACTCGCCTTTTCCCTTTAAAAGATAAACACATGACGTTTTTTCACCGAGGAGCAAGATTCTTTCGGTCACATTTCCGGGGTGGTCGATAATCATTTTATTCTCCTTTGTGGAACCGTCAGCCCCTTGCGCTTGATACATTAAAAAATCTACAATGATTCGAGTCGAGCATAAACAAAATTGGGATTCCCTGCAAGCCAATACAATACAATGCAATGACTTTAAGGATGAAAAACTATCGACAAAACAATAAATGAGCAATAAATTTATGAGAAAAATTTGAAAATTCGCAATTACAATGTTAATATCTTGATTGAGCGAAAGTCGAAGATGCCCCAGATTTAAAGTGGGGGCAGATTAATAGGGTTTAACACTTTTAATATCAGAGGGTCGAAGATGAAAGTATCGAGCATCCAACTGGGAATTGTCGATCAATCCAAACAGAATAACCTTGAACACGCGCTAAATATGGTGGAACGAACACCCGAAAGCGATCTTATTTTACTACCTGAAATATGGCCGTGCGGTTTTTTTTCTTTCCACAGGTATCAGTCTGACAGCGAACCGGTGAATGGCCCGACGGTCAGTGCATTCAAAGAAAAGGCGCGTGAGCGAAAATGCCATATTTTGATGGGTAGTTTTGTCGAAAGAGAAAACGATAATTTGTTCAATACCACGATTTTGCTGAATCCAAACGGTGAAGTTGTTGCGAAATACCGCAAGATCCATCTTTTCGGCTATATGTCGGAAGAGGCCGAACTTTTGACCCCGGGCAAGGATGTTGTCGTTACGGATACCCCTTGGGGAGAAAGCGGATTCTCGACCTGCTATGATCTGCGATTTCCCGAGCTTTTTCGCAGAATGGTCGATAAGAACGCGAAATTTTTTTTAGTTGTATCCGCCTGGCCCCTTGCACGCGTTGAGGCCTGGCGATTGTTTAACAGGGCCAGAGCCCATGAGAACCTGGCGTATCTTTTCTCCTGTAACTGCGCCAGCGCCAGCGCCGGCACCCGTTTTGCAGGCCACAGCATGATTGTCGACCCTCTGGGACAGGTTCTGGCCGAGGCGGGGGAGGAGGAAGAAATTATCACCGCTGAAATTGATCCCGGCATGGTCGATTCGGTGCGGAGTCAATTTCCGGCGCTTGTGGATCGGGTATTCAGGTAGTTGACAAGAAAAGATCAAACTAAGTCTTTGCCACAATGGCTTTGGCCGGTATCAGTCCGGTGGCACTGGCTGAGACAATGTTTCCTGCGACACCGGGCCCGTTTCCGAATACTATAGGCTTCTTCCAAATCGGTGGGATAAACACGGCCGTCCATGCCGAATCTGTTGAATATCTGTTCCGTCTCATGGATAAGTTCCTGGGCCTTGCCTGCCGACATAAACTGGGTTAAATCGGTCTTGCCCAATTTATGGATGAAGTTCAGTTTACCGTCAGAGAACAGACCTGCGCCTCCGATACCGCACAGGATATTGCAGGGCTTACATTTCACACATTTGTGGTTTTCAGTGATCGGGCATTTGCGTTTCAGGGGATCTTTTCCTTTATCGACAATAAGAACTTCCAGATCAGAGTGCTTGCACAGGTAATGAGCGGCAAAGAGTCCGGCAGGACCACCGCCGATAATGATAACATCATAATCTTTTTTCTTTATGCTGGATTGGACTGCACACATGTTTTCTCCTCATGTGGAACGGTCTTTTATTACCAATGGGGTGAAACCGACACCCTGTTCTAAGCACCCGAAAAAAAAAGCCCTGTCTTTTAAGACAAGGCTTTTTAAAGGATCATGGGATGACCGTCAATTCGGATTTATTCTTTTGATC
>Ga0070725_10002068_pt1 | contig 10749 bp, 8 predicted proteins | sample tdDd002_FD_69781 | JGI IMG/M metagenome (GOLD analysis project Ga0070725, IMG submission 69781) | Marine sediment microbial communities from the Atlantic coast under amendment with organic carbon and nitrate - tdDd00.2 | ecosystem: Environmental > Aquatic > Marine > Coastal > Sediment | place...
CTCACCGACGCAGAGTTTGAGATCATCAAATCTCACGCGTGTAATGGGTACAACATACTAAAAAATATCGCCTTCCCCTGGCCCGTAGCCGAAGTAGCGTATCAGCACCACGAACGCCTGGACGGCACCGGGTATCCCAGAGGATTAAAAGGCGATGAAATCTTACTGGAAGCCCGCATCATTACTGTAGCAGACGTTATTGAGTCGATGGCCACAAACCGCCCGTACCGCCACGCACTGGGCATTAAAAAGGCCTTACAGGAAATAGAACAACACGCTGGCAAGCTTTATGACCCCGAAGTCTGCAACGCCGCCCTTACTTTGTTCCGACAAAAAAACTATCAGCTAGGGGATTAGCACCAAACCGTCATCCCGGCCCCAAATATGTCATCCCGGACTTGTTCCGGGACCTTCCAGGCTTGCCCCGGGACCTAAATAAAAAGGCCACGGAAGCCAACCACAACCCCCAAACCCTGTCATCCCGGACTCGTTCCGGGACCTTCCGGGCTTGCCCCGGGAACTAGTAAAAAGGCCACAAAGCCAAGCACAACCCCAACTGGTTGCTTTTAAGATCCCGGATATGCGCTGCGCGATTCCGGGACGACGTAAAGAGGGAACACAACTCACACACCGTCATCCCGGGCTTGCCCCGGGACCTAACAAAAAGGCCACGAAGCCAAACACAACCCCCAAACCCCGTCATCCCGGACTCGTTCCGGGACCTTCCGGGCTTGCCCCGGGAACTAAACAAAAAGGAAACGATGTAAAAACAACCCAAAACAACAAACACCAAATAAAACTTGGCACCACCTTTGCTCAATATTCCAAAACAATAACTTGCCCTACACAGTAAGCGAATAACAAAAAATAAAAGCGTAACTAAACCGTTTAATATCACTTACTAACAGCGCCAAACAACGCTTTCGTTTGGCATTGAGTATAATTGAGGTATAGTTACACAATGGTGCAAAAGCACCATTTTGGTGATTCACGGAATTGTCACTAACAGACATTACCATTACAATCGCCAGCTAGCGCATTCAAGTAGTATTGGAACTTACCAAGGGATGGTAGTTAATGAACGAAAACGGCGGATTCATTCGCAATAATATTAATCAGTTTGCCTTCGTATACCGACTGATTGATATTTTAATTATCCAGCTGTGTTTAGCTGTTTCTGCATTTGCGTATATCGGCAAGTTCGATGTCAGATACTTTGTGTTGGGGCTTATCTCTAACATGGCGTATCTCTTCTTTGCTGAACTCTTCGTACTGTACCGTTCCTGGCGAAACGGCTCCTTCAAAGAAATGTTGTTTTACACCGTAAGTAGCTGGCTACTCACGCTGTTCCCACTCTTCTTATTTTTATTCTTCACCAAGCAAACCGAATACTTCTCGCGGGTAACTTTGGGCCTGTGGATTATAAGCACCACAACACTGCTTTGCTTATGGCGCGCAATCTTCAGACAGTTCCTTATTTCCATTCGAAAAAAGGGCTACAACACCCGCTCAGTCGGCATTATTGGTTTAACGAAGCGCGGCTTAGACCTAGCCAATGAAATAGTTAACTACCCAGAATCAGGATACAAGCTCACCGCTGTATTTGATGAACGCGCACCTGAACGGTTAGACGGTAAGTTTCTGCACAAACTCGAGGGTGGTATTGCCGATGGCGTAAGATTAGCCCAGGAAGGCAAAATAGAAATTCTGTTTGTAGCACTACCGCTTACTAACAAAGAGCGAATAGAGAATATTTTAAAAGAGTTAGGTGATACTACGGTAGACGTGCACATTGTGCCGGATGTATTTACCTTCAACTTACTGCACTCTCGAATGGGGCACGTAGGTGAAGTGCAAACTATCAGCGTTTACGACAGCCCAATGCACGGCGGTTACTCAATTATGAAACGCATGGAGGACTTGTTCCTGGCGTTTTCAATTCTTACTGTAATTGCGCTCCCTTTGTTAATTATCGCAGCAATAATCAAAATAACGTCACCCGGCCCGGTATTGTTTAAGCAGGACCGTTATGGCATGGATGGCAAGAAAATAAAAGTATGGAAGTTCCGTTCTATGCGCGTTATGGATAACGGCGAAGTAGTTAAACAAGCCACTAAAAACGACCCACGCGTTACCAAGTTCGGTGCATTTTTGCGTAGAACCAGCTTGGACGAACTACCCCAGTTCTTTAACGTAATACAAGGCACTATGTCGGTAGTTGGTCCACGACCACATGCTGTGAGTCACAACGAAGAGTACAGAAAGAAAGTGGCCTACTACATGTTACGTCACAAAATGAAACCAGGCATAACCGGCTGGGCGCAGGTAAACGGATGGCGCGGTGAAACCGATACTGTAGAAAAAATGGAAATGCGTATTAAATACGATTTGGAGTATATCCGGAATTGGAGTCTTTGGATGGACTTCAAAATTGTAATTTTTACGATATTTAGAGGATTTGTGGGGAAGAATGTCTACTAAACACATATTACCAAACTTATTTTTAGCAGGTGCTCCTAAGTGTGGTACCACTTCAGTCTATGACTGGCTAGTTAATCATCCGGATATAAGTGGCGGCGTTGATAAAGAGTTATTTTACTTAGTAGATGAAGCCGACTGGAAGTTCAATAAGAAGTCGAACTGGCAAGATCACCGAGAAGAAGGCTACGCGAAGTTATTTAAGCAAGAAAATAAGTATATCGTTGATGGTACGACACTCACTATTTACCAAAATAGCGCGTTAGAGTATGCACAGGCACATCCTTGTAAAGCATTATTTTTTATAAGAGAGCCATCACAAAGGATTTATTCAACATTTAAATACTTTAGAGACACAAGAACTGTACTTCCTGCAGGTTTAAGCTTTGACGAATTTATTTCCGAGGTTGAAAACGGCAATAGCTTTGGTGGCAACAATCAGCTGTCAGCTGTTATCGAACAGTCCAGATATCATATGTTTATAAACAAATGGATAGAAATACTCGGTGCAGACAACGTCCGTGTTTATGACTTTAGCGCTCTAAAAAAAGATAAAAAAGCTTTGATGCGTGACATTTGTGAATGGCTTGGTATTGACCAAACTATTTACGATAATTTTGATTTTTCACATAAAAATGAAACTGCAATCGTGAGAAACAGAACGCTGAACAAAGTTAAAGAAAAAATTGGCGTTAGAATTAAAAATGAAAAATTAAAAGAGCTAATTAGGCCTATATACAACTCTTTGAATAAGAAGAAGCCGGATAATACCGCGAATGAACAGGAGGGGCTGGTTAAAGAGAGACTAAGGGTAGATCTCACGGAGGATTTCAATCAATCCTTAAACATGGTCAAGGAAGTATGAGAATTTTAGCTGTAGAGCGTTCCGGTCTGTATTATGGAAGTGCGGTTAATCTAAGAAATTGGATCGAACATTACGTAAAAGTCAATAACGCAAGTGTTGATGTTTTGCTTGGTGAAAGCGGAGAGATTGAGGAGCATTTAGAAGAAGTTGGTGCGCAAGTGAAGCTAATAGGGCTACCTGGTTTTCTCAATCGCTATGGTAAGAAAAACATAAAGGGTGTCAACTTACTGCTTAATGCTCTTGCTTTGTTTTTCTATAACTTCAAGTGCTTTTTTTCTGTTCGCAAAGACTATGACGTTTTGGTAGTTAACAATTACCGCAGTGCTGTTTACTATCTGTTATTTTTAATTTTGATCAAACTATTTTCCAAATCAAAGATAGTCATTCGTTTTCAGATTAGCCAAACACCGGTAAAAATCGCTTTCTCTTTAGTAAAGTCTATTGCGGATAAAATTATCGTTCATGGTACAGAGGGATATTGTAGACGTGAATTTGGTGAAGACTTTGAGGCTTTAGATAAAGTGGTTTGTATCCCTAATCCTGTTAACACGGAAAAGTACAGATTTAATGAGATCAAAGCGCAACAAATTCGTAGAGACTTGAAAATACCAGAAGAAGCATTTGTTTTCCTATCTGTGTGTTACATAGAACCCAGAAAAGGGGTTCTGCAACTGGTAGAGTCGTTTAAACGGGCCGATTTGAAAAACTGCTACCTGGTCCATATCGGAGATCACGGTTCACATCAAGAATACTTCGATAAAGTAATCGGTTCTGCTGGACCCAATACTTTATTTTTAGGCAAGAAAAGTAACGTACAAGATTATTACTCGTGTGCTGATGTTTTTGTTTTAAACTCTGCCTACGAAGGAATGCCTTACGTTATCGTAGAAGCAATGTCTTCAGGTCTACCTATTATTTCTACTTACTCTGGTTCTAATGTTGAAGTCGTCACAAAAGATGTTGGTGCGTTGCTTGAGTATGATGATAATGCCGCTCTGATTGAAACGCTAAGCTACTATGCAAATAATCGTGACCTGTGCGAAAGAATGGGTCAAAAAGCGCGTGAAAGGGTTGCAGCCCTTTATTCTGAACGCGTTTATTTTGAGACGCTTGCGGAAGTATATTAATGCGTGTTTTGCATATATGTGAATCAGTTACCGGTGGAATAGCGACGTACTTAAATGAATTAGTACCATGCCAAACAGAAAAGTACGGAAGTGATAGGGTTCATTTGGTTATTCCTCAATCTCAAAAAGAGGAAATTTCCATTCCATCGCAGAATCTAACTTATTTCGAAGAAGTGAATCGCAAATCCCTGGTAACGCAGCTAAGAATGCTCACGACTTACCAGAAGGTCGTTAAGGAATTTAGGCCAACGGTAGTTCATATACATAGCACTTTCGCTGGCTTTTGGTTTCGACTAGGTTTGTTTTTTACACTAAAGCGCCCCTACAAAGTTATCTATTGCAGCCATGGCTGGGCATTTGACAGGGAGTGTAGCGAGAAGACAAAGAAAGCAATAATATTCATTGAAAAGCTGCTATCACACAAAACAGATCGAATAGTTTGTATAAGTAAACACGATCTGCAAATCGCAAAAAAATATGGCTTGGATCAAAATAAACTGACTTTAGTCAAAAATACAATTAAAGATGTTCCCGCAACACTAACTGCTGCAGAGTTAAGCAAAGATACTAAAAACTTCCTGTTTGTTGGAAGGTTTGATAAACAGAAAGGCTTCGATTTACTGTTAGAGGCTATAGCAGCTACCCGGTCGGAGGATTTTAGAGTTTACTGTATTGGGGACTTCGTAGTTAACAATGACCCAAAACAGTTAGAAATGGTGAGTTCTGACAAAAGAATAATTCACTTAGGCTGGAAAACAAAACTCGAAGTGTTGCAGTACATGAAGGCCTGTGACGCTCTGATCATGCCATCTAGATGGGAAGGGTTTGGATTAGTCGCTTTGGAGGCATTGTGCTGTGGGTGCCCGGTATTCCACTCTGGAAAAGGTGGTTTAAGTGATATTTATGAAAATAGTACGTATTACAGTAAGATACCAAATTTGAGCATTAGTTCATTGAAGGATATTTTATCTATCGACAAAGAAAAGCTTGAAAGTCTAAGAATTACTTTATTAAACGAGTTTGAATTTGGATATCGAATGCAAGACTTAAATGAAGAGTTATATAAATGTTATGCATGATATAAAGTCTGATGTAACTCGGAAGCTTTTAAACTTCTCGTATAGTACTATTTTAGTACTTGCCTTAGCGTTCTTCGGAGTGAAATGGATTCCTATAGCTAATTTCGGCGGTAGAATAATTGAAATTAGTAACTTTATTGTAATATTGACGATAATTCTAAGTCCGTTGGTGTTTATACAACGATTTAAGGTGTACACAATATACGCAGCATTATTGATTCTTTACTCTGTGTTAGCATTTAAATTCTTCTACGATGGTAATAGTAGAGGAGTTAATTTGGTAATTATGTCTTTTCTTTATGCTATTTCTGCATTCGTTGTTTCAAATGTTAAGGTTGATAACGATTCTCAGTTATTTAGAGTTGTAGTTTTATCTTATAGTGCTTTTATATTTGTATTTTTTTACTCATCATTCATCGCAGGTTTCAACCCCATTGTAGAGATTTTGGGCTTTGTAACTTCTGGGAATCGCTCGTACTTCTTATATGTGTTTCTCAGGAGTACATTTAATTCTTTTGTTTCTTCCTCGGAAGATGAATATGTGAGTTCCATAGTAAATATTGTTTCATCGATGTTCACAATATACTTTTTTTTGTCAGTTTATCTCTATTCGAGAGTAGTGAAAAGGTATCAAAAACTTTTATTGATGAGCATAATCGGCTTTAGTTTTATAATGTCAATGGGGCTTTTTTCTACTTCTGCATTCCTGTCTTATGTGGTTTTTATTGCTAGTTTTTTAGTGCTGTCTAAGGAGAAAAAAAGCCTCACATACATTATCTTACTTTCCGGTTCTGTTGTAATTTTTATTGCATCAACTGGTTACTTAGCTGAAATGATTGTTTATGACCAAGGTTCTCGAGACTCGAGAATTGCTCAATACCTTTTTGCAATTGGTGAGTTTGGGAGTAATTTTTTCTTTGGCCCAGGATTACTCATTTTAGATGGGTATGTTGTTCACAATATCCTACTTTTTTCAACTTCGGCTGGTGTTTTTGGCTTGTTGCCGGCACTCGGGATTTACGTGTTGCTGTTTTCAAAGATACGTGTAGTTTTGAAAGAAAGAAGGTTAGGCTCTTTAAATGACCTAGAGTTATCATCACTTATTGCCTTAATAAGTATTTTTATCGTGAAAGTTAGTTTTGGCGGCGGTGGTGGCTTACCAGAAAGCTCATCTTTTCTGGCGCTTGCGTTATTTTTCGTATTGTCCAGACACTCCTTCTCATCAAAAATAGCTGGTAATTAAGCCACAACTTAAGTTTTTGCAAGGGTGTACCTTTAGGGTAGTTCATTGTAAATAAAATTATGAAAAGCGATATTTTTAAATCACTAAATTCTGTATTTTTTAAAGGTCTGGCGGCAATATCGTCATTGGCGTTAACTTTTCTGGTTGCTCGGTTTTACGCTGAAAATGTGGCTAGTCATGTTTTTGTTTTATTAACAGCGCTAAATTTATCGAGCATTCTAATTCGCTTTGGATCTGATAGTCTTATTATCCGATTGGTCGCGAATAAGCTGAGATACCCTCGTACTTATCTTTGTTTCTCATCAGCGGTTTATAAACTGGCTGCTATTGTATGGCTTTTAGGTTTTGTTGTTTTCTGTATTGGCAATGAATTAGTTCTTCAGCGAAGTTTTTTAGAAGTTTTACTGCTTACATTTTTATTGTTTCTCTACAGTTTGTTCCAGTTGAATTCTTACTTTCACCAAGCTGAAGGGAATTATATTCTCCACTCGGTGTATTTAAATACTCTATTCAGTATTTTAGTGATTGTTATTCACTTGTTTAGTTTTAGCTACCTAACCTTCGACATATCTACTTTTCTATTAATATGCGTGGTTTCCGCAGCAATTACATTGCTAGTAAGTTTTTTTGGTATCGGCACTTTTTCTAAGTTACTAGCGCCTTCGAAAAAGTTAACGTTACTATTTAAGCTGAATTTTAACTATATGAGTTTTGCGTTAGTACAAAATTTATTGATATGGGCTCCACAGATTTTGTTGTACTTTTCACCATCTAGTTCAGAGGTTACATCCTATACATTACTACAACGTATTTCACTAGTATTGGGATTTGTACTAATTGCAATTACATCTGTTTACAATCCTAAAATAGCTAAGGATTTTAAGGACGGGAATATTGCACTTCTAGAAAAGCGGTGTGGGCAATTCATTATAATGTCCACTGGTTTTTCAGTATTTGCATCAATATTTCTGTTGGCAACAGTCTCTTATCTTTTTGAATTCTTGAACTTGATTGAAAAGTTGAACTATTTTGCTCTGTCTATCTTGTTTGTCTCGCAATTAGTGAACTGTGCAACAGGCCCTTCATTGAGGTTATTGTTATTAAGTGGCAAGTTTGAATATGCTAGGAAGATTCAATTTTACGTTCTGTTCGCGATAGTATTGGCTGGTACATTGCTCTCTGATTACAACACTGTTGTTTTTGCGTGTATTCTAAGCTCAGCTAGTATCGTGTTTACGAACATCTACTACGCGTATTTGGTGAATACTACCCTAAAGGTAAATATTTACAGAAGACTACTTAACTTTAAGTAGCCTGCTGATTCTGCTGGTATATTTATTGGTATAGCTAAGTTCGCCTTTTGGTGGGAAAAGAGTTTCTTTAATAAATTTCAATCTATTATTGCAGTTTAAGAATTTAAACTTTAAGAAATCAAATTTTCCAGCGGAGTATGTAGATAACTCTTTGTAGAATGGGTGTGTTTTGTCGATATTCTTAACTGCGTTATCTTTGATTAGTTTGGTGTAAGGCCGTAGCTTTTCAATATCAGTTTCCCATCTTGAAGTGTTGTCGTTACCTCTCTTCCTTTCTAGCATTAGGTGATAAACAGAAAAGTACCAAGCGTCTTCGTATGAGAACGTTTTTGCTGTAGTGTCTTCAGTAACGTTGAAGTCGATGCTATTTTCGTAACAGTTTAAAAATGAGAACTCATTATTAATCACAGGAAAAGAAGTTAATTCGTAATGTAAGTCGATATCGATATTGATCCCAGAAGCGCTTTTACGCATTGGGATTTGTAAAGCAATACTCTCGGGTATCCAACCTCGAATATTTGCGTATCCAAGCGATTCAAGAGCTTCAATAGCCTGTGGGAGGTTGGTTTTGTCGATGTAAATATCAACATCTGCGTATTGCCGTTCGGACTCGGTTTCGTATATCAGCTTAGAAAGCGGGAAACCTTTTATTACGAGTAACTTGATACTTCTCTTTTCGAATGTCAAAACCAGTTCTTTGATTTCTTTTGAAACCATTAACTGAAAAGCTGCAGTTTTGAAGTTATTCATAACGTTATGGTAGAACGTTCGGGGTGGGTTGCATACGTGAAGTTTCTGACTCTCTTTGTTTTTTGACGAACAATGATGAGTCTATTTAAGCCAGATTGCAGCGCCGAAATAGTGTAATTTATCTCCGCGCTGCCATAGTGTTGTAGATAGTGAGTTAGTAACTTGAGCATCTTCTACAGGATTATTTCGAGGGCTCGACACCGTAATAGCTATCTTGGTAATAGTGCTCTCCGTAATAACTCATTTTTTGTGGTGAGGCTTGAGTTAGCACAACGCCAGTAATTGTTGCGTTAACTTTACTAAGGCGAGTTATGGTTTCTTTGGCCATGCTGATTTTTGTTTCTTCTGCTTTGACCGCTACTATTGTTGCGTCTACCATTTTTGCCAGTACGCATGAATCACTAACCGGGAGTGTTGGTGGGCTATCAATGACAATATGTGTGAAACGGTCGCGCAATGATTGCAGAAGATTTGCAAATCGCTTGCTGGAGATTAACTCCATTGGATTGGGTGGAATTGTTCCACAAGTAATTACGCTTAGATTTGGAGCTCCTTCAACCTGGTGAAATACGTTGGTGTCTGTTTTCCCACTCAGAAGGTCACTAAGCCCCATATCAGCTTTAATGCCTAAATCTCGGCCTACAGCTGGTTTGCGTAAGTCCATTTCGATTAACAAGGTTTTGTCCATTTGACTCAACGCAACGGCCAGGTTGATTGCCAATGTGGTTTTACCTTCAGATCCGTTGGTTGAAGTAATCAGAATTGTTTTAGGAGGGTTATCTATATTAGAAAACATTAAACCTGTTCTAATTGTATTGATAGCCTCGGCAAACGTACTACGTTGATCAGCAATGTATTGCTTCTCTGGAGCAACGTTGCCTTTTTTCTTCTTAACTAATGGGGTTATACCTAGTGAAGGTAAAGACAATTCTTGTTCAAGTTGGTCTGGTGTTCTGAATACGTTGCCCATCAGCTCTCTTACAAACGCAAATACAACGCCGAAGAATGCACCAAAAACAAGGCTAGCAGCAATTATGAGGGCACCACGCGGTTTTACCGGGTACTCAGGGATGGTTGCATTGTCGATAATTCTTATATTCGAAGCATCATAATCACCCGATACATCAGCTTCCATTAACTTGCCTAAAAAGCTTTCATACACACGGCGGTTATTTTCTACTTCTCTTTCTAACCTAGTTAACTCAAATGAATCACCTTGATATGACTGTAGATCAGTAGTTGTTTGTGTGATGAGATCTCGAATGTTCTTTTCTTGAACTTGAGCAAGGCGATATTCTTTGCGAATGTTTTCAACAATCTTTAAAGCTTCCCTGTCTAAGTTAGCTTGAGCGCTCGCTAAGTCAGACCGTGCTGCAATCATTTTCGGGTGCTTCTCACCGTATCTTTCACTTAGTTCCTGTACTTTTCTGGATAATGTACTTTCTTCCCTTACCAAGTCGCGAATTGTATTACTCTGTAGGACAGGACCTAAAGCTCTGTAATCGCCGCCTTCACGTTCTAATTGTTGGACTTGAGAATAAATTTCCTGTGCTTCAGATAACTGTGTTTGTGCTCTTACTAATTCGGTATTTAAAGCTTGTAATTGTGTGTTGGCAATTCTTTGTTGTTGCTCAGTGTCCATTAAGTTCTGTGATAACCTGAAGTTTCTTAGCTTATCTTCAGACTCTTGAAGAGTTACTCGGAGCTCCTCTAATTGCTCGCTCAACCATTCTGCAGTGTCCTTTATCTGGCTCAAGCGCGCTTCTAAACCAAATTCGATATAAGACTCACTAATCGCGTTGACAATTTCGGCTGCAAGAAGTGGATCTTCACTCTGATAACTAATATTTATTATCTGGCTTTGAGTGCCACCTGAGACGCTAAGTCCTGCTTG
>Ga0070725_10002077_pt1 | contig 10710 bp, 7 predicted proteins | sample tdDd002_FD_69781 | JGI IMG/M metagenome (GOLD analysis project Ga0070725, IMG submission 69781) | Marine sediment microbial communities from the Atlantic coast under amendment with organic carbon and nitrate - tdDd00.2 | ecosystem: Environmental > Aquatic > Marine > Coastal > Sediment | place...
AAATGCTGACTTGGAGGCGCTGTTTCGCCAGTTATTGCAGTTTGACGTGATTTACCTGACAGGGATCACCTTGGCCATTCAAACGCCAGCCAATTTAGCCCGCTTGATGGCACTGCTGATCCGCTTAAAAGGGGCAGGCTGCACCATCGCCTTTGATAGCAATTATCGGCCGAAACTATGGCAAGACCGCTTGCACGCCCAGCAAGTTTTTCAGCAGATCTACGCCATTGCCGACATCGCTCTACTGACTTTTGAAGATGAACAGTTGCTGTTTGAAGACCCAAGTCCCGAGGCTTGTTTAAACCGATTAGCTCCCTACGCCTTTGATCAATTGGTGTTAAAGCTGGGCGCTGAAGGCTGCCTTGTGGTTGAACAAGGGGAGTCGCAATGGGTGCCCACCACGCCAGTCAAGGATGTCGTAGACACCACCGCGGCGGGCGATTCTTTTAACGCTGGCTACTTATTTAGTTGGCTGGTAAGTAAAAACAGCGCGCTCGCCGCCCAAGCGGGCCACTGCCTAGCGGGTGAAGTCATTCGCCATAAAGGGGCACTGATTGCGCAGCACGCGATGCCAGCCCTAGAGATAACCGAATCACAAAAGTAAAGAGAGAAACTTATGTCTACCCCAACGTTAAACCAGCAGTTGCAAGCCTTAAAAGTGATCCCGGTGATCGCGATTAAAGACGCGGCGCTTGCTGTGCCTTTGGCTAAAACCTTAGCTGAAAATGGCCTACCGTGCGCCGAGATCACCTTTAGAACCGATGCCGCGGCGGACTCTATTCGTCGCATTCGCGCGGAGTTTCCAAACATGCTCATTGGTGCGGGGACGATTTTGACTACTCAGCAAGTGGATGAAGCGATAGATGCGGGGGTCGACTTTATTGTTAGCCCTGGCCTAAATCCCAAAATTGTTCGCTACTGCCAGCAACGCGGCGTGGCCATGATCCCTGGGGTCAACAACCCAAGTTTGGTCGAACAAGCGATGGAGCTTGGCCTAGATACGGTGAAGTTCTTTCCTGCCAGCGCGTCTGGTGGCACCGCGATGCTAAAAGCATTAAGTGCGGTGTATCCGGTGAGCTTTATGCCAACCGGGGGAATAAGTGCCAGCAATATCGGGGAGTACCTCTCTATCCCAGCTGTGCTCGCTTGCGGCGGCACTTGGATGGTGCCAAGCCAGTTAATGGAGCAACAACAATGGTCGGAAATAGCCAAGCTAGTTAAGCAAGCTGTGCAGGCGTTATAAGTGAAATGGAGCAGGGAAAGGCATTATGCCCAGTAAAGTGATGGAGAGGATTGGTCAAAAAGCGCCGTCGCTGGCGTGGCTGGCAAAGGTAAACAGCCAAAGCCTCAAAGCGGATTTTTTGGCGGGGCTCACTGGCGCGATCATTGTGCTCCCTCAAGGGGTTGCGTACGCCATGATTGCAGGATTGCCGCCAGAATATGGCTTATATACCGCAATTGTACCCGCGATCGTCGCCGCACTGTTTGGCTCATCCCATCATTTGATTTCTGGGCCAACGGCGGCGCTCTCTGTGATTGTGTTTACCACAGTTAGCCAGTTTGCAGTACCGGCTTCACCGCTTTATCTGCAACTTGCGTTAACGCTAACCCTGTGCGCTGGGCTTTTGCAGTTGGCCATGGGGATGCTGCGTTTTGGCGCGGTGGTGAACTTTGTTTCTCATTCGGTGGTACTTGGATTTACCGCGGGCGCCGCGGTGGTGATCACCGCCGGCCAGTTAAAGCACCTATTGGGGCTGGATGTTGGCTCGGCTAATACCGCGGTCGGCAACTTATGGCTTACTGCCACCTCGCTAAGCGACACCAATGTTAATGCTGCGATTATTGGCTTGGTCACCATTGGCTGCTGCGTTGGGCTTAAGCGTATTTCGGCGCGCTTTCCAAGCATGCTGGTGGCGATGATGGTGGCGATGGGGCTTGCGTTTTGGATGAACTTGCATGGCCGCGAGGTGGTGTTGGTGGGTGAAGTGTCGGCTAGCCTACCTCGTTTTGCGCTGCCGGAAATGTCGCTTGCCGATGTTCAATCTATGGCGGGTGGCATTTTGGCGGTTGCGCTACTTGGCTTGGTGGAAGCTATCTCGATTGCCCGTTCTGTGGCGCTGAAATCTAAGCAGAGAATTGATAGCAATCAAGAGTTTATAGGCCAGGGACTATCTAATATTTGCGGGGCATTTTTCCAGTGTTACATGTCGTCTGGCTCGTTTACTCGTAGTGGGGTGAACTACACCAGCGGCGCCCAAACTCCCTTGTCGGCGGTGTTTGCCGCGCTGTTACTTGCCTTGATCATGCTTTCGCTGGCGGAGTACACCGCGTATATCCCTATTGCAGGTATGGCAGGGGTGCTGTTGGTGGTGGCGTATAACCTGATTGATGTACCTCACATCAAAGACATTGTTCGCCACGATCGCAAAGAAGCGGCGGTATTGCTGGCGACGTTTGTCGCGGCTTTGGTGCTGCACCTTGAGCTCTCTATTTATGTTGGTGTGTTGCTGTCGCTGTTTTTTTACTTAAGAAAAACCTCCAAACCCTCGGTGGATTTTCTCGATGGTCACGAGCTTGGCTTACCTAACGCGCTGGTGAGTTCTACTCAAGTGGTGCGGATTAATGGCTCTATCTTCTTTGGCAGTGTGGCGCATTTGCACAGTGAACTGGAGTCGATTGAGGCGAGCAATGTGGTGATTTTAGGGCGCGGGATTAACTTTATTGACCATATTGGCGTGCAAATGCTGTGTGAGCAAGCTAGCCAACCGGGCCGACAAATCTACTTTTGCCGCTTTAAAGATGGCCCTCGTCATAGCCTACTCAAAGGGGGCGATAAACACCCTATTGATCCGCAGCAGTTTTACCCTGGTTTAAGTCATTTGGTGGCGGACTTTTCCCACCGCCGTTGTTTACATTCTGTATAAGGTTTTTTGTATGCAAGTACTGGTCACTGGAGGGTGCGGTTACATAGGCAGCCACGCTTGTGTTGCTCTACAGCAAGCAGGACATACTCCAATTATTATTGATAATTACGCCAACAGTAAGCCTGCCATTGCAGCGCCGTTGGCAAAGTTAATGGGCAGGGCGCCTTGTATCTACCAAGGCGACATTCGAGACGGTGAGTTGCTCGCGCGTATTTTTGATCTGCATGATATCGACGCTGTGATGCATTTTGCTGGTTTGAAAGCGGTGGGCGAGTCGATGAGCAAACCGCTGGAATATTACGATAACAACGTTAATGGCACCTTAGTGCTTATGGCCGAGATGCAAAAAGCGGGGGTATCGGCGCTGATCTTTAGCTCTTCCGCCACCGTGTATGGCGACCCAGTGTGCGTGCCGATAAGTGAAGATATGCCAACGGGCAACACCACCAACCCTTATGGCACCAGCAAATATATGGTTGAGCGCTGCTTGATGGATATTGCGAAAGCAAACCCAGATTTGAGCTTAACTCTGTTGCGTTATTTTAACCCCGTTGGGGCGCACCCATCAGGCTTGATGGGGGAAGATCCGCAAGGCATTCCGAATAACCTAATGCCCTTTATTACCCAAGTTGCGATTGGCCGCCGGCCTTTTTTGAGTGTGTTTGGTAACGACTACCCAACGCCAGATGGCACCGGGGTACGAGACTATATCCATGTGATGGACTTGGTGGATGGCCATGTTGCGGCGCTTGAAAAACGCGGCAACGTTGCGGGCTTGCACTGTTACAACCTAGGCACGGGCCAGGGCACCAGTGTGCTGCAAATGGTCGATGCCATGAGCGCCGCGGCGCAGCAAAGCATTGCTGTGAATATCGAACCGCGCCGAGAGGGCGACATTGCCCAGTGCTATGCCGACTCAACCAAAGCACAGCGCGAACTAGGTTGGCAGGCCAAGTACGGCATTGATGAGATGGCCAAACACAGTTGGCACTGGCAACAAACCAATCCGCATGGCTACCAAGCCGAGCAACCATAGAGAAAGTAACATGAACAGTAATTCTGAATTTTGCGCCACTGACCACCCCCATCGTCGATATAACCCATTGTTAGGGGAGTGGGTATTGGTATCCCCTCACCGTGCTAAGCGCCCGTGGCAAGGGCAACAAGAAGAGCCGCAAGAGGCTCAACTGCCGAGTTACCAGCAAGAGTGTTTCTTGTGCCCAACCAATGTGCGTATCAGTGGTGATGTAAACCCAGACTATAAGGGGACGTTTGTTTTTAAAAATGACTTTGCAGCCCTGACTCACGATACCCCAATGGCGCACAGCGATGACCCATTAATGAAAATGGAGAGTGCGCGCGGTGAAAGCCGCGTGATCTGTTACTCCCCCGATCACAGCAAAACGCTGCCAGAACTTACCTCCGCCGAGATTGAAGTGGTGATCGACACTTGGACAGCGCAAACCGAAGAGCTAAGTGCGACTTACCCTTGGGTTCAGGTGTTTGAGAATAAAGGGGCCACAATGGGCTGCTCTCAGCCTCATCCCCATGGTCAAATCTGGGCCAACAGCTTCTTGCCGAGCCAAGTTAGCACCAAGGATAGCCACCAATATGACTATTTTTCGCGCCATGGCAGCGCGATGTTGTTTGACTATGCCCAGCGCGAGATGGCCTCGGGTGAGCGCACGGTGGTTGAAACCGAGCATTGGCTCGCGGTGGTGCCTTATTGGGCTGGCTGGCCGTTTGAAACCTTGCTGCTACCAAAATTTAAAGCGTCGCGTTTGGCCGAGCTAAGCGAAGGGCAAAAAGCCGATTTGGCAATAGCGCTTAAAGAGTTAACCACTCGCTACGACAATCTCTTTCAGTGTTCTTTCCCTTATTGTATGGGTTGGCATGGCGCACCTTCGTTGCAACAACGCAGTGGTGAGCATTGGCAAGTACACGCCTTGTTTTTACCGCCGCTGTTGCGCTCGGCAAGCGTGCGCAAGTTTATGGTGGGTTATGAGATGTTGGCGGAAAGCCAGCGAGATTTAACCCCAGAACAAGCGGCTGAAAAGCTGCGAGCGGTTAGTAACGTGCATTATCGTTCGAGTAAACGTTAATACAGTATGATTTCACTCACATATCCGTAGAGATAAATTTTTTTGCCTTCATTTTTAACTGAAACAATGTTTCAATATATACAAATGACGGTTTCTTTTCTTGGTTTGTTAAGGGAAGTAACGGATAAGAATTATTAGGAAGTAAAGTATGGTTTTAGATAGTTTTAGTTTGGCGGGTAAAGTGGCGCTGGTGACGGGTTGTAATACCGGCCTTGGCCAAGGGATGGCAGTGGCGCTTGCCGAGGCGGGCTGTGACATTGTTGGGGTCAACTACGCTGATGCCGACAACACCCCCCAATTGGTTGAAGCTACGGGGCGTAAATTCCACGCTATTCAAGCCGATCTTAGTCAGTCGGAGGCTATCCCGCGTGTGGTGGATCAAGCGATCTCAATGGCGGGCCGAATTGATGTGCTGGTGAATAACGCTGGCATCATTCGCCGGAATGATGCGCTAGAGTTTAGCGAAAAAGATTGGGACGACGTGATGGACATTAATATCAAGAGTGTGTTCTTTATGTCTCAAGCGGTGGCGAAACAGTTTATTGCTCAAGGGCAAGGTGGCAAGATCATTAACATTGCTTCCATGCTTTCGTTCCAAGGTGGCATTCGAGTGCCTTCATACACCGCTTCGAAAAGTGCGGTGATGGGAGTGACGCGTCTGCTCGCAAACGAGTGGGCCGCGCAGGGCATTAACGTTAACGCCATTGCGCCGGGTTACATGGCGACGGATAACACCGCCGCGCTGCGTGCTGACGCCGAACGTAACCAAGCCATTGTTGAGCGCATCCCTGCCCAGCGTTGGGGACTGCCGTCTGATCTTGCAGGCCCGGTAGCTTTCTTAGCATCCCCTGCCTCTGATTACGTTAACGGCTATACCATCGCCGTTGATGGTGGCTGGTTAGCGAGATAAGTAGAGTTTTAAACTCTAACAAGGGCCGCGAATGCGGCCCTTTTTGATGGTGTCGAAACCGCCTTGGTTGAGTGTTTAAGCGGTAAAAAATAAAAAGAAACAAAATAAATTAAAACGACGTTTTAAAAATGTGAGCGAGTGTTGTTTTTCTTGTTCTATTCTCAGGTAAACTCTTTTTTATACTAAGCCAGACTGGTTATCGAGTTGATAGCAACGGACGGCAGACCCACTTATGAAGAGAGTAGTACCCCGATGACAGAAACCGTGATTCTTCCCAATTTACCCGCCGCTTTGGATGAGCAGCGAGTGGTGGATCATCTACCGAAAGTGGTAGAGGCGATCAAGCGCTATATTCCTCAAATAGGCGAACGTAACCCGAAAATTGGCACCGCTGATAACCGCTGGCAATACTGTGGTCAGTTTGATTGGGTGTCGTCATTTTGGACTGGGGAGCTGTGGCTTTGTTACCAAATGACCGCTGAGCAAGTGTTTAAAAATAGCGCCAAGCTACGCAAAAGCTATTTTGCTGATATGTTGCTTGATCCGTTTTGGCTCGACCACGATCTTGGTTTTCAATACAGCTTGAGCTGCGTTGCCGACTACAAATTAACCGGTGATGAAGAGTCAAAAATGATGGGGATCCGCGCCGCCGATCACTTGATCCACCGCTTTAGAAAAATTGGCGGCTACATTGTGGCGTGGAATGATACCCACCCACTTGGCCCAGAAATTACCCAAGGCAAGTCGATCATCGACTCATTGCAAAACACTGCTTTGCTGTTTTGGGCATCCGAAGTGACAGGCTCGCCGGTTTACGCCCAAGCGGCTACCCGTCATAGCGAAACGCTGGCAAAACACATTGTGCGTGATGACTATTCCACCTATCACTCGTTTAATTTCCACCCGGTCACTCAGCAACCAATCAAAGGCGAAACCTTCCAAGGCTATGCCGATGACTCCTGTTGGGCGCGCGGCCAGTCTTGGGCCATTCATGGTTTTGCTCAAACCTACCTTTACACCAAAGATGAGCAGTTTTTAACCTTGGCGAAAAAGCTAGCCCGTTACGCGCTCGAGCAGATCACCCCAGACGGCGTACCAGTGTGGGACTACTCGCTACCAAGCGATGAAATTCAATATAAAGACAGCTCCGCAGGTGCCATCACCGCCGCAGGTTTATTGCTCATTGCCCAGTGCATTGACGATCCGCAAGAAGCGAAGGCGTACCGCGATTGGGGGCTTTACCTATTGCAAGGCCTAATGGATCTGTGTGACTTAACCGACGATGCCAACGCGCAAGGCTTACTGGCTCACGGCGCGTCGTTTGTCAAAGTCGGCTTGTGCGACAACCTATTACCTTATGGTGATTACTACTACCTAGAAGCGCTGATGCGTGCCAATGGCTATGAGAAATTCTTCTGGTAAGCCTTTCTTGTAATTGATGGCTTAGCTTTAAGCTAAGCCATCACATTCTTTTCGCCAGCGGCTTGGCGGCTGGTAAGACAATTTTGGAGTCAATCATGACAACTCATGCCTCTCGTAAAGGTCATATGACCCTGCCTGTCGAAACAGGTCAGGAAGATGTAGTGCTGGATCTATATCAGCGCTGGCAAGCCGATGCACTGCGCGACAGTGACGGCACCACCATGCCAGAATCCTTAGCCCAACAAGAGGGCGATACCTATTCGGTGATGTGTTTGGTCCGCGGTGACCAAGAGTACGCGTATCAGCACCCTGAGTATCTGCATCGCAAATATCTAATGTCTTTTCCGGTGACTGCCATGGAAGAGACGGTGGTGATCACCCCATTAAGCGGTTATAGCAAAGATAAGTATGAACTCGACGATGACAGCGAGCCAAAAGATTGGTGGGAAGTGCGCAACCGTACTACCAATCAGGTGGTGCCATCGTCTAGTTGGGAGTTTAACCCCGCTGAAGGGCAGGTAACGGTTTATCAGGCGGTGCCGTACCATGAATATACCGTGACCTTTATGGCGCGTCAGGTATGGGATAGCGTTTCGATGTACAACGCGTTAACCAACGACTGGCAAGGGCCTCGCATCCGCAGTTTAGATCCTTACCACCCAGAATGCCGTGCGCACTTGATTAAGCATTTTGCCCACTGGCTAGAAACTCACCCCAATACCACTGTGGTGCGTTTTACCACTTTCGCCTTTTTGTTTGTGATTGATACCGGTGAGAAGAACCAAGATATCTACCGCGACTGGACGGGGTATGGCGAAACGGTGTCGCCGCGCGCGCTGCAAGACTTTGAGCAGCAGTTTGGCTACGCGTTAACGCCAGAGGACTTTGTGGATGCGGGTTATTACAACGGCACCTACAAGGTGCCATCGAGACGTTACCAAGATTGGATGACGTTTGTGCAGAACTTTGTGGTGGAGTTTGCTGCCGAGTTGGTGGCAATGGCTCACGCGGCGGGTAAGAAAACCGCGATGTTCCAAGGCGATCACTGGATCGGAACCGAGCCTTTTCTAGAGAGTTACCAGCAAATTGGCTTAGACATCAATATTGGTGCGGTCGAAGATGGGGTGGCGCTACGCCGATTAACCGATTCGGGCGGCGACCAAATTCGTGAGGCGCGTTTTTATCCTTACTTCTTCCCAGATGTGTTCCAAGCGGGCAATGATCCGGTGATCGAGTCGATGTCGAACTGGACTAAGATCCGCCGCGCCATGCTGCGTAAACCGCTGGATAGAATTGGCTATGGTGGCTATTTGTCGCTGGCGAATCAGTTTCCGCACTTTATCGATCACGTCACCGAGATCTCGGCGCAGTTTGGCGATTACCTGACCCACACTCAGCGCAGTGAGTCGCAAAAAGTGGCGGGTAAAGTCGCGGTATTGAGCGCTTGGGGCTGCGCGCGCAGTTGGTTACAAAACCAGGCTAGAGAGCAGCGCTTCTATGTGCCGCCACGCCCTGATGTGATGGAGTTCGTTGGCAATAACGTACTGGAGTGTCTGTCTGGTCTGCCGTTTGATGTTGAGTTTATCAGCTTTGATGATGTGATTGAGCAGGGTATTAGCGAAGATATTAAAGTCATCATAAACACTGGCGATGCCAATTCAGCGTGGAGTGGGGGCGAGCATTGGGACAAGCCTGAAGTGTTGGTCGCGCTGCGTCGATTTGTCGCCCAAGGCGGCGGTTTGCTTGGTGTAAGCGACCCATCGGCGTACCAGAAAAATGGCCGCTACTTCCAGCTAGGTGATGTGTTTGGTTTGGAAAAAGAGACCGCGTTGACCATGGGACGAGTCGCGATGCCAGTTGAGCTTTCTCGCGACCATTACCTCAGCCAGCAATTAACCGCAGAGCAAGACTTTGGCCAGCCGAGCTATGTGTACTCTCAAGCGGAAGATCTCAACGTGATCGCCGCTCATGGGCAGCACCTTGCGTTAACCGCGAGAAATTATGGCCAAGGGCGCGCGGTCTATCTAGCCAGTATGCCATTTAGTATGGCGAACGCTGGATTGTTGCAACAGATCCTATTGTGGCTGGGAGGCAACGAGAATAAACCCCATGTTTGGTTATCTTCAAACCCGCTGGTGGATACCGCTTACTACCCACAAACCGGTATGGCCTGCGCGGTTAATTTTAGCGCTGAACCTCAGGCGGTGACAGTGTCACGCAGGTCGGGTCAGCAAGAGACCATAGAGCTTGCTGGCTACGAGTGGCGCTGGCAAACCGCTTAGATCTATTAGTTAAGGTGCGCACGGCGCACCTTCTTTTTAAGCCTCTTAGATAAACAACAGAATTGACATGATTTCTCAACACTTATTGGTATTACAAAATCGTTTTGCCTGTGAAGCCTCCGCCACGGTTTACGCTCAGTATTCGGTGGTTGAGTTTCGCCATAAGGTGAACGAGCTGTGCCGTACCCAGTTAGACGATGGCAGTTGGCCCGATTGCGATATAAGCCTTGCCGAGCAAGATGGTTTGGTGATTGGCGATTTCCTACAAAGGCTGCTCATCTTGTCGTGCGACTGTTACCGACACCGCCACGCGACTTCACTCAACGCCGTAGTGAAAGGGCTGGAGCTTTGGTATCAAAAGCCGAGAAAAAACTGGAACTGGTGGTGGAATGATATTGGTCGCCAGCGCTGGCTTGGGCCGATTGCTTTGCTACTGGGCGACACCTTGCCACTGCCACTTAAAAACCACATCGGTTTCGATATGCCCACTGAGCCTAAAATGACCGGAGCCAATCTATCGGACTACTGTCATGGCGTGGCGATGGGGGCGCTGCTAACCGGCAATGAAGCGCAGCTGTCGACAGCATTGGCTGGGATGAGTGAGACCATCGCCATCACTTGCGATGAAGGCATTCAAGCCGACTACTCTTACCAGCAACACGGCCCGCAAATTTATAATGGCGGCTATGGTGAATCGTTTTTCAATGGGGTGTTACTTTGGGCCTACATCGCCGACAGTACTCCGTTTGCTTTTGGCGCCGCTCAATTACGCTTACTGCTCGACTATTACCTAAACGGCACGATGTGGATGAGCCGTCACGGCACGTGGGATTACAACGTATGTGGCCGTGCGATTGCCAAACCACAACTGGAGAAGCCTTTTGCTTATTTACTGCTCCAGCAGCAAGCCAAATACTTAATGCAGTTATTCCCCGAGCACAGCGCATTGTTGTCGGCGTTTGTTTTGCACATTGGTGACGAGCCACACCCATACGTTGGTTTTAAACAGTTCTGGCGCTCTGATTACGCGGTTAAAGTTACGCCCAATTACTCGCTTAGTATCAAAACTA
>Ga0070725_10002079_pt1 | contig 10707 bp, 7 predicted proteins | sample tdDd002_FD_69781 | JGI IMG/M metagenome (GOLD analysis project Ga0070725, IMG submission 69781) | Marine sediment microbial communities from the Atlantic coast under amendment with organic carbon and nitrate - tdDd00.2 | ecosystem: Environmental > Aquatic > Marine > Coastal > Sediment | place...
TCCCAAATTCGGATGCTGCCTCCACCGATTGACGAACCCATCATAGTTATGACTGAATCATCATCAAGTGTCATTTCAACCTTCACAGAGTTCGGGTGTACATCACCTAAATCTATCTCAGAAAACTCATATTCAACGCCTTTTTCATCGGCGATTGACATCGCATCACGAAGCTCTTCATCTCTTTCCGAGAATCCAAGTACGCCCGCGAGGAGTGCTTTATCTGTACCATGACCCTTATATGTTTTAGCAAATGAACCATGTAATAGAAACCGAACTTTTACAATTTTTCTTCCAGCCACTCGATTTGCCGCAAGCCCAAGGCGCGCCGCACCGGCTGTATGAGAACTTGATGGACCAATCATGATCGGCCCAATAATATCAAATGCATTGTAGTCTGCCATGAAACCCTCCATATAGAATATACATAAAAACACAAGGGCTTTATTTAAATAATAAAGGCCTTGTGTTCATTAAATTACAGGTTATTCATTTTGTCAATTGATGAGATCAATACAAGTCAAATGAGACCAAAAACGCATTCAAATACGATAAATTAAACTATTCTGTAAATGTTTAAACAGCGGATGATTTATCTATTAATGATGTTAATGCTGATTGAACATTGTTAGAAACCAGTTTCTGATTCTGAGACAATTCATCTAGTTTATTAACTTCAGATGTAATCTTGCCATTTTCGGCTGAAATAGATTTAAGAAGATCTGAAATCTCTCTGGCGAATCTGGCTGTATCATCTGACATCTTTTGAACTTCACTGGCTACAACCGCAAAACCACGGCCATGTTCGCCAGCTCTTGCTGCTTCAATATTGGCATTTAATCCAAGAATTTTAATTTGGTTGGTTATTTTGTTAACTGCATTGATCATTTGGTCACTGCGCTCAATAAACACATTAGAGGCTTCGGTAGACTCATTCAATTGACCGCTCACAGTGCCTAAAACACCAATAGTCTGTGCAATTCTATCCAGTTCAATTTCAAATTGCGATGTCGTTTGTGAAACAGCATTCATTTGTGTATTGAGCCTTTCAGATAGAACCACCTGTTGATCAACAATGGTCATCATGACCTGTGCCACATCTGATTCAATTATTCTATGAGAATGACCATATGATTCTTTAAGTATTCCGATGACCGCTGATACGCCCGTAGCTTCAATAATTGCATCCACACGATTTCGTCCGATGTCCATCAAATCATTCGAATAACCAATTCCTATTTTTTTTGCAAGCTGAATTCCAGGAGCATTCGAATCACGATCTATGATAAGCGCTATTTCTATGCCATCTAGATCTTTCATTGCTTTGATTAAATTTGTACCGCCTAGTCCAGCACCCACAATTGCTAATCTCATTTTTATCTCTCCCCAAAGTTGTAACTATATCAAGATATTAATTTGCATACGCCAAATCAATTATAGTTAATCAACATGCCTGTTGGCAAGTGTTGGATATAAATACATATAATGCGATAGTGAGTACTTTTGGTAAATATTAGGCCGAACTATTCGATCATCTTTATAAATGAGACAATCATTCCCAACAAGATAAATATGACGGGTACAGAGGTGATGATAGCCGTCGTCTGAATGGTTTTTAAAGGACCGTCAATAAGAAGCAGTGTCCCAGGTAAAAAGGCCAGCAGAAACGCCCAGAACAATCGATTCCACCTGGCAGGTTCCTGATCTTCATCGACACTTTGTGTCGTTGTCGTTGCTAAAATATATGAAATAGAGTCAAATGTCGTTGCAGTGAATATTATAGCCACAATTGTAAATAATCCCACGACCCACTTCCCATGTTTCAGGGTGCTCAAAATCATTATTATGGTATGTGGTGCATCACTGCTATTTAACAAACTGACAACATCAAGTTGACCTTCCAGTTGCAGGTTTAGACCTAAATTTCCAAGTATGATAAACATAAGTGCGCATCCTGCAGTTCCGTATCCTATACTGCCTAGTACAAGACCACGAACGCTACGGCCTTTTGAAATTCTAGCAATAAAAAGTCCAAGCAGTGGTGCAGAAATAATCCACCAAGCCCAATAAAACACAGTCCAACTTTCTGGGAATCCGCCATTTAATACAGGATCCATCCATGTGCTCATTCTAAAAAAGTTCTGTGCGAGAAGTCCAATACTTGTTGTTCCCATTCTCAGAATAAACTGTGTTGGCCCAAATACGAATACAAATACAAGTATTAGAAACATAAAATAAATATTGATTGTTGATAATCTCTGAATGCCTTTTTTCAGTCCTGAGTAAGCACTCGCTGAAAATAGTACTGTTACTATGACTAATGATACAATTTTTAATTTAATGGAAAGTGGAATACCCAACAAATAACTTAAACCAGCTGCAATCATTGGCGTTCCAAGTCCTAAGCTCGTCGCAGTGGCTCCCACGGCTCCAAATATAAAAAATACATCAATACATTTTCCGATATAACCACCCGTGTATTTACCAAGTAAAGGTCTGAGTGATTCACTAATCTTAAAAACATGATCTTTTTTAACAAAATACGAATAGGCAATCGGCAAGGCTGGTACTGAGTACAGCGCCCATCCAATTGGCCCCCAATGATAAATTCCATATGTTGCAGCTATTTCAGCAGCGTCCCATGATCCGGGAGCTAAATGAAATGGTGGTGATTGAAAATAGTACGCCCATTCAATAGTTCCCCAGTACATAACTCCAGATCCGATCCCTGCACAAAAAAGCATACTCGCCCACTGAAATGTACTAAATTCAGGTGCTTCATTAACATCGCCCAAATGAATGTCACCATGTTTTGAAAAACTAATCCACATTGCAAAAATGAAAACACCCAGTCCAACCCACATATCTAAAAAACCAAAATGATATGTCATAAAATTATAGACTTCTTGAATAAGTAAATTACCTTGCGTCGGAAATAAAACCAGTGGAATACAGATGGCCATTATTACAAAAACCGCTAATGAGAATGTAAATATATCCAGTTTGACTTTATTCACAAAATTGTCCTCCCCCACAACGACAAGTAAGGAAACTGTATCAACATCCGCCAACACAGTTTCCTTCATTATCTATATCATTATTGAATCAAAATCTATTTTACATCTTCAAAACAAAGTTTAACATTCCAAATCAAAAATCCCAGCATACCACAAATCATTGTTGCTTGGACAACTGAATCTGTCACTGTTTGTGTCGTAAGTAAAGAAGCATCTACAGTCATTTTATAATAACTCCTTTCTAAAGTCACTTCGAAGCTGTCGCATCATACCCGATATAGATAGAATCAGGAAGAATACATATGGAATTCCCATAAATACAGCAACGGCTTTTACACCGCTTAAAGTGCCTGTTACAACATTTGCAAATGATATTGTCACCATAATAACCGACCAAATAAGTGTACGTGATGGCGGTGCATTTTCAACACCGTCGCTCGTCATCATACTTAGCGAAATTGCGGCACTTGTTGCACCAGTCGCTAAGAATACAATGATTAGAAGTACAAATATAGGTCCTGTAATCGCAAATAGTGGTAACGACTGAAGTACCATAATAAATGATAGATAAACGTCATTTGGATTATTGGCAACATAGTTCGCTATTTCGCCATTTCCAGATACAGCATTTAAAAGGCCAAATCCACCAAATACAGAGAACCAGATTACAAGGAATACTGTAGGTATAATAATTGACGCTGTAATAAATTCTCTTAGAGTACGTCCCTTTGAAATTCTAGCTATGAATACACCCATGAAAGGTGTCCATGATACCCACCAGATCAGAGTCGTTAATGGCCAGTCATTAAACCAATTTTTTGCTTGGAAAACAAATGTATTGGTTGCAATTGGAACAATTTGCGTGATTGATGTCTGAAGCGTGTTCAGAATAAGTTCCATGAAATAACGTGTCGGTCCAACGAAGAATACAAAGCCTAAAAGACTGATTGCGATGATTACGTTCATATCGCCGAGTACCTTCATTCCTTTTTTAACTGGAAGAAGTGCTGGAACAGTATAAACCAGGAATAATACAAATAAAATAACTAATGATGATGCCAGGCCTGGGAATTCTCTTCCCGATATAGCTTGAATACCATTTTTCACTTGGAAAACACCCATACCAATCGATGCAGCCATAGTTAATGCTGCGGCACTCGCAGCAACAATATTGGCCATTTGACCAGCTGTTTTGCCCCATGACTTATCTTTAAAGCCTTCTTCAATAGGTGTTCCTGGTAAGAATTTTGCACCTCTATGATACGTGAAATAAGCAATAACAAGACCTGCAATTGTGTAAATTGTCCATGCTGGGAATCCCCAGTTAAATAGTGCGAGTGTTAATGCATTTTTTGCAGCGTCGGCCTTCTCAAAACCACCTGAAACCCCCAGTGGAGATTGAAGATAGTGAACCATTGGTTCTGCCACGCCAAAGTTGACCAGGCCTACACCAATACCAGCTGTAAATAACATTCCAATCCATGAGAACGTTGAGAACTCAGGCTTATCGTCTTTACCACCTAATTTTACACTTCCATACTTACCAAACGCTAAATATAATGACAGTAGTAATAAAACAAGTGGCATGGAAATAGTGAACCAGTTAAAATGCTCATGGAATTTATAAACCCAATTCCATAGAGTTGTGGTTAGTCCGGCAGGACTTACAACACCCCAAACCGCGAATATTGCTGTAAAGCCAGCTGCAATCCAAAATAATTTTGAACTGCCTTTTTTTACTTTTTCTTTTTGTTTTTGAACGGCTTCCATTATGCTCCCCTTTCAAATCTAATTCATAATTTGAGTTTTTATGCACCCATAGCATCTCTACACCCAAGTACGTCTACTTAGGTGTCTGTTAAAAGTACTTATTTAATGCTCTTCTGCCAAGACGGTCCGAAGGCTTCTTAACATATCAAAGAAATAATGATTCAGTTTTTCTAGATCGCTTCTTCTCTCCGATCTAGATGAAGTACAGATTGTAATGCTATTTGTTCTGACACCGTATCCAATACCAAATCCGTCTGTCACAACAGGTCCAAATCCAAAAGCCTTCACATACTCATAGCCAAGACCACTTGTTGAAATATGATCATGCTTTAGTGATTTATATGCAGTTGTATTGAATAAACTTGGCATATCATGAACACCAACTTCTTGTCCATATTTCCTCTGGATGCTTTGAAGACCCAACAGATGTCGTTCTACACCTTCGCCACTTTGGCATTTCTTTATTCTTGCACCATGTGCTTTACATGCCTTTTTCGCCAAATCTCTTAACACACTTTCGTCAGCAGACTCAGATGATATTTCACGAGCAAAATCAAGTGCTTCTGAAGTACATGGTCTATTACATTCTGTACGCCCTTCTTTAAAATAACGCATCGCCACTGGCTCATATGTGCTGTTTAAATGTCCATTCAGTTTATATTGAGCAGCTTGGAGTGCCACATGGAAAAAGGCATCAGGACTTACTTTCAATTTCTTGATCTCATTTTTACCAAAATCATCAAACACAAGTGCATCTACAAAGTATTGATCTTCAAGCAATTCATGTGTTTTTTTCATGAACAACAATCTTTGTATTTGTGCATCACTGAGTGCCCACTCTAGTTCCATAACACTTAAGTCCAATGACAAGGCATGTGTATCTTCACGTTTATCAAGTCCTACATTGTTATGAATTTTCTCGAAAATAGTAAACCAAGTCGTTCCATCAGCACCAGTGTGCTCATTATTAAATCCAATCGATCCATTTCTATTTATGATCAGTTGACAAGCTTTATCAAAATACCGATTGCTCGATGTAGACATTAATAAATTCCGTAAAATTTCATTTTCAGATTCCGCTTCATCATCGATACAAACCACAACCAAAGCATCTTCAATCACTCTTAAATTTGCCTTGTTTATTGAGTTGAGTTTCAACGAGTTGTAGAATTCTGCAGCATCATCTCGCATTGCAGTTGTAAATACGCCAATACCGTCACCTTGATTCATATCATCTGAAATCAAATCATCAATCATGCCAGCAAATGCTTCAGGTGCATACAATTCACCTTTTGAATTCGTAACTGATAATCTAAAAAAACGACCTCTATAGAGCAGCACAACATGTTTGTTTTTCTTATCCAATTCACCAATTCTCATTTCGTCAATATCTCGACTCGGTATACGTGTTGTACACATAGTATTACGGTATTGATCCATACATAATGGTGTGTCTTTTGCAAACTCTGGTGACATTGATTCATCTGACAATTCAATGAATGCACGGGTTGTTTGATAAATAAAATGTCCAACTAACTCCGTTAAGCCGAGCAAGTTGAATTGTTTGCTTTCCATCAAAGCAAAATAGTTCATATTTGCCACAACAGGCGCTCTAAAATCTAGATATGACTCATCCCAAAATGGTTTTAGCCAACTGCCTTCCAATGAGTCATCCCATGTTTTTAGTTTTTTTTGTAATACTGGACCCTCATTTTCTAAAAATGCTTCAGCTTCTTTCTGAAGATCTAAAAAATCAGATTTCGAAACAATTGGTTGAGTCCAATTCAATAATTCAGCTATTGTCAATTTAAGATCTGGCACAGGCAAATTCGGTAAATTTACCTGATTAGAATATGTATTATTCATAATCAAACTCCTTACATGCTGTCTCTATTATCATTAAGAAATATTATTTATATTTAATTTCAACTCATGATATCAACCTTTAGACCTGTCATATAAGGTTCATTTTTGTCATAAAGACAGACTTTTACTCCTGATTATTGTTTTTCGAATATAGTTTGGTTAAAATACGACTCTGTAGAAGGTCTTTTTTTAACATCGTTCTCATGGTATACTTTTCCCATCCTTTCATAGTGCACAAGATAAGGGGGCGTCATGATCACTGAACACAGTAATGCATTTGAAAATAACTTGCCATTTTCAGTTTCCATACTTAATACATGTACACATCAGATGAATTGGCATAGTTCTCTTGAACTCATCTATGTTTTAAACGGTTCGGTTCACGTAACCGTTAACGATAAACTCACGAACGTTTCACAGGACGAGTTTTTACTCATTAATAGCTACGACACACACGAACTCATTCATATGGACCAGAATTCACTCCTGATTGTTCTTCGGTTCAATCCTGAGTTCTATTCCTCATACTATCCACAAATAAACGAGACACGATTTGAGGAGCAACCACTTGATGTACCTGAGACACTCCAAGCTCTGAATAGCTTAAAAGCATTCATAGCTAAAACACTTCTCAACATCAACGAAACCTTTGAAACACAACAACTTCGCTTACTGGGCCTCTCAGTACAATTATTTGAAAATATCATCATCGCATTCAAGGGCGAAACCCAAGCTTCCGATTCTATAGCACACGGCTCAAGAGAAAGATTAGCAAGAATTGTACAGTACATTGACCTGCATAGCTCTGAAGTTTTAACACTCAATGACTTAGCACGCCAGGAATACGTTACACCACATTATCTTTCAAAATATTTCAAAACTCATATGGGCATTAACTTCAGCACCTACCTCGCTCAAATACGGCTGCACAAGTCCATGCCTATGCTCATGGGCACGTCGGAATCAATTTTAACAATCGCTTTGGTTCATGGCTTTTCAAATGCAAAATCTTATTCACAAGCATTCAAAAAACTCTATGGTGATACACCTCATGTTTTTAGAATGACTTTTAAAAACAACTCACGCCAACCCCTTAATACAGGGATAGAAATCAACGACTCTGACCAGGAAAAAATTCATGCCTACATCAAGGCACATCAGCTCGTCGAAACACCTGTCATGACATCTAAGCGTATTCATAAAACCATTGACCTCACACGTACAATGCCGCAATACGTTCGGTTTAATAAAGCAATTTATTTTGATTTCGTTTATGACGGGCTAAATTCAAATTGGCAAAACAACTTAACTCAGACTCAGAAACTGCTTGATTTTGAATATATAAAATTCAAAGGCATACTATCCAGCGGATTATATTTTTATAATCAAGATCAGAATTGTTATAACTGGTTTAACGTCGACAATTTGCTTGATTTCTTTATTGAGAAGAATTTAAAACCATTCATAGAGTTGACTTACACACCGGCAGAACACACTCTAAATGAATGGCATGAGCTGCTGGAAAACTTTTTGAGCCACTGTCTTGAAAGATACGGAAGAGAACAACTTAAAACGTGGAATTTTGAAATTGCGAGTGAGGATAGACGCTATGAATCTGCAATTAAGCTGTATACAAAGACGCTCAAGCGAATTAAAACTCGATTTCCAGACCTACGTATGGGCATCTTGTTCATCCCAGCAGATGACTTTGAAGAACGAGATTACTTAATCAATTTTAGGAATACAGACTTGAGGTTCATGTCAGTTCAAATATCTGATGAAACCTATAATAAAAAAAGAGCTCTTTGCCATGAGCTCTTCTACAATATTCGTATTGGAATGGGTCTTGAAACATATGTAATTTTCAGGCATGCAGATAATTATTGGAATGACACTTGCTTTATGAGTACACGTGTTATTCAAGAAACCCTAGAGAATAGCACGATCGATCTTCAGCTGCCATTTATAGATAACATTCAAAGTAACCTGATGTTCCAAGGCAATGATGCTTTACTAACATACAATGGACTTCAAAAACCAATGTTCAACAGTTCATTTTTACTCAGTAAACTACGCGGAAAATTAATTGCAAAAGACAGAGAATATTTTATTGTTAAAAATGCTGAAGATACGTACTCAATTTTGGTCTATAATCACACCGAAGAAATCTCGGAAATCATGGATACCCAGACGACTTCACATGTGAAATACATGCAACTCAAGCAACGGCTCGAACTGGCAAATGAAATCAGTGTCGCATTCAGTTTTAACATTGATGAAGGTTCATATGAAAAAAGAGTTTACACCCTAAACTCTGAAAACGGATCTATTTTTGATGCATGGATTCGCATGGGTGCACCAAATACTCTTATTAAAGACGATATGGGCATTTTAAAGGCAAAAGAAAAAATGCATTTGCATATTTCAAACGTTGGTCTTAATAAAAACATGTCGCTTGAAATCCAACTTAAACCAGGTGAAGTCAAGCTTATTGAGCTCAGAAAAATGTAATCCATAATTTTATTTCAAGCTTGATTGGAATAAAAAGAAACAACAAAAAACACGTTCAGCTAATGCCTGAACGTGTTTTATATTTTTTTTATTTATGATTTTCTATAAAATGCTATTCAACTCCAGCAGCAATACGAACATTTTTCTGGTGCTTGGAATCAACCTTACGATTTGCATGAAGCTTTGAGTCTTTAAAGTGCAGACACAGATGGCCATCAAAGTCATTGCCCTTTACTGAATCAAAATTGTAGCCATAACCAAAACCACCACTACGCGCATCTATATATTGTCCTTCAGGCATGTTATCCATACCTGCATGTGGCATACCATTTAAAGACGCTGCGATGACATGTCCATCGAAATGAACCAGAACCGGTCGTCTTACCCAGCTGTATTCTCCACCCCAAAGTGTTTTTATTATATGCGCATCATTTTTTGTTAAAGGTTCAACATCGGAATGTACACCACCATAAGCTGCAAGCATCTGGAATGTTTGACCTGTGTTAAAGTCCTCTATCAAAAAGACCGTTCGGCCTTTATCAATCATTTCCATAACCGAATTCCAAGTCCGGTATTCCCCAAAGCGTCTTTCAGAGGATTGTCTAGACACAACTTGAACTTGGTTTACGTAACCTTTTTGAATCATTTTTGCGATGGTCTCCATACCTGCAACACCATCTGCCTTCAAATTATTTGCTTCTTGAAACTGAAGCACTGCCGCTTCTGTTTCAGGACCATAATAATCTGTATATTCATCTGTCTGAAGGAAACCTTCTTCAACAAGTGCCTTTTGTAGTAGAACAACATCTTGGTGTCTATCTCCAGGAATCAACATGTTTTTTGTAATATTTCCAAAGCTCTCGCTCTCAACAACCGTTCCCTCTGAGTATGACTCAGCAAGGAATAAATATCCATTCTCTTCAAGAGCACGAAGCGTCAATGTACCTGCAACACCATCTGCATCAAGACCAAATGAGTTTTGAAAATCTTTCACAGCCGCAGTCGTCTGAGCCCCATAATATTCAATGGCTTCATCGATTTTTAGAAATCCAAGGTCCATTAAAGACTGCTGCAACACTTTAACTGAGCTGTTCTCATCTCCAGGTTTTAGAACCTTAGTATCAAGTTCACTCATCAATCCTTTTTCAAACATAGCTTCAATCGTCTTTCTGCCAGCTATACCATCAGCAGTCAGTTCATTTTCATTTTGAAATCTTTTAACAGCATCCATAGTTTCAACACCATAAAAGTCTGATAATACTTCCATTTCTATGTATCCACCAAGTTGAAGTGCATTTTGAATATGCATAACATCTTGATGTTTCGTGCCTTCCTCATATTTTTTAAGATCAAAATAATTGTCGGTCTTATCTAAAGCAAACGAAACACTTAATCCTGACAAGAGCATAAAGCCCGCACAAACAGCTGCTAACTTTCTTTTCATTTTAGCCTCCTAAAAAACATCACGATTATTTTCTATGATCTACCAGTCGTGACTGACTCTAGCTTAATATTAGCATTATTGGTTGACATAATCAAGAAT
>Ga0070725_10002080_pt1 | contig 10705 bp, 10 predicted proteins | sample tdDd002_FD_69781 | JGI IMG/M metagenome (GOLD analysis project Ga0070725, IMG submission 69781) | Marine sediment microbial communities from the Atlantic coast under amendment with organic carbon and nitrate - tdDd00.2 | ecosystem: Environmental > Aquatic > Marine > Coastal > Sediment | place...
TCTTGCACATCTCGGAGCATTTTACCGCGCATTACTTTGTTTGCAACGAATTGTAGGAGTTCATCAGCATTTGAATTTAGATCGTCTGTAAGTTTTGACAAATTATCCGTTTCACTGCTTTGAATCATAACTTGCGACGCCGCTTCTTCCATCCTAGAAGTGATTTCTTCAGAGAATCTTGTGACCTCAACAATTTGATCAGAAATCTTCTTTCCATCTTTGGTGACATTCTTTATGGCAGAATTCATGCCTTGAATATACTCTTGACTTTTCTCGAGTGAATGCTGAATTTCAGTGAATTCTTCAATGGTGTGCTCTACTGTCACATAGCCATTTTCAATATACTCACGATCCGAATCTACGGATGTTTTAATGTTTTCAAGCCCATCTTTTAATGTATCAATGGTGTCACTAATTTTTGTAGATGCTTGATTTGTCTCACTTGAAAGTTTTGAAATTTCGGATGCCACAATGGCAAATCCTCGACCGTGTTCACCGGCTCTAGCTGCTTCAATTGATGCATTAAGTGCAAGTAGATTCGTCTGCTCAGCAATCTTATTTACAAGGCCATTGAGCTCAATAACTTCATCTGAACTGTTATACAGGACTTCAACACGTGTTGAAATACTTACAATCAATTCACGGACCTGTTTCATAATTCCAAGTATTGATGCCGTTGATTCAATACTTCCTTTTGTAGCCTCAATGGTATTTGTAGAGAATGTATACGTTTCCTGCATATCTGACTCCATTTGCAGAAGTTCATTTACAATGCGTTCCATCTCTATCCGAGACTCCTGAAGCATTGAGAATTGTTCATCTGAACTTTGACTTGTCGCTTCAGTAGAACTTGATATACCCTCCATGGCTGAGTTAAGTTGATCAACTATGCCTTTTTGACTGTCACTTATATCTGTTATTTTTCTAGATACACTAATTTGGTCTTTAAAATTCGATTTAAGTCCATCGACCATTTCGTCAAGCGTAAATAGAACATCATCCATCATCATTGATTTGACTTTCGGTACCTCAACTGTCAGATCATTATTGTTCACTTGTTTTACTATACTTTCCACATGATGTACCCCATCAACTATTTTCCGAGTCAGTATAAATGCCAGAATTGCCGCAATAATGAGTGTAGATAATATGCTAAAAATCCAATTACCCATAACAGCTCCAGCCAAGATTGATACGGCTACAGATACTACAATGACAAAATACATGCTCCAAAAGATCTTCCCCTGTTTCGTTTTCATGACTTTCCCCCTGATCGTTGTACAACTATAGTGGAATTTTGTAAATAATAATAGCCCGAAATCTGTATACTGCTGTATTGCTTATCTCTAAACAAGATGCCCTAGAACTATAATTTCTCATTCACTCAAAAAAACCTTTATATATATTCTACAAATTTTCACAAAATTACATATGGACGTTTAGAATAACATATGTGCCGCACGTGAGTTTACATAAATAAAACCCCTTTGTTTTACCAAAGGGGTTACTTTTACTCCTGTTGCATCACATCAACCACGTGTATGCTGTTGTCTTTCACTAGGTTTACAAATCCGCCATCGGTCTTAACGAGTGGTCGAATCGGATGATTCTTCTCGATGAAGATGATTTCACCACTTGCTCCATTGCTTAACTGTACCTGATTACCAACAAAATACTGCACAATGTTAGATACAAACACTTTACTATAGAAAGGATCAAGTGACCCAAACGATTTCTCTTGAATTTGACCTGCAACCATAAATGGACAATCTCGCCCACGGTAAACACGGTCCGACGTCATCGCACTATATATATCAGCAATCGCTACAATACGAGCGTACGGGTGAATATGTGGTCCTTTTAAACTATTCGGATAACCACTTCCATCACTTCGCTCATGATGTTGCAAAACCCCTGATAGCACAGCTTCATTAAATTGCTTAGTATTGGCCAAGAGAACATATCCAAGTGTTGGATGAGAGCGCATGACTTTAAACTCAGCATCAGTTAATTTCGAAGGTTTGTTTAATATTTCATCTGGAATATTGCATTTTCCAATATCGTGAAGAAGTCCAGCAATGGACAAATCTTTCAGTTCATCGGGCTCCATTCCAAGCCAACTGCCTATTAAAGCCGCATAAAGGCTCACCTGAACAGAATGTTCAAATGTGTACTCATCACTTTGTTGGATTTGCCATATTTTTTGCGCGATATCTTTGCCGGATTCCACTTCACTAAGCAGCGGCCCTACAACGTGTTCAACATCGGCATACAGCACCTTCCCACCAAGGATTGCACCCTTAAAAAGCGATTTAAAACGGTCAACCGAACCTCTATATTCTGCCTGAAACTTAATTTGAGCCTCAGTAAGAACAGGAGCTGCCAATTCGTCTTCACGTAAATCGCTAAATGCTTTTATTCTAACATCAAGAATTCCGGATTCATATTTCAAGTAGTCCACATGTGCTTCTTTCAGCACGGTCCCAACTGAAATGATCAGAACTCCATTCAAATCATATATTTCTTGATTAATGACCATGCCCTTCTCGAGATAGTCAACACTGATCGTTTTCATGAATATTCGCTCCTGATTTTTTATACCTAACCCACCCTATTATAGCATATAAATCAGAAAACCGATTCAGAAGTCCTATGAAACATGATATTCAGCCCATCAAATTGAGATATTCTCCACAAAATGCTACAATTTATTCCATTTTGTTATAATTCCAATAGAGTATTTGCATTAATTTGAAATTATTTACATTGCAATGAGTTCTATGTTATAATTGTCTTGTTTTAATATACTTATTCTTGACGGTTCGGCAATTATTGCTGTAACCAGAGATTATTGAGTGCTATCCCTATCATTCTGTTGGGGGACGGATTGCTCTGGATTTAAGATGCTCAATATTTGTTAATAAATAGACAAACTCCCTAGTCTTGCGTTAATAGCGCGTTCCATACTATGGAATTAGGCAGTGTGAAAGGGGACAACGGCATGCAAACTAAAGGATTAACCATTGGACAAAGAATACGCATGACACGTAAGTACTTAGGTGTTAAGCAGTATGAAATCACAAGCGGTAAGATTACACGTAATTTAATCAGTGCCATTGAAAATGACAAGGTTCGATTGACACCTGAGAACGCACGACTAATTTACGATAACTTAAACCGCTTCGCTACTGAGCGAAACCTCGAAATTGATCTGGACTTAAGTGAGGTTCTTGGAAGCGAACCTGACTTCCAAGCAGAGATCAAAGCCGAAATGTACATCAATCAATTGAAAAGATTGCTTAAAAGTGAGGATGCTCCATCGGATGATGTTATTCATGAAATTGAAGACTTCTTATACGCATGGGATATTCCAATTAAGAAAGCGGAAGTCTATACACTCTTCGGAGATATTTATGGACTCAAAAACGAAAAACTTCGTCAGTTATTCTACTATACGAAGGCATTTGAATTATACTCAGTGGAAAAATACATAAATTCACTTCCACGGTTGGCTTCTAAGATATCAGTGTGTTCTGAAGAACTCAACTCTCCAGAAATTGGAGTCAGATTCTGTGAACTTGCCATTTCGAAAGAGCCTACAACATATCGTGAGGAAATGTACAATTTGTATATGCTCAGCGCGATAAGCAACAGTAAACTTGGCAACCATGAGAAAGCTTTGAAAAATATCGATGTCTGTATTGATAGATTCACTGATGATCTTGGTCCTGAGTATTATCATGCAGTTAGCATTAAAGCTGATTGTTATGAGCGAAATGCTGAACCAATGGAAGCAATTCAGTACTACACTCATGCTTCAAACGGTTTTTACAGACTTAATTGTATTAAAGAAGGCATTGAAAGTACAATTCCAATGATTACTCTTCTACATAATACAGATCGAAATACATACACACATCGCATCGAGACCTTGCTTTCCGAAATGAACACTAGACTTGATCAAATTGCAGCACCACCTGTCCTTGTACAGATGAAGCTTGCAGATATGTATACTGTACTCGACAATCATAGTCAGTCTCTTGAAGCATATGAGAAACTTATTGTAAGGTATCATTCAATTACGGATATTGAAGCTGTTCATATCCTGCATCAGTCTTTTGACCTCTTTGATAAAGTAAACCAACTCACGAAATGGTTGGATTTCTACAAAGATGCAGACATCAACTTAGCTGAACTTGATGATCCTATGCAAAGAAAACTGGCAACATCACTTACTTATTCACTAAAATACCTTATTGAGAATCGTGATTTTGGATTTGCAAAACGAATCACGCATGACCTTGCAAGGTTAGCACAATCAAACTAATACATAAAGGCCCCCTCAAATAAGTTGAGGGGGCCTTCTATTTTGTCTATAGAGTTGCTCTTTCCAATTATTCATTTCTATGCTTTGGTCAGCAAAGAAAATTATGATTCGACCACACTGTCAAATTCAGCTTGAATCGCAGCTGAAGGTTCTCCACCAATTTTACTGCCTATCACAATTGCAGCAAACGAAATGATCATACCAGGTACAATTTCATATAACTCGAAAATCCCACCGCCGAGTTGCTTCCATATTAATACCGTGAGTCCACCAGCTATAATACCAAATAGAGCTCCAGTCTTATTCATTTTCTTCCAGAATAATGACATGATTACCGTTGGACCGAATCCAGCGCCAAATCCAGCCCATGCGTAAGACACTAAATCAAGTACCGAACTCTGTGGATTCATCGCAAATGTATATGCAATAATTGCCACACCGATTACAGAAGTTCGACTGACTCTCAACAGTTCTTTTTCAGAGGCTTCTTTCTTAAAAATTCTATAGACATCCTCAGTGAGTGCTGAAGATGTTACAAGTAATTGCGAATCCGCGGTACTCATAATGGCTGCTAATATTGCTGCTAGAAGGAATCCAGACAGCAATGATGGGAACATTTCTCCAACCATAACCATAAATACGGTTTCTTCTGAACCCACTGCGAGCCCACTGTCCAAATACACACGACCAACTAAACCGATAAATAATGCTGCAAATAGAGATAGAACCACCCACACCATCGCAACACGTCGTGCTTTTTTAATTTCTCCAGGTGATTTAATCGCCATAAACCTGGCCAATATATGCGGTTGTCCAAAGTAACCCAGTCCCCATGCCAATAAAGACAAGATAGTGATTCCACTTAAAGCCTCCCCGGTTGATGAAGTCATAAAATCCAACATGTTTGGATTTATTACTGTCATTCCTGAGGTTAGTCCATCCATACCCCCAAGTACAGAAAGAGCTTTAGATGGCACTACAACCAAAGCCATCAACATTAAAATTCCTTGGAAAAAATCAGTCCAGCATACAGCCATAAATCCACCAAGGAATGTATAGGAAATGACCACGAGTGCTCCTACTGTTAATGCAACCTCATACGGAATGTCAAAAACAGTGCTAAAGAGTTTGCCACCTGCAACAAGGCCTGATGCTGTATAAATTGTAAAGAATACAAAAATGACAAGCGCTGATGCTATACGCAGCGTGTTCGATTTATCATGGAATCTGTTTTGGAAGTACTCCGATAAAGTTAAAGAATCACCCGCTGCTTCCGTATATTTTCTAAGTCGCATTGCAATGAATTTCCAATTAAAATATGTCCCTACGCCAAGTCCTAGTGCAATCCATATTGCTTCAAGTCCACTCACATAAGCATAACCTGGTAACCCAAGGAGCAACCAACCGCTCATATCAGAAGCTTGCGCACTCAGTGCTGTAACCCACCCGTTCAGACTTCTTCCACCAAGCACATAATCGGATAAATTTTCTGTTTTTCTGTAATATATGATTCCAATTAATAACATTGACATTAGATAGATGAAAAATGCTATTAGAACCCCCACTTGATCGCTCATTGTATGTATTCTCCTTTTGTCATATAAACCACATCGTTGCTACGTCTAAAAATGCATTAAAAAAGACCCTGTCCTCAAAAGGAAAAGATCATCGTGGTAACACCATTATGTAAAGTGCTCTTGAGAATAATATAACGAAGTTTTATCAAACTGTCAACGATTTTGTTAACTTTCTTTAACATTATATATGAAACAATAAAAAAAACAGCCCAATATATGAGCTGTTTAAAGACATTCACCATACTATTTTTTCAGTCTGACATACACCGCTTTCGCAGGAGAGTTATCATTTGAACGTTCGTCTATTTGGAATAGCTTTGTAGCCTTCATTAACTCATAAAGCTTCTTATAACCGAAGTTACGCGGATCAAAATCAGGTGCTTTGTTGGCAATATTCTGTCCAACACTACCTAGATGTGACCAGCCATTTTCATTAGCAGACGCTTCAACAGCACTTACAAGAAGGGCAACTAGTTTTTTATCACTTTGAAGTTGTTTCATCGCTATTGGATATCTTGCATGATTCTTTTCATCTTTTGTAAGTAGTTCTGTGAAAATAAATTTATCACATGCACCCACGAATGCTTTAGGTGTTTTGTTTTCACCAAATCCATAAACAAGCATACCTGATTCACGAAGTCTAAGACAAAGTCTTGTAAAATCTGAATCACTGGATACAATACAGAATCCATCTAATTTATCTGTGTAAAGTAAATCCATTGCATCGATAATAAGAGCACTATCCGTAGAGTTTTTCCCAGATGTGTAACTGAATTGTTGAACAGGATTCAGTGCATTTTCTAAAAGCACTTCTTTCCACCCTAACAGGTTAGGACTTGTCCAATCTCCATAGACTCTTTTTACACTGGCAATACCATATACTGCAATTTCATCGAGTAAACCTTCAACAATTTTTGGTGAAGCATTGTCAGCATCAATAAGTACGGCCAACTTATTTTGTATTATCGCAGTATCTTTCATCTTTACACCCCTTCAGATGCACAATCTTTCTTCATCGTCTCCCATTTTACCACATAGACATCTAATTTCAAACGGAAATATATACAATTATAATGGTTTATCTATACATTCAAATTCAATTAGTGTTCAAAACTTTGTCATAACTAAACTAATCAAATCTGTGATAACGTACTTTTCCATCCTTAAATGTACAAATAGCCTCATATCCAATTGACTTTAAAAGCTCAATCGCCTCTTCAAATCCTGATGTTAAGCTATCTGCCGTATGCGAATCTGAACCAAGTGTAATGATTCTTCCACCTAAATCATAATACAATTCAATAATGCTTTTATCTGGAAACTGAACCCCTACATCTTGACGTAGGCCAGATGTATTAAGTTCAATGCCTTGGCCACGAGATATTAACAATTTAAAGATCTTCTCATATCGCGACATGAGTGATGCTGGGTCCAATTTAGCAACATCAGCATTATATCGTTTGGGTAGATCTATATGCCCAAGCACATTAAAACACTTAAACTCCATAATCATAACGTACAATTCATCCAAGTAAATTTCCATGGCCTCCTGAGGTGTTTTGTCATCAAAAAAATTCCCAAAATAGAAATCTTCTTTCTGACAACCATGTACACTTGCAATAATAAAATCAAACGTCTCTTTGGATACAAGCTGCTTACACATCTCCAAAACATGCGGTTGAAGTCCAAGTTCTAGGCCTTTAAGTATTTCAATTTCGTTTCTATAGTTAAACTGATATTCCTTCAAGGTTTTATCATAGGACTGTGGATCGAATTCAAAACTATCCCCACCAAGATACAAATAGTCTATATGATCTGTAATCGTAATAGTTTTGATGCCCTTTTGTATAGCAGACTGAACAATATCAGCAAGAGGTGTCTTACAATCCGCAGAAAACTCCGAATGAATATGTGAATCGTACATTGAATACTCCTAACTATGTTCCTCGATACATACAATAAAAAAGAATACTCTCCATTAATGAAGAATATCCTTTCATAGTATAGCATCTTTAGTTTAGATTATTCATACAAACAGTATTAAAAGGGCACATTCTCAATTTCAGTATCCATATTATCGTTATCAGCTTCTTCAGCTCTTTCACCAAATGGGAAGAAACGAACTCGTGAAGCTGAAATATCAGTTGTATAAACTTTGCTGCCATCTTCCTTCGTATAAGATCCCGTTGTAACACGGCCCGATACACCAATCGGTTGCCCTTTTTTCAAATACTTCCCTACAGTCTCAGCGGTTTTTCCCCATACAACGATTCGTGGAAAATCGGCTGTCGATTTTCCTTCTGCCTCTAATGCTTCGCGTTTTTCCTGTGAGTGCGGACGGTCAATTGCTATAGAAAATTTAGCCATAGCTCGACCTTCTGTGGTGAATTTAACCTCTGGTTCAGATGTTAAGCGTCCTATCAAGTTTACTGAATTCATAAAATTCCTCCTTTTGGATAATTTTACCATATCATTATGCAATTTACAAGTTTTTCCATCGAATGAAATTCACCTGGACTTATGCTATAATAGACCGCAAGAAAGTATCTAACTCAGAGTAATCTGAGTTTTAAGGAGGGAATAATAATGAGTACACATATCGGCGCACCTGAAGGTGCTATTGCAAAAACTGTTTTGCTCCCCGGTGATCCTCTAAGAGCCAAATTTATCGCAGAGAATTTTCTAGAAAATCCAGTTTGCTATAATGACGTTCGAGGCATGTTGGGATTTACAGGTACATATAAGGGCAAACGCGTGTCAGTTCAAGGCACAGGAATGGGCGTTCCATCATTATCAATTTATGTTAATGAGCTTATTCAATTTTATGGTTGTGAACAACTCATTCGAGTTGGATCTGCAGGATCAATCCAAGACCATGTAAATGTTCGCGATGTTGTTCTCGCATCTGGAGCATGTTCTGATTCAAGTATGAATCGTCTTATGTTTAATAATATGGACTACGCACCTGTGGCCAATTTTGATTTGCTAATGCGCGCACATGCATCTGCACTTACTTTAGGCATTAAACCACATGTAGGTAATATTCTAACGACAGACACTTTTTATAATGATAGACCAAGTCCACTAGATGTTTGGGTAAAACACAACGTCTTAGCTGTTGAAATGGAGTCTTCTGCACTTTATACTCTAGCAGCTAAGTTTGGAGTTAAGGCTCTTTCAGTTCTTACGATTAGTGATCATATCTTTAAGCAAGTTGAAACATCTTCTGAAGAAAGAGAAAAAACGTTTACTGACATGATGAAAATCGCACTTGAACTGGCTGAGTAATGGAGGTCAAGAGCGTGAAACGAGTCGCTGTAGTTGGTATAGTTTTAGATGAACCCAAGGATTCAAATACGAAGCTTAACGAAATCATTGCGGAATACAAAGATATCGTAAGAGGTCGTATGGGCATTCCATTTATAGATGCAGAAATCTCTGTCATTTCACTGACCGTGGTTGGAACACTTGATGACATTAACAGTTTGACTGGAAAATTGGGAAATGTAGCTGGAATCAGTGTTAAAACATCTATATCAAAAAAAGAAATCGATGCATAATAAAAGGAGGCTGGATCAATTGATCCGACCTCCTTTTTAAATTTTTTTCATACTTTTCACTATAAAAACAACATATTCTTATTCACGTTCTCCATGATAATTTTAAACCACTCCGTGTAATTTTCAGGATTTAATTCTATATCCTTCTGTAAATCATCAAAAGAGATCCAGCGCGTAGAATGAACTTCTTCAGGATTAAACGGCATTTCTTCCAAATCAAGTTGTCCTGTAAATACGTGATCCACTTCATGTTCAATCATATCGTGATCAAGCTCAGCTCTGTAAGTAAAATGAGACACCTCTTTGATTTCACAATCCACACCGAGTTCTTCCATTAAGCGTCTATGCGCAGCCTGTTCTGTCGTCTCACCACTTCGAGGATGTGAACAACAAGCATTTGTCCAAAGTCCACCTGAATGATACTTCGATAGAGCACGTCTCTGCAGGAGAACTTTACCTTCTTCATTATACAAAAAAACTGAAAAAGCTCTATGAAGCTTGCCTTCAAAGTGTGCTTTCATTTTTTCCATTTCACCGATAGGTTGGTCATTCTGATCAACAAGAATCACCAGCTCCTCTTGTTTAGGCAAGTTCTTCACCTCCGCAGATCAGGCGTAGCTTTTCTTCCACCTGAAACTTATATAAGTTGAGATAAGCAAAAAATACCAAACTGCCAATAATAAGTGGTAATAACCGCCCAACAACAGCACACGCTATTCCCATAATCCCAGAAAGGATCATTATGCGCATGTGAAAATGAACATAAGCTTTCTTATAAGGTTGAATATGCTCTTCATTTGTTGGAAATACAGTAATTACATTTGGTGAATCTGTTTTAAATTCGTTTTGTTTTCCTTTAGTAGCAATTGTATACATCCAAAATGCAAATAACCAATAAACTCCCATTACAATTATTTCTGGTTTCAATTCATTCACCCACCTGATAGTATTTTTTTTGCTTCCATAAATCGTTGTAGTCCTGTGAACACTATGAGAATCGCCATTAGTCCTGCTATGATCCCAACATAAGATGGAAACAAGATCATCATGGTGAATCCTATAAACCCTTCTGTACGTTCCATAACTCCCGCTTGGTAATAAAATGACTTAATCCCCTTTTGAGTGGCAAGTGCACCTACGGTTAAGAAAACAGTCATAGAAAATATAATTGCACACGATAAAGCCACAAACATAAATCGGGCATCAACAAACCGATAACTCAGTGCCAATATAATCCCAAG
>Ga0070725_10002081_pt1 | contig 10701 bp, 9 predicted proteins | sample tdDd002_FD_69781 | JGI IMG/M metagenome (GOLD analysis project Ga0070725, IMG submission 69781) | Marine sediment microbial communities from the Atlantic coast under amendment with organic carbon and nitrate - tdDd00.2 | ecosystem: Environmental > Aquatic > Marine > Coastal > Sediment | place...
CATTTTTACCGTCAATAATGTGGCGAAGGAAGGGGATTTGACACAGATGAATGACACAGCTAAGGGATTTTCCTTAATCGAGGTGCTCGTCTCTCTAGTGATTTTAGTTGTTGGGTTGATTGGGATATTCAATCTGCACATAGTCGCTAAGAGGGGGAGTTTTGAGTCGTTTCAGCAGACTCAGGCGTCCTACTATGTTAACGATATTATCAATCGTATGAAGCTGAATCGCTCTCAACTCAATGGATATGCAGGCACTTATAGCGGTAACTTGTCTAGCCCCTCTCCCGAGTGTGACACGGGGGTTGGTGCAGGCGCGGCTGTGTGTACCAATGTGCAGACTCGAATATGGGACCTGTTTCAATGGGAGCAACTCTTCGGCGGTGCTTCAGAGAGCGTAGGGGGACGTGATGTCGGTGGATTAGATACCCCGACTGCCTGTATTCAGGTACAAGCTTCCGGGGCCGTTTTGGTTGTCATGACCTGGAGAGGTATTCGTAGTAGTTCTGATGGTGCAAAGGGAAAGGGAACCTTTATCGAAGCTTGTGGCACCAGTAGTGACAGACGAAGAGTCTATTCTATCAACACTGTGATTATTTAATGGGAGCGCAGATGCGGGTACAAATTAATAAGCAGCGTGGCCTCTCCTTAGTCGAGTTGATGGTCGCTCTGGTGATCAGTTTATTTCTCTCTGCCGGCATATTTTCTATGTTTAGTATGTCTGCGACAAATGTCACCACCACCAGCCAGTTTAACCAACTACAGGAAAATGGCCGTATCGCCCTGGCACTGATAGACCGAGATCTGAGTCAGCTAGGTTTCATGGGAGATATGACAGGAACCCCATTTAGCATGGGGATGAATACGACGATCACAGCGGGGGCGGTGGCAAATGATTGTGTTGGTGGAGGTCTGAATAATGCGAGCCTGCCTAATAACACCCTATCTGACTTCAGGGTTATCTGGGGGTATGAAAGTGGTGTGAGTGCCGACTCTTTTGCCTGTTTGACGAATGTTAATAGCGGAACCGATGTTATTCAGCTGAAACGGTTAATCGGCCCACCGACTCTAAATCCGAATGTTGCTTCGCGATATTATATGGCCACGCGTTCAGATCAGGCGGTGATATTTACCGGTGATCAGGCGACACCTGCATTGCTTAACGGACGTTTCTGGGAGCTGCAGCACCATATTTACTACATAGCTAACGATGGTGATATTCCTGTGCTTAGGCGAAGAACCTTGAGTGCGACCAATGGTATGAACAATGAAGAGCAACTGGTCGAAGGGGTGGAAAACATGCGGATCCTGTATGGGTTCGATAGCGATGGGGATAGCACTGCAGATGGCTTCATGCCGGTGCAGAATGTCACTGAGCTTATGTGGAGTAACTTGAGGCCTCAGCGTTTAGTCGCCTTAAGAATATTTTTTTTGATCCGTTCGGTGGCTGAAGATTTTAGTTATACCAATAACGTGTCTTACGTGTTGGGGGATAAGAATATTGCGCCGCCAAATGACCATTACAGACGTAAAGTCGTATCTGCGACTGTGGTACTGGAAAATCCGGTACTCATGAATTGAGAAGTGAATTGAACATGAAAAAACAGAAAGGAATAGTGCTGTTTTTATCACTCATAGTGCTGGTCATTATGACGGTGATAGGCATAGCGCTTGCCGTTAACTCGAATCAGTCGATGCGAATGGCCGGAGCCGGTTCGGAAAGAGTCGAAGCCATGGCTTCCGCCCATGGTGCGCAGGATAGCGTGATAGACACCAATAAAGGCGCTGTCTTAGTTAATTTAGACGTGGTTCTCAATGCGGGCACCATGTTGGGTGTGACCAGTACCATCACGCCAGCTGCTTTTGGTGATGTTAACTGTATAAGAAAACCCGATGCGAGTGGAGTAGGCGCTATTCTTTGTCGAAGAGCCGAAATTTCGAGTGTGGCGGCATTCGGACGTAATAATATGGGGCAGCTTACAATCGTTGCCGGCATAGAGCAAGAATTGATGTGATTACCGGGAGTTAGAGATGATAGTTAAACGTATTGCTGTGGCCAGTTTGTTTGCATTGATTGGCATCTCCGGAATCACTTTTGCCGACGATACTGAGCTTTATGTATTCGAGTCATCGAGCAGAACAGGTGCTCGCCCGAAAGTGCTTATCATATTCGATAACTCGGGTAGTATGTCGACCATCGAGGAAGATGAGATCGGAGGGTATGATCCTAACTATGTTCAGGATGATGGTACTCCCGGGTATCCCGCTGTGGGCAGTTCAAATGCCTATCAGGGGCGAATGCTCTATTTTACCAAGGGAGGGATAGATAATACCAGCGTGCCGACTCCCGATAGTCCTTCAGAGGCCAGACGCTTTCTCGATGCCATCAATGGTTGTAATCAGAGTCAGTCTGCACTCGATAAATATGGACGCTTTACAGGCTATCTGCGTGAATATGAAGTCAAAGGTAAAACGGGGACTTGGGAAGAGGTGCCGGACAATAACGGTGCCAATATTGAGGTCATCGATTGCTGGGAGGATATTGAGGCTGAGGATCCCAAGAACACGCCGACTATCGCAGATGGTTTCCCTGTCGATGCGCTCAAGAAAAGTGGTAAGGCCTACCCCTATAACCATGTCTCATCTAGCTCAGATTCAGGCTGGGCCGATGCACTATCGGATGCCAAATCTACGGCTTTTGGTATTGGTGAACCGATCACCCTCTATACTGATGATTATCTTCGCTGGTATACCTTGGCGCAAAACGGTCTCTTGGATAAGGTGCCTAAGTCACGACTGGACATCGCAAAAGATGCGATGAAAAATATCGTTATCTCCACCCCCTCCGTTGACTTTGGACTGGCCGTATTCAACATGAACTATCCCTATGAGGGATACCGGGATGGCGGACGTATAGTGTCCGGCATAAAGAACATGACAGCAAGTGCCAAAGACTCGCTGCTATCGACTATTGATATGCTACCCGCCGATACTAATACTCCACTTTGTGAAACCCTGTTTGAGGCGTACAGATACTATGCCGGCGGTGCCATCAAGTATGGCCATAAAGACGCTGATTATAATTGGGGGCACGGAAATAAATATAATGCTAATAGGCCTCCATATGATACCAGCATAGAGTCTGGTTCGAGCTATATAACTCCGCTGAAGATCTGTCCCGATATTGGTTATGTCGTTTATATTACCGATGGTGTGCCGACCGTTGATACCCATGCTAATTCCGATATCATTGCCTTAACTTCGGCTGCGGGGGTAAGCCCAGAGGGAGATTACAGTGCTTTTTCTGAAAAACTGAGCCAGCCTAGTTATCTGGCAGCCCTTGCCAGTTACATGTTTAATAACGATTTGGTTCATGAACTCGATGCAAACGGTGAAGATCAGAAGCAAAATGTTCGTACTTTCACCATCGGCTTTAGTGATGGTGCCGATGATGCAGCGCCGCTATTGAAAGAGACTGCTAAGCGAGGGGGAGGTAAGTATTTACCGGCTAAAAACAGTATTGAGCTTGAGAGTGCGCTGAGCGATGCATTGACCTCAATTCTAGCCATCGACTCCAGTTTCACTTCACCGAGTATTGCCAGTAACAATTTCGATCGTACCCAAACCTTCGACTCGGCCTACTACGCCATGTTTCTGCCGGGCAAGGGGCCAAGGTGGAGCGGTAACTTGAAGAAGCTTAAGGTTACCTCCGGTGGTTCTCTGGTGGATGTATCGGGTAAAGCTGCAATTGGTGATAACGGTAATATTAAAGACACCACTTGTACCTATTGGAGTGACTGCAGTGGCAGTAAAGATGGCAATAAAGTGGAGCAAGGCGGTGCAGCCGAGATGCTTAGAGGTTTAACGGCCCGCAAGCTGCTGAGTAATACGGCCAGCGGTGGAGGATTGGAAGCTTTGACTGTGGATAAAGCTGCCAATGGTGATAAGGCTGGGTTTGCAACTTATATGGGCACCACTGAAGCAGAGCTGGCAAATACGATTAGCTGGCTAGAAGGGGTCGATGTCGATAATGATGACAAAGATTCGAGTTCAACCGATATCCGTGACGATATTATGGGGGATCCGCTTCACTCTAAGCCTCTCGCTATTAACTTCGGCTCTGAGTCTACTCCCGATGTCAGGGTGATTCTGGGGACGAACCAGGGTTTACTGCATATGTTTAAAGACTCAGGGACGAGCGTGACTGAGTCCTGGGGTTTTATCCCTTACGAGTTGTTGCCTAATGTCAGTAAGTTAAGAGAGAACGTCGCCTCGGGAGGACATACGGTATACGGCATGGACTTGTCGCCGGTGGCCTATGTAAAAACTGGCTCCGGTGGCGTCGAAACAGCCTGGGTCTACGCCGGTATGAGACGGGGGGGAACCTCATATTATGCCCTCGATGTGACATCACCGGATAGTCCAAGCCTGATGTGGACCATTACCCCGGATTCCACAGGTTTTTCAGATCTCGGCCAGACCTGGTCCGAACCTGCTGTGACAACGATCCCCGGCTACAACAAACCTGTCATCATCTTCGGTGGCGGTTACGACATCAGTTACGATGCTACGCCGAGCCCTACTCCCATAGGACGCTCTGTATACATAGTCGATGCTGAGTTTGGCACCTTGCTGCATACTTTCGGACCTGCTGCTGGTAGTGGTATTACTCAACTGCCTGGCATTTCCGACAGCATCGCGACTTCGGTTGCCATTTTAGATAGTGATAACGATGGTGCAACTGACAGGATCTATGCAACCGACGTCGGAGGCAATATATGGCGAATGGACCTGCCAGGAGCTGATAAATCCAGCTGGACGGCATTTAAGTTCGCTGCGATAGGGGGAAGCACTGCATCAACAGATAGGCGCTTCTTTGCCGAGGTCGTTGTCGCTCAGACTATATTGACTAATACTGCTGAGGTGAGTGTTACTGAAACTGCGGCAGATGGAACAGAAACAACGACGACCACTAAGACATATCAGGATATTCCCTATGATGCGGTCAGTGTGGGGACGGGGAATCGAGCTCACCCTTCCGGTACAGAAACGAACGATATGTACTATGTGTTTCAGGATAGGAATGTGACAGCACAAAGTTTCGATGGCAGCACTATTGATATCCCGGATACGCTGACGTTGAACGATCTTTATAACGTCACCTCTAAGCCGCCGGAAACGGAGGCTGAAAATATTGCATTCGGTACCAAGAGAGGTTGGTATTATGACTTTACCAGCAGCGGAGAGAAAAGCTTAACGGCTGGGCTAATCCTGCGCGGTAACGTGTTCTTCACCTCCTATGTCCCCCCTTCTCAGACACTATCTGATACCGTCTGTACGGTTTCCGGTGAGGGGCGTTTATATGTTTTCGACCTGCATAAGGGAATAAGAACCACGAGCCACCTCTATTATGAACTGGGAGAGCGTGTTCCCGATACACCTCAGATTGTGATTCCTAAAGCCGCGGAAGGAGAGGACTCCTATATCTATATCATTGGGGTTGGTAAAGGGGAAAAACTACCCGACGGAGAGTATACGGGAACCATTAATGTTGGATCGGGTCCGGGTGTTAACAAAATTTACTTCCATATAGATGAGTAAGGTTAGGTTGAGATATGAATATAAATAAACATAAGTCTACTCATTTCGCCGGGTTTACCTTAATCGAGGTGATGATAACCGTGTCTATCGTGGCGATACTCGTTGCGATAGCCTACCCATCATATACTCAATATGTCGCCAGAGGAGCTCGCTCCGAGGCGCATGCGGCGCTCTTGAGAGTGTCTAATCTGCAGGAACAGTACTATTTAGATAATCGGGTTTACGCCGAAGATATGACGAATTTGGGATTGAGTGCCGATCCTTTTGTTACTGAAAACGGGCATTACCAAGTTGATTCATCTGGTACCACTAACTTCACGGCAACGGCAACGGCTAAAGGGGTTCAGGCCTCCAGAGATAGCGCCTGCGGCACGATCCGAATTACAGATACAGGTGCTAAAACCACAACGGAGTGTTGGCAATGAATAAATTTATTATCATGATGTTAGCCCTCTTCGCCAGCGCTGTTATTAGTACTATGGCATTTGCGAGCGAGAAGTTGGAATATAAGTGCTATGTCGACACGACAGATGGTGAAAAAGTTGTGTTTTATCGCTGGCAAATTCATGAATTTGAGTTGAAGGTTGCCAGTTTAGCGGGAAGGCAGAACGTGAATACCAAAGGGAAGAAGTACTTCATTAAAGATGTCGTTGAGTGCGTGGCCTTAAATGAAGAGTTTAGTTCCAGCAGTGCTAAGAAATTAGATCTGAACACATTGCGTTAATGCTAACTGAACCCGGATGCCTAAATAGCCATAAACTGGTCATTGTCAATTCTAAAGCTAAGCTCGTGAGGCTTAGCTTTTTATTTTACAGGAAACAGTGCCCGACATTTTGGGGCTATGTTTAATACCAATCATTATAAGAAAGTGATCTACTCAGTGTGATTTTTGGCGACTAATTCAAGGCGAACGGCTGATGGAATGGTTGCTCCCTTGTGAGGCCATTCAACACAGAAGTAGGCAGCCAAAAACACGCCTAACAGGCGAGTTTTAGCGCATCAGATACTGTGTTAATGAGCTTGAACCTAGAATAACTATGTTCTTTACTCGTTGCGAACAACATGGTCTTGTATGTTCCCTACATACTTAAGACATTTCCTCTACTGACCCATAGGGATATGGGAAATGTCTTTAAAGCGTATGGAACGCTTAAGACCATGGAGGTCAAATGTTGTGAATGCCCTTATGCACGACTATATGGATAGAGGAGGTAGAGTAACGCATGGGGCAGTTACCGAGGAGCAATAAAGGGCCTTGCCTCTGAAGCGCTTAATTCTCGCTGAGCGATCACATCTTTATACCGATTGGTATAATTAACCGCAGCAAGTGTGCTAGCTGCAACTGGCAGTCGGGGTGGTAAAGCGGATCCGCCCAGATGCACTGACTTCGGCTCCCGTAGACTGATCATTGCCCACCGAGCCCGGGCAGTAGGTAAATGTTATTGGTGCGTTATTGGGAACTAAACCATCCGGAGTAAAACTTACCGAATTAGCACTTACCGTGACAAAGTCACTGGAGTTAAAGCTGTCTACCACTCTGATAACCTGATCTGCTCCATCTAATGTGCCCGCAGCCCCATTATCAATAAAAATTGTAAACCCATCGATCCAGCTTCCGCTACAAGCACTACCGACCAGAGGACAGACGGTTACCCTTGAGCCATAACTTACCGCCTGACTACGGGCAAATATGAGAGATTGCTGAATTTTACTGATCCCACTATCACTTCGACTGCCCTCATAAAAAGAGTTTAGTGCTGGAGCACCAAGAGCTATCAGGATCATGGCAACAACGACCGTAACCATGAGCTCAATGAGTGTGAAGCCGACTTCCTTTTTTAACATGATCCATCCTCTTATAGATACTGACTAAGTATAAGCGAGAATGGGCTTATTTACAGTATGAAAAAGTAAATTTTACACGCCAATATATTGGCTGTTAAGGATATTTTGACTGAATAACTGGTCCATTTATTGTGCTGTTATTTAGTTTAGCTATCACACTTAATATTGTCCTTGGTTGAGAATCTGACTCTTCCGGCCTGATTGATAATGACAGCTTTGGCGTGTTTATTATCACTCGATAAAGGGCAGTATTTGAGTGTACCATTGGTTCCGGATGCGAGACCGTCTGGTTGAAAGCGCACGGCTAACCGGTTGTAATTAATGATATCGTCAGAATGAAAAGGAGAGGTGGCGAATATGATCTTGTCGGCACCATCGATAGTGTAAGTTTCGCCGCTATCGGTAAAAACAGTAATTCCTATCTTCCAGTCCCTTATGCATCGATTATTTTTAATAGGGCAGGCGGTAACCCTGGAGCCATAACTAATGGCTTGATTTCTGCCTAACTGAAGTGTTTGCTGTATCGTTTTTATTGCTGTTCGGGCTCGATATGATACATGGAGGTCGGTCAGTGATGGGGCCGCAATACCTGTCAGTACTATAGCGACAACTAAGGTAGTCATTAACTCTATTAACGTAAATCCGGCACAATTTTTCATGGTTTCCTCCCTGGAAATTAAGGTGTTTGCATCCGGCAATCACCATAGAGTACCTTGGAATCGGTAGCTCAGTACCTCAGTATAGCTTCTGACATGAGTCATGTTAGGAGTGGTTTATATTGTTCTGCTCTAAGAAAAATGCTTCTTTATTGTAAATAATATAATCGACTACAGTGTCCATGCCAGTCATGTTAAGCTTAAGGCTTGATAGATAAACCCATTGAAGCAAGAATAAAGGAGTGTTTGATGAAGAAGGTCGAAGCCATTATTAAGCCATTTAAGTTAGATGATGTGCGAGAGGCGCTTGCTGAAATCGGGATCACCGGAATGACGGTCTCTGAAGTCAAAGGCTTTGGACGACAGAAAGGTCACACCGAGCTTTACCGTGGCGCCGAGTATATGGTGGATTTTTTGCCTAAAGTAAAAATTGAACTGGTCATTCAAGATGAGTTATTAGAGCAGGCCATCGAGGTTATCGTAGATACGGCTCGAACAGGAAAAATTGGTGATGGTAAGATCTTTGTTACCGAAGTCGAGCGTGTGATACGTATTCGTACTGGTGAAGAAAACGAAGAGGCTGTTTAGTCGACTCTTTTCATGCTTTAGAAATGATACCAATCAGTATAAGAAAGTGATCTACTCAGAGTTTTTTGGCAAACTAATTCAAGGCGAATGGATGAGGGAATGGTGTTCCCTTCTGAAGTCATTCAACGCAGAAGTAGGCAGCCAAAAACACTCCTGAAAGGCGAGTTTTAGCGCATCCGATGCTGTGTTAACGAGCTTAAGCGTAGAATAACTATGTTCTTCACTCGTTGCGAACAACATGGTCTTGTATGTTCCCGACATACTTAAGACATTTCCTCTACTGACCCATAGGGATATGGGAAATGTCTTTAAAGCGTATGAAACGCTTAAGACCATGGAGGTCAGATGTTGTGAATGCCTATTTATGTACGACTATATGGATATAGGAGGTAGAGCGAAGCAGGATGCCAGAGCCGAGGAGCAATTAATGACCTTGCCTCAGAAGCGCTAAATTCTCGCTGAGCGATCACATCTTTATACTGATTGGTATAACAGTGCCGCAGAGTTCTCTCTGCGGCACTGTTATTTCTAATGTTTAAATCACTTATTTTGAAGCGGGGCGGGACGAGGAGTCTCTGATAACGGGTTCCGGTATAAATATTTTAGCATCTTCAGAAGTATGGGCGCGCCTATTGGCGATCAACAGCTCGGTCGCCATCTGAGCAATCTTCTGGTTTGGCTGATGAACCGTTGTCAGCTTAGGCCATGTCTGTCTCGAGAAAGGGCTATCTTCGAAACCCACAATAGATATGTCGTTAGGAATATCCAGCCCTTCAAGCCTGGCAGCAAATAATGCACCAGCTGCAATTTCATCATTACATGCGACGATGGCTGTAGGTCTGTTATCTCGATTCAACAACTCTTTAGCGCCCTTTACACCAGACTCGAATGAATATTCACCTTCAATAACATTGCCTTTTTTGATGGCAAGGTGATGACTCTCCATCGCCTTAGTAAAGCCCGCCAGACGTTCTTTCGTTGATTCATGGTGCTGATCACCACTCAGAAAAGCGATATTTTCATGACCGAGTTCAATCAAATGTTGAGTGATAGAAATTGCGCCATGTTTATCGTTAACCAGAACTGCCAGACCTGTCTCTTTATCTATCTTACCGCCAGCTATGATACGTACATAGTTAGCATCTATCTTATCCAATGCTGCCAATATCTTAGGGTCTTCAGATAGCGGTGGTGTCAAGACTAAACCTGCAAGCCTCGCATGCTTTACCATCCTAGTTAACTCTTCACAGATGTTATCTGCTTTAGCGTTACATGGATGAATTAACAACTCGTAGCCCAGATCTTTGCATGAAGATAGAATTCCATTTTGCATATCAATAACATAATAAGCATTCGGGTTGTCGTAAATAAAGCCGATGACATAGGACTTTGTGCCCGCCAAATTCCTTGCTGCTAAATTTGGTTGGTAATTCAGTGCTTCGATGGCTTCATTGACTTTATCAATGGTAGCCTGCTTTACAGATGGTTCATTATTGGTAACTCGGGAAACCGTCTTTATTGAGACGCCTGCATATTTTGCTACATCGTTTATTGTGACTTTCATTCAGCTAAACACTCTTTATATCAGTGTATTACGCATTTCAAACTTAGGAGCTACAAGGTTCATAATTGAATGTAGACCTTAGCTTTACGGAAAACTAACTCTCAACTTATTACTGGCTATAGTGCGAACTTTTACTCTAATTAGCAAACAAGAAATTTAAATCGTATATCACTCATATAAATATTTGCCTTCCCTAATGTATAAGAGGCAGGCCTGAAACCCTTTGTAACACTTGGTTAGCAACCGGAAACTTCGCCCTCACGAGTGTGAAAAATATGTTCTTATCGGCGGGTATTTTGCTCTAGAGGTTATTTTCTTGTAGCGCGCAGGTTAATTATTGTGTAATGTTTGTACCGAACATGACAGCGTTGTCATTCCATTAGGGAATGGTTATGGAAATTAAAAAAATAAAATAAAGTTATGGAAGGGAAATGAGATGCGACCATC
>Ga0070725_10002082_pt1 | contig 10701 bp, 16 predicted proteins | sample tdDd002_FD_69781 | JGI IMG/M metagenome (GOLD analysis project Ga0070725, IMG submission 69781) | Marine sediment microbial communities from the Atlantic coast under amendment with organic carbon and nitrate - tdDd00.2 | ecosystem: Environmental > Aquatic > Marine > Coastal > Sediment | place...
TAAACCTATAAAACCTGTGACTGTTTTCTTAGGTAAGAGTAATGATGACTCTGACACGGTTACACCAATACGCCTTCCCTCTAAAACACTTATTATATTGGCTTGTACTGATAATGGTAAGTCTCCATATCCAGGTGAAAACCTTGGTGTTTTATAACCCTGAATTTCTTCTTCCATTTGGTCTAAAACATCTTCAATCTTAACACTCGCACAAGCATCTAATATGAGCATATCTGTACCAGATACATAGGAATATTTATGAATCAACTGATCAACTTCAGGCCCAAGTGTCGCAACAAATAACACAAGCTTATTGGCTTGACTCAACATGTGTTTAACACTTTGACCAGGTAAAGTAAGAACAGTATCTAATACGTGAACATCTTGATCCACTTTAAAATCAAACACCTTATAGATGATCCTGCCTGAATATGATGCTAAACTTTTCATATGTTTATCAATCAAGTCATCCATGGACTCATCAATCACCTGATTTTTATATCCTAAATATCTTAATACATCTTTTTTATCCATCTACACTTACCAATTCTATATCTCCCCATGCACCTAGTTCATCATCTATTATTATAACAATTCCTAATATGCCTGGTATGGCTTTCCCGAATTCTAATGCATCTTTTATATCTTCAGCTCTTTTTACTTTGTTACCAATCGATGTTGCTGTAGCATCAGCTAATAATGTATCTTCTGAAATAACCACCACTGCATCAGTATTACCAAAAGATAGTGAATGTCCAACCTTTCCTGCTGAAGTGCAAATACCTATTGGGGTATCTTCAGATTTGATCTTAATACCAACTTGATTAGAAAAAGGTGAATCACCAGCATAAATGGCAATTACCTTGTCTTCATCTGATTTTAAATAAACATCGCCACCATTTTCTATCATGATTTCTCTATCTGTAAGCGACTCACCTATATAATGTGCTACTGCACCAGCTACTGTAGCCATTGGCCCAACCCCCGCTTGTGCAGATGCTTCTATCATGTGCCTAATTATTTTTGGTGCTATTTCATCTTTACTGATAGGTTCAAGTCCAAGAAAGTCTTTTCTTCTATTAATATAGGACTCAATACATGATCTTAGTTCATTGACTTTGGCATCTGCCTTAAAAGGGTTAGAAGTTACTATTAGTAAATCTGTTTCTTTCTCAACAATGGTCCTTCTATATAATTTATCACTTCTAATTTTTTCTCTGTATAATCTCTCTTGATACATATGATCACCACATCGCATTGGTAATTGACCTTGTAGGACAGACGTCTATACAACGGTTGCAACCAACACATCTTTCTTCAGTAAATTCTAGTTTCCAATCCTCTCTGTTGATGTGAAGTGCCCTAACTGAACATGCTGATGTACACAAACCACAATTAACACATATGTCCCTATCAATTTCAATTGTATTTGTAATTAAATCTGCATCTACACCAACACTCTCTAAGTACTCTAGAGCTTCTGCGATTTTCCCCGAGTTACCATCAATGTCAAATACCAGATATCCTTCTAGTCTATAATTCACATCTGCTTTTAATATATTTAATCTTAAATCGAATTTTTTTATCAAATCATAAGTAATTGGATTATTGGTCAAATGATTTGGGAATTTTAATATCATCTTAGTTCTCATCATCTGCCCCCTTTACCATAGATTTAGTCACACTGGTTGTATCAAATGTCTGTACAGGTTTTGACAAGTAAAACTCCCCTGTTTTGATTTGCCCTTTTAACAAGTCTGCAATCTGTCTTGCCTTATAAAGACTTGCCAAAGGCGCTGTTTTAACTTCCTTCTCAGCAACTTTGATTTTACCTGATTGTAAAGCTTCATATGATACCCTTGCTAAGACTGGTTTGGGGCCATCACTTACAGAATAATCCAACACATTGGTTTCTAACTTATCATTTCCAATAGAAACTTGTTTCATCATGTCTTCATCTAGAATAGGAATTGGTATACCAACACCTACAAAGAGTGATGTACCATACTTTTCATAGACAGCTGGTGCAATAAATTCTTTCGACATTTCTTTCATATCACCCACAAGCGCTAGGGTCCCACCAAGTCCTTTTGGAATACCATTTTCATCTCTTTCAGCTGCAGAATTAAACTGCGTCCCTCTCCATGCCACATATCCCTGAGCACCTGCCAAGAAAATCCTTGTACCTATACCGATTGTTCTATAATAAGGATCATTTAAAAGTGGGCTTAAAGTCCCTGCTGTTGAATATGTGACTACATTAACATTTGGAAGTAATGTACCCATATATGTATATAGTGGCTTATCTGTTGTATTAGCAGCTGCTGCATAATTCTGATAACAGTTTCTTGGGTTATAAATATAGGCTTCATTTAAATCATCAAGACCTACTTCTCTGCTTACCTTTTTCCTTGGATAGCAATCTGTCCCTTTACCTGTCGCTTCTAGTTTAACCTTCTTACCTGCAATTAAATCGCAGATCACGTGTGCACCACCATACTCATAACCTTTATCACTTGATTCCTCTGTAGCACCTATATAAGTATCAACTGCTGCAAGTCCACCTGAAGCAGGTACATTATTTAAAGATACCTGCTCCATTCTTATGGCGGGACTGGTATGTCCAAAATTCAAGAATGCGCCAGAAGAACACATCGGTCCGAATGTAGCAGTCGTTACAACGTCTATTTTCTTAGTTGCCTTTTCAATACCAATTTCTTTTACAATGTCTACAACTTCTTCAGCAGTTACAACAACAACTGTACCAGCCTTAATCTTTTCATTAATCGATTCATATGTTCTCATAATTTCCCCCATATCATTCAGTACTTATAAGAGAAAGAAATAAAAAATACTCTCCGAAAGGAGAGTATAACTATGTCTTGTTTTCGCTCATCTTTCGGTATACACCGCTGGATTTAGCACCATGCATATATGCTGGTTGCCGGATTTCATAGGGCCAGTCCCTCCATCACTCTTGATAAGTACTATTTAATTGTTGAATCTAGTATAGATTTTATCCCATCACTTGTCAACATGATTTTGAATATTTATGCCAATAAAATATTAACTATACCAAAAGAAATAGGCTACGCCTATTTCTTTCCATATTTCTTCATAAGATTAATCTTATAAGTATTAACTTGTGTTTGAGGTTCTTCAGAGAATGTAAAGGCTTCAACTGGTTTATCATCAACTTCTTCTTTCTTGATGATTCTACCATGGTCTTTCTTTTGAAGTTCGTGAATCAAGACCTCTATCTTGTCCTGAAACTGAGATGCCTTTGCCACCTTGTATTTTTCCCTAATTTTCTCTAGATCATTGCCAGCAAACCCTAATATAATCTTAGCTTCTCTTTCATTGATATTCTCTTCAATAATCTCGAAGACTCTGTTGACCTTTTGATCATAAGACAAAATAATTTCATCCATAGGATCAGGCTCGGGTGTATCTTTTACATCACTTGCCTTTATAATTGTACCTGCTTTAACATCACTTTCTTGTGATTCTAATATGCCTTTTGTTTTCAAAGAATAGAAGGCACCCTTAGCCACTATCTCCTCAACACACATATGTTTGGCTAATTCAGTCATTGTAATATCTTCTAGACCATCATCTTGAAAGAATCTAGCTAGAACAACACAACACATCTTTTCATATATATTGAGATCTTCTCGGTCTACGACCAAAGAAGAGATAGAAAAAAAATTCATAAGCACCTCTATGCGTTAAACATAACCTTTTCGTTATTGAATAAACCTTTAATAATAAAGATTAAAATACTTGCAATCACTATAGATGATCCACATGTATATAATACCATGTTTGTAGTCAGTTCAAAAGCAAATAGATTCTTAAGTGCAATAATAGAACCATAAACAGGAATCAAGAACTTCCATAACTCTGAACCGCCATTAGAGAACATTGTTGTGAAACCAGCAACCATTACAACCATATAAATCGGTGCCATATATGTATTGGCTTCTTTGATAGATTTAGACATAATAGATACCATACATATTACAGCCACATAAAGTGCGACTAAAGTAATCATGATGGCAAATAATGATAAGTAATCCATCGCTCCAAATTGTAGTGATGCCATATCAATACCGTCTCTTGCAAACATTTCACCTGCATTTGGCATTGATGCAATAATACCAATAAACGATGAGGCAGATGAGATAATAGCAATAATACCTAAAGCAATAACTTTACCCATAGCAAGGGTTTCTCTTCTTACTGGTGTAACAAGTAATGTCGCCATAGTACCACGCTCTTTTTCACCAGCAATCATATCAGGTCCTACACTCATCGCACCACTAAATAAGAAAATAGCGATTAACATTGGAAACAATGTAGATAAGCCTTTACCAGTGGCTTTTTGCTCGTCTTGGATTTTATCATTTTCAACATCACGGTTCATATCAAATACTTCCACATGATCTTGATTACCAATTCTTTCACCCAATAAGAAAGTTTCATAAGCCGTAAGTTCTTTGTCTATATTGTATCTAGCTTCTTGTGAATAATCTTCAGCGCCATTGTAATATCTTTTAACATTTGGTCTTTCAAAGTTCATGGCTAACTGATCAAAGTTTTCATCAAATATCATGTAAATTTCAACATCGCCACTTAAAACCTGATCTTCATATGAAGTAGAGGCTTGATCTTCATATTGTATTTCAAATCGATCACTATCTATAAACGTTTTAAAACTTTCAGGCGCATCAACAGCAATTATAGTAGGAATATTTTCCTCTACATCATCCATTCTTTCTGTCATCATGTTACCCATTAAACTGTACATGATATAGATACTTAAAGCTGGTAACAACATTGTTGTAAATACTAGTCTTCTATCTGTAAATATCCTTTTCAGTTCTTTTTTTACTACTGTAAAGAGTCTCTTATCCATTTTAAACTCCCTTCACTTGAGCATAGTATTGGAAGAAAGCATCTTCTAAACTTTCTGCTCTTGATTCATCTAATATCTCATTTAAAGTACCTTCAACTACTACTTTACCATCTATTATAATGCCTATTTGATCACATAACTTTTCAGCTACTGTCATAATATGAGTTGATACAATAACAACTTTACCTTCATCTCTTAATTTCTTTAGATAGTCTGTTACAGCTCTTGCTGTTATAATGTCTAGTCCATTGGTTGGTTCATCAAAGATAACCACATCTGGATTATGAATCAAAGAAACTGCAATAGATAACTTTTGCTTCATCCCAGTAGAAAACTCAGATATTTTTCTATTCTTAAACTCACTGATACCAAAATAGTCAAATAACTCATCTCTTCTAGACTTAATATCTCCATCTGACATATTATGTAGTTCACCAAAATACTGAATGGTATCGTTGGCTGTAAAATGCGTATCTAACTTTAACTCATTGGTAAGGAAGGCCAACCGGCTTCTAACATCACTTGAATTGGATTGGTTTTCTAAACCCATAACATGAATCTCACCTTCAGTTGGTTTAATGAGTGTGGAAACACAACGTAAGGTTGTTGTTTTACCAGCACCATTTGGTCCTAACAAACCAAAAATTTCTCCTGGTTTTGCTTGAAAGGATATACCATCAACAGCTACTTTAATAGAAGATTTGGTATTGTCCTTTTGCATTTGTTTTTTACTCAGTTTAAATACCTTTTTTATATTCTTTACTTCAACCATATTATTTCCTATACCTTTCTATCAACTTGCTACCTACAGCAATAATAATATAAGACCAGAGTAATATTCCACCACCTACTTTAAATGAAAAATCATAAAATGTAGACACAATCACCATTAAGATCATTTCATAGAATATGATAGTTTTGATTTTATCTGATGTCCTAAGTTTCTCTATCTGTATTCTTTCATCATGAACACTCAACTCTAAATCTTCCTCAAAATGTTCATCTTTTCTCTTTGTAAAATGATAAATCTTATAAAAAAGCCCCATAATAGATAAACCTGCTGCTATACCTAATATGAAATCTTGTTTTATCCAAGAAGGACCAAATGAATATGCTAAAAACAATATAACAGCGCTTATTAGGAATAAATTACTATCAAATTTTTGTCTTTTTAAAACTGTAGCTCTCATAATGCCCCCTACTTGTTTCTATAATATAACTTCAGTCCAATTAAACTTATGACATAAATAAATACAACAACGATATTACTTATTAATAGATCATTATCAAACACAAGATGCACAGCATTAGATAAAGCCAAGGCCATCATACCAATGATACCTGAATAAGCTAAAACTTTAAGTTTATTGATGCGTAATCTTTCATCTGTAAACTCTATATTCATCTCACGTTCATAATCTTCATCTTTCCTCTGTTTAGCAAACATAACAAGGATGTTAATCCCAGCTACTGCAGTGATACTTGAACCGAAACCCGTTAAAAAGCCTCTCATTGAATCCAATTCTATGAAATAACTTATTAATAAGGATAATAATCCCAATCCTAATAACACCTGCATGACTTTCTTATACTTTGAAAAATCTTTTATCCAATTCATCTCTATTCCTCCCAAAACAACTCATCTAACGTTTTCTCAAGTACCTTAGCAATATTAATACATAAACTGAGTGTAGGATTATACTTACCCGATTCAATCAAGCCGATTGTTTGTCTTGTAACACCTACAGCTTTTGCCAAGTCACCTTGAGTCATGTCACGTTCCATGCGTCTTAACTTAATCTTATTAATTGGCATTTTCATCACTCCTTCGCAACTTTTATATTGCAAGTGTAATATATATATTACTTTATGTCAACTATATATTGCATGATGTTAGGTATAAATTGCACTGCTGAAACCTTTCCCTAATATAAAAGTATAAAGAAAACCTGTAAAACTCAACGTTTTACAGGTTTTCATAATTTTTAATTAATGCTTTTAACTTTGTATTAATCTTTTTTGAAACTAGAATGCTTACTATTATGATATCTATTAATCATTTTATCAAACGAGTTTTTACTCTCAACACTATCTTTAGCTTCTTTAGCCTTAGTTTGTTGTTTTAAAGTATACTCAGGATTATTATCCTTTTCCATAACGCCTCCACGCTAAATGATTTTATTAATCTCATCAAATATCCTGCCACGTTTGGATTCTGAGACTTTACTTAAGTCAGCATCACAATTAATACCACAATCAAAGACAACAAAATCAATTATATCTTCTATCATGTCATTACTAATGAACTTTAAGTTATAAAGAGCCTCAGTAAATGATGTTAAGTCAAAATAGTTATCATTCTTTAATTGTAATAATACATCCATGAACTTACGATGAGTTAATCGGCCCATAACTGGTCTACCTCTTTTTCAGAATATTGAAAATATTAAAGGATTAAAATACGATTATTCATAAATTTTATAAGTATTTATATATTATTTATATAATCAACCAATCCTTCAATTTCTGACGTTGTCATATTACAGACGTCTCTGTCATGTTCTATACCATATTGATCAGTTAAAAAATTTAAAATTTCATCAATATCTGAATCAGTTAAGTTATCCTGCAAATCCAATAAACTTTCTGAAAATGTCTCGAAATCATAATTATTATCTTCATCCATGAAGCTTATCATTTTCGTAAAAGTACTTATAGTAAATTCCTTCATTTCTCCCCTCCAAAAGGCAAGCACACCAAAAAACTGTTCCTCAGTGCCACACACTGCAACCACTCACTCACAGCGTATACAATTAAGTGTATTATAATCTCATTTTACATATTTGTAAATATTTTTTTTTATGAAATCATGTATACATTATTTTGGGAAAATTTTTCTTTACTTTTTCTTATTTAGGAATTATAATATTTATCTTTACGATTTTTTTTACTCATTTTTTTGGGTTTAAATCCATCATCATAGAGCTCATCATCATGTTCGTGAAAGTCGCGTTTCTTAGTTCTATGCTTTTTTCTTTTCTCCTTGCCTTCCATGTGTTTTAAATAATCATCATCTTTCATCATAGTCTCCTATATAATAATTTTTTGATTATATTTTATGACTATTTTTGCAAGTTGTAAAGACATAAATTGAAAAAAATCTGTAAGATTCTCTTACAGATTTTGTTTACAATATATATGACATACGTTCTTGGTACTTCTTAAAACCTTGCTGAGAAAAGAATTGTCCTGAATTTTCATTGTCTGTCCAAAAGCTCATCTCTATTCTTTGAACATCTAGGTCCTCAGCATATGCTTTGGCAAAATCTACTAAGGCTTTACCTATGCCTCGTTTTCTAAACTCTTTTTTTATACAGATTTGATCGATGTTCAAAGTTCTTGTTGCATAGGTAAATGAATCCTCATCTGACTCACGGATGGTCAAGACAATGTAGCCCATTGGTTCATCATCATATGCTATAAAAGCTTTAGTTGAATCATCTTGTAAGTATGTTTTAAAGAACTCAGTCATAGCATCTAATGAAAAAGGTTTAAATATTTTGGGTTGAATCTTATGATGTAAATTTTGAACTTCTTCATTTAAAGAAGCCAATAAACTGGGATCACTTGATCTTTTAATCTCCATCTTCCACCTCTATCTTGCCCCCTTCTATCACTTTACCAAAGATTGGTTCAGTCACTAAAGGACATGTTTTCTTATTTTTGATAAATTCACACTCAGGGAAACACCTCTTACCTTTTTTAGTCACGAGTATTTTACTCTGACCAATTTCAATTACATCACCAACCTTAATCTGATCGGGTTTTAGATCTATTAACAAACTTTCGACAAATCTTTTAACACATAATCCTTCTTTATATAAAGGTAACTTTGAGGTTGTATGAATTGACATCATACAAACCTCTCTGTCACCTGGCTTAGCATAAGCATCGCCCCTTAGACCAAAATCCTTGATAAGAACCCCTTCTTTAACCTTTATACGATCTTTGCCTTTTTCTAATGATACTTTTATGCTAAGTAATTTTGCCTTCATTATACAAGCTCTACTTGATGGAAAACTTTTTTACCTTTTTTAATCATAGCTTTTCCATCTTCAAAGTCAGCTAGTGTCATCATGTAGAATGGATCCGCAACTTTCTTATCATTTAAAGAAATACCATTTTGCTTAACCAATCTCTTACCTTCACCTTTAGACTTAAGAAGCCCTAGGTCTACCATAACTTCAAGAAGCTCTTTACCTTCTTCAAACAAAGCCTTATCCATTTCAGTTGTTGGTACATTGGCACTTGCACCACCACCAGCAAATAATGCTTTTGTAGCTTCTAAAGCTTTGTTGGCTTCTTCTTCACCATGAACCAACTTTGTAAACTCAAATGCTAAAATTTCTTTTGCCTTGTTAATCTCTGCACCTTCTAAAGCACCTAATCTTCTAACCTCATCCATCGGTAAGAATGTAAGTAGTGCTAAACAGTTTTCAACATCTGCATCATCTACATTTCTGAAGTATTGGAACATTTCGTATGGAGAAGTCTTTTCAGGATCAATCCATACAGCACCTTTTTCAGTTTTACCCATTTTAATACCAGCAGAAGTTGTTAATAATTTAAATGTTAAACCATAAACATCTTTTTGATCTGCTTTTCTACATAAGTTTACACCTGCAATGATGTTTGACCATTGGTCATTACCACCTAATTGCATCTTACAATCGTATCTTCTATTAAGCTCTAAGAAGTCATAACCTTGCATGATCATATAGTTAAATTCTAAGAATGATAAACCTGTTTCCATTCTCTGTTTAAAACATTCAGCTGCAAGCATTCTGTTTACATTAAACTTAGATCCGATTTCTCTTAAGAATGATACGTAATTTAAATTATCTAACCAATCAGCATTATTAGCAGGAATACCTTTTTCACCATCTAATGTGATGTATTTTCTCATTTGATTTAACATCTTTTCACCATTAGACTCAATGATCTCAGGTGTTAACATCTTTCTCATATCAGTTTTACCAGATGGATCACCAATCTTAGCTGTACCGCCACCGATTAAGGCAATTGGAATATGACCAGCTCTTTGCATGTGCATCATTACGATCACTTGAATAAAGTGACCAACATGAAGTGAATCTGCAGTAGGGTCAAAACCGATATAGAATTTTACTTGCTCTTTACTTAATAAATCAATAACTTCTTGCTCATGAGTTATTTGCTCAATAAAGCCTCTTTCTTTTAAAATTTCATATACGTTCATTTGATCACTCCTCTTTTTCTTATTAAACATGTCTTCACATGTTATACCCACAAAAAATAAAAAGAGTTCTTCATCCAAAGGACGAAAAACTCGTGGTACCACCTTAATTCGAAACAAAATGTTTCCTCTAAAATACATAACGCGTATCAAACGTAATAGTTTCCTATTATTACTCCAAACCCGTAATTTCATAAAATGACCTGTACACTTTTCATCAACCAGTGTCTTTCTTGATCCGTTATCATTTTATTACTATTGTTCTTCAACGTAGTATCTTTAATTAATAATCATCTTAAATTAATTTAATTCATCTGTCAACTGTATAACTCAAGAATTTTAATTTCTTTTTCCTTTACAAGATCCACAAATCGATCTTTTGTCTGAACAACAGGTCTTGTTGGGAAGTTAACATCCACATAAACTATTTGACCTGTTTCTCCAGTTGATAATAAAACTTTTTTACCTGTATAGAATACAGACAAGTTTTTAAGTAAAATATAAACGA
>Ga0070725_10002083_pt1 | contig 10699 bp, 5 predicted proteins | sample tdDd002_FD_69781 | JGI IMG/M metagenome (GOLD analysis project Ga0070725, IMG submission 69781) | Marine sediment microbial communities from the Atlantic coast under amendment with organic carbon and nitrate - tdDd00.2 | ecosystem: Environmental > Aquatic > Marine > Coastal > Sediment | place...
TCACGGCCTTTAAATGTTGGCCAGAAGGTGATGCCATAGGGATCTTGTAGTTGATCAAATTGCAGCTGCGCTTCCGGTAACCCTAACTCTTCACCCTGATACATGCATACGCTGCCGCGCAGTGAACTGACCAGTCGAGTCAGCATCTTTATAAGCGCCTTAGAAGGAGCTGGCCCCCCCCAGCGCGTTGCAACACGGGTCACATCATGGTTTGAGATAGACCAGCAGGGCCAGCCCTCGGTCATGTTTTGCTCTAATCTTGACACTGTGTCCCGAATATATTCTGGTGTGAAGTCATCGGTTAACAGTTCAAAACTATAACCCATATGAAGGCCAGTCTCTTTTTCTGTGTATTCCGCCATGGTCTTAAGGGAGTCTTCACTGGATATCTCGCCAAGAGCCGCAGTTCCCGGGTAGCGATCTAACAGGGCTCGAATTCGTTCGATAAAACCAATATTTTCCGGCTGAGTGTTATTAAAGTGGTGGTACTGGAATGCATAAGGGTTATCTTCGGCAAAGCCACGACCTGTTCTTAACTCTACGGGTTTAGCCGGATTGTCACGTAGTTGCGCATCATGGAAGCAGAAGTTAATCGCATCTAATCTAAACCCGTCGACACCGCGTTTTAGCCAAAACTCAACATTATCCAGCATTGCTTGTTGTACATCGGGGTTATGGAAGTTGAGATCGGGTTGCTCTGTTAAAAAGTTATGCAAGTAGTACTGACAGCGGCGTGGTTCCCACTGCCAGGCTGGCCCGCCGAAAATGGATTGCCAGTTATTAGGGGGAGTGCCGTCTTCATTCGCATCGGCCCATACATACCAATCTTGCTTAGGATTAGTGTGATTCTCTCTGGAGGTTTTAAACCACTCATGCTCGTATGAGGTGTGGCTGAGCACCTGATCGATCATCACTTTAACTCCCAGTGAATGTGCCTTGGCGATGAGTTCATCGAAGTCCGCTAAGGTACCAAACATAGGGTCGACGTCGCGATAATCTGCGATGTCGTATCCGAAATCTTTTTGTGGAGAGGTAAAAAATGGCGAGATCCATATCGCATCAATGTTCAAGCCAGCAATATAATCCAGGCGATTGATAATGCCGCGTAGATCGCCAATACCGTCACCATTGCTGTCTTGCAGGCTGCGGGGATAGATTTGATAAATTACAGCTCCGCGCCACCAAGTATGATTGCTCATTGTTTACCCTTTAGAGTTTTCATGTGTTTTTTCAGAATACGCGAGCCCCTCTTCAATGCCAATGTGATGCATACGTATGCACCGAATTTTCTTGTTTTTTCGGTTGGAATTTAGCTGTCTAAAAGTCAAAGGTAATAAATCTAAATGAGGTTAAGTCCTTGTTAATCAGTGACTTATGCGCGCGTTGTTTTCCCCTGGCTAATTGCTTAACTCAATATCTGTGAGGTGAAGCTCGTGTATAGCTACTGAATATTGTCGATAATCGAACGGCAACGGAGTGTTAAATCGGGTGTGAGTTAAGCTGAATACGTATGCAAGATATTGTGCTGCTATAAAGGTTCACATTACTATTTTTATTGCGACAACTTTTGTTAACATCAAAGCAAACCTAGATAAGTGGTTGTAACAGGCAGACCTTGCTGTTATTGACCGATAAAGCGGAAAGTCAAAGCTAAAAGCTATCTATTTCGCCACATAATAAACAGGTAAAATAATGCGATTATCAACCCTATGCCTACCCTCTATTGTTGCGTGTTCCTTGCTGATTGGCTGTGAATCATCCCTTGTAGAAAGTGATGTTACTCCTGTTGAACAGCCGACTGCAGAAGTTATTAAGTCTAAGCCGGTGGTTTACCAAATGTTTACCCGTCTATACGGCAATCAAAATTCAACAAACACGCCCTGGGGAACCATAGAGCAAAATGGGGTGGGTAAGTTTAATGATATCAATAGTGCCGCATTAACCAGCATTAAAGAGCTCGGTGTCACTCACGTGTGGTATACCGGTGTGCTACATCATGGTGTGATAAGAGATTATACCGCCTTTGGTATCGCCAATGATGATCCCGATGTGGTCAAAGGACGTGCCGGCTCCCCCTATGCCATCAAAGATTACTATAGCGTTAACCCCGATTTGGCTCTTGATCCGGGTCAACGCCTGCAGGAGTTCGAGTCACTTATTGAGCGTACCCATCAACACGGAATGAAAGTGTTGATCGATATTGTACCTAACCATGTTGCTCGAAATTACGCTTCACTGTCTAAGCCTGATGGCGTGGAAGATCTGGGGCAGAGAGATAACACGGCGGTTGAATATGCTCGCAGCAATGATTTCTATTATGTTGTCGGTCAGGATTTTCAGGTACCGGATCTTTCTCAGAGTGGTGAGCGTCCACTGGGGGGAGAATCTCACCCATTAAGCGATGATAAGTTTGTTGAAAGCCCTGCGAAGTGGACGGGGAATGGCTCCAGAGCAGCCCAACCTGATATGCACGATTGGTATGAAACGGTAAAAATAAACTACGGCATTCGTCCCGATGGCACTAAAGACTTCCCACTATTACCTGCCGCGATGAGCACTGCATCTATTGAGCAGCATTATGCTTTCTGGCAGGGAAAAACCTTACCGCCCAGCTGGTTGAAAATGCGTGATATCAGCTATTACTGGTTGGACAAAGGGGTAGATGGTTTCCGGTTCGATATGGCTGAGATGGTACCCGTCGAGTTTTGGAGCTTTCTCAATAGCCAAATTAAACATAAAAACCCTGACGCAACACTGATCGCCGAAGTATACAATCCAAGTTTATACCGAGATTATATTCACTTAGGCCGTATGGATTATCTATACGACAAAGTCGGCTTCTATGATGCGTTAAAACTGGTCATGCAAGGAAAAGGGCAACTCAATGGTGTATTTGCTGCCCATGAAGAAGTGATCGATATCGAAGTTAATATGCTGCACTTCCTGGAAAACCACGACGAACAGCGTATTGCAGCCCCCGAGTTTGCCGGTGACAGTAATAAAGGTAAGCCCGCGATGACACTGTCGACGCTTATCGGTACTGCGCCGACCTTAGTCTACTTTGGTCAGGAACTTGGAGAAGATGGTTCTGAGACCGGAGGCTTTGGTAAACCAAGCCGTACCAGCATTTTTGATTATGTGGGCGTACCCACTATGATCCGCTTCAATAACGGCGGCAAGTTTGATGGTGGTCAATCTTTAAAAGAGGAACTCAAGCTCCATGACTTTTATCAGCGCTTATTAAAACTAAGTCGTCTCGAAGCGGTGCGCGAAGGCCGGTACCAATCGATTTACCAGTCAAACGTTGCCCTTGATGCGACTTACCCTAAAGAGGTGGCGAGCTTTGTCCGCTGGACTTATAACCAACAACTTATCGTCGTCGCCAACTTCTCGACCACCACTAAGACCGTTAAGTTAGAGATCCCGGAATCAATCACCAAAATATGGAAAGTTAACGGTGATATCTCATTCAGCGAGCAATTAACACAAGATAAAGAGGTTGTTTTTAGCTATGACGCCGGCCGCCTGCAGGCCACGATACACCTTGATGGTTTAGAAAGCCGTGTACTTAGTTGGAACCGATAATAATGATAAAAACGTCTCTGAATATCGCGGCCATTCTTGCTGCAACATGCTCTTTCTCTGCACTATCTGCAGATTATCAATCGCATCGGCTAACCGATGGCAAACTGACGATTGTAACCGATGAGGGCACGTTAAGTTTAACCGCGCTCAATGGCCAAGCCATAGAGGCACATTATCAAGTCGAAGGACTAAAACAGCTGCCAGGTTTTGCCCTTGCCGATAACCTTGTCTACCCTGATGCCAGTGTGCAGCAGACCCGTGACAACTTAACGTTTAATGCCGGTCAGATGAGTGCGGTCCTTGATAAGAGCCCGATTCGGATCAGCTATTTTTATCAAGGCAAGCCTATCGCCAAAGAGGAAGTGGGCTTCTTTAATACTGAAACCCTCAGGGGGTTTCGTTTTTCACTTGTTGATGATGAAAAACTATTGGGCGCGGGTCAGCGCGTCCTAGGCATGGATAGACGCGGTCACCGTCTCCCGCTATATAATCGCGCTCATTATGGTTATGAAACCCAATCGGAGCAGATGTACTTCAGTATACCTGCAGTGATGTCGTCTAATCGTTACTCCATTATGTTTGATAACAGTGCCACCGGCCATATTGACCTCGGGGCGAGTGAAAAGGATGTGTTGCAGTTTGAAGCGGTAGCCGGACGAACCAGTTATATCGTTGCGGCGGCAGACAGTTATGCCGGACTGGTCTCTACTCACTCTCAAATCACGGGGCATCAGCCACTACCGAACCGCTGGACCTTAGGTAATTTCGCTTCTCGTTTTGGTTACCGTAGCCAGACTGAAGCAGAAAAAGTGGTGGATGAATTTATTGCCAAAGGTATTCCACTCGATGCCATCGTGCTCGATCTTTACTGGTTCGGTAAAGATGTTCAGGGCCATATGGGCAATCTTGCCTGGGACAGCGCGGCATGGCCGACTCCGGTTGAGATGATTGAAAACTTTAAGCGTAAAGGCGTTAAAACTGTACTGATCTCTGAGCCTTTTGTATTAACCACGTCGAATCGCTGGGATGATGCCGTGGCCAGTAACGCATTAGCCACTAACCTTGAAGGCAAGCCTAAAACCTTTGATTTCTACTTTGGTAACACTGGGCTCATTGATGTGTTCGATAGTCGTGGCCAAGCCTGGTTAGGCGATATCTATAGCGAACTTGCCGATCAAGGTGTGGCTGGCTGGTGGGGGGACTTGGGTGAGCCGGAGGTGCACCCGGCCGACACCCAGCATGCCATTGGCAGTGCTGAGGAGATCCACAACGTATACGGTCATCAGTGGGCTAAAATGCTGGCTGAGTTTGAAACGAAAAAACGTCCGCAGCAGCGTCCGTTTATTATGATGCGAGCCGGTTTCCTTGGCTCGCAACGTTATGGCATGGTGCCCTGGACGGGGGATGTGAGTCGTTCCTGGGGCGGGTTAAAGCCACAAGTCGAATTAGCATTACAGATGGGAATATGGGGATTTGGCTATATTCACTCCGATTTAGGCGGCTTTGCAGGTGGAGAGGTGTTTGATGCTGAGCTATATACCCGCTGGCTCCAATACGGGGTATTTCAACCCGTCTATCGCCCACATGGTCAGGACAATATAGCCCCTGAGCCTATTTTTCATGACGGGAAAACCCAATCAATAGTTAAACGTTTTATCGAATTGAGATACCGGATGCTGCCGTATAACTATACCTTGAGTTATGAACACAGCACGGCGGGCACTCCTTTGATGAGACCGTTGGCTTTTGCCACGGACGATCCGGCTATGCTCGATAACAAGGATTCCTACTTTTGGGGAGACAGCTTATTGGTGACACCCGTCGTTGCGCCGGGGGTGAAGAGCGTTGAAGTGGAGTTACCTGAAGGTGTTTGGTTCGACTTCTTCTCTGGACAGCGATATCAAGGTGGACAGAAGATAAGCCAGCCAACAGATATAGAAACGCTGCCGGTACTGGTGAAAGCGGGCGCATTTATCCCCATGGCAGAGGCGACACAATCGAGTGATAATTTCTCATCTAAGCAGTTGAGCCTACACCATTACGCAGACAGCAGCGTCAATCACGCTACGGGTCAGATGTTTGAAGATAATGGTCGCGAGGTTGGCAGTATCGAAAAGGGGACTTACCGACTCTTTCACTTTGAGGCTAAGCGTACGGCCTCGACTTACACGATCGCTATCGGCTCTACGGGTCAGGGTTATCAATCTGAACCTAAGCAGCGTCAATTGTCATTAATTGTTCACCATCAGTCGCAGCGCCCAAAAAAGGTGCTTGTCGATGGGCAGAGCAGTAAGTTCGATTATAACGCAAGCACTAAATTACTGACTATTGCCCTGATGTTGCCCACAGATGGCGTAGCCGTTGAGATAAAAAATCAGTAGGTTGCTTTGGCAGGCTAATCGCTAACGTCACCAGAATAATAAGAATACAAAGGATATCGACATGGACAAAAGCAACTTTGAACGCCCGAATCTGAGTTTTTGGCAGATCTGGAATATGTGCTTCGGGTTTTTAGGCATTCAGTTTGGTTTTGCCCTGCAAAATGCCAATGTGAGCCGGATTTTTCAGACCTTAGGCGCCTCAATGGATGAGATCCCCATTTTGTGGATTGCCGCACCCATTACAGGTTTAATCGTTCAACCGATTATTGGCTATTTTTCCGATAGAACCTGGACACGCTTAGGTCGACGTCGTCCTTACTTTCTTTATGGGGCTATCGCGACATCACTGGCGCTGGTGTTTATGCCACACTCGCCAACGTTATGGATCGCAGCGGGCATGCTGTGGATCTTAGATGCATCCATCAATGTATCGATGGAGCCCTTCAGAGCCTTTGTTGGCGATCAACTCAACGATAAGCAGCGACCTACGGGTTATGCCATGCAGAGCTTCTTTATCGGTGTCGGTGCTGTTGTAGCGTCAATGCTGCCCTGGATACTGGTAAACTGGTTTGAAGTGAGTAACGTGGCCGGTGAGGGCGAGCTGCCTGACTCCGTCGTGTTCTCTTTCTATGCGGGCGCCGTCGTGTTATTGGTGGCGGTCTGCTGGACTGTGTTTACCACCAGAGAGTACAGTCCCCAGGAACTCGATCTATTTGATGGAGCCCTTAAGAGTGACCAACCTGGCCCTTGCAGCGGTAAATACAGCAAATTAGGCGGTATCTACCTGGCGTTAGGCACATTGCTGACAGGGTTAGTTTATGGCTTAGGTGCAGAGCCGCAGCTGTATATCTTGTCTTTTGGTTTAATGGTGTTCGGCGCGCTGCAACTGTTTGTCGCTTATCTTAAAAAAGGTGCGGGTGAGCTTAAGGGGTTATGGTGCGTGTTTGACGATCTGTACTTAATGCCCGATACCATGAAGCAACTCGCCTGGGTGCAGTTTTTCTCATGGTTCGCGTTATTCTCTATGTGGATTTACACCACGGCTGCAGTCACCTCATTTCATTTTGGTAGCACAGATGCCACCTCTGAGGCGTTCAATGAAGGTGCTAACTGGGTCGGGGTGTTGTTTGCTTCATATAATGGCTTCGCCGCTATAGCCGCCTTGGTGATCCCCCTCTTGGTTCGAAAACTCGGCATCCGTTTCTCCCACGGGTTTAACCTGATCTTAGGGGCTTTAGGTCTGTTATCCTTCCTCTTTATCGAAAATCCCAGCTACCTGATGTTCTCGATGGTGGGGATAGGTTTCGCATGGGCATCAATTCTATCTTTACCCTATGCGATGTTGGCCAGCTCAATCAGTGCAAACAAGATGGGCCTGTATATGGGAATATTTAACTTCTTCATTGTTATCCCGCAGATACTCGCCGCAACCATCTTAGGGTTGTTGGTTAAAAACCTGTTTGATAACAACCCTGTGTATGCACTTGTTATTGGCGCAGTAAGCTTTGTCATTGCAGCTTTGTGTACTGCGCTTGTGAAACCTGCGACATCGGAAAAAGGAGCATCAGATGAGATTGGCAACTGTAGCATTTAGCCCGCTCTTATTACTTGCGACAACTAGTGGCGCGCAGGCGACGGACAAGCAAACCTATTATGGTACTGAGCTTGAATTTGCTAAAGAAGCGATCTATTTCGTGATGACTGACCGATTCGTCGATGGCGATGTGTTAAATAATCATCCAGAGCAAGGCAGAAAGCCCGGCAGTGACACTCACTCCTTTAATCGCGAGCTCAAGGGCGAGAAAGGGGAAGTGGCTAATGTGGGATATATGGGAGGGGATTACCAAGGAATTCTGAACAATGCCGACTATATTCGCAGTATGGGCTTTACCTCTATCTGGCTGACACCCATATGGGATAATCCGGACGAAGCCTTTACCGGTGGAGAGCCCATCGGCTTTGCTGGCATGTTTAAAGATGGAGGCAAAACCGGTTATCACGGATATTGGGCGAATAACTTCTATCAGGAAGATGAGCATTGGGGCTCAAAAAAGCTTAACTTTAAAGCCTACAGTGACACACTACGCCAGCAGTATGGGATCAAGACGGTGCTGGATATTGTGGCTAACCATGGTAGCCCCAGTTTTACCATGGCGCAGCAGCAACCAAAATTCGGTCAACTTTTTGATGCTCAAAATCACTTAGTAGCCGATCATCAAAACCTGAAGCCGGAAATGCTGGACGATGATAATCCATTGCATGATTTCTATAATCGGCAAAAAGATATCGCCGAGTTATCAGATTTGAACCAAGATAACCCTGCGGTCGTTGAGTATTTGACTCAGGCATATTTGCACTGGATCGAGCAAGGCGCCGATGCATTTCGAGTCGATACCATTAAACATATGCCACACCATTTCTGGAAAACGGTGAGCGATAAGATCCGCGAGAAGCATCCCGACTTTTTCATGTTTGCAGAGAGTTTCGACTATAACGCTAACTTCATCGCCCAGCACACCCTAGCCAAGAACGGCGCTTATAGCGTGCTCGATTTTCCCCTGAAGGAGCAAATGCTCAAGGTGTTTGAAAATCAAGACAGTGATTACAGTGCGCTTGTCCCGGCATTACATTTAACTCATGGGCCCTATGCTAATCCCTATGAACTCACCACCTTCTATGACAACCATGATATGGCGCGCATGAATGCATCTGACAGCGGCTTCATCGATGCGCATAACTTCCTGTTTACCAGCCGTGGTATTCCGGTGATCTACTATGGTTCAGAGATGGGCTTTATGCGGGGAAAAGCCGAGCATGCGGGTAATCGAAATTTCTTCGGTCAGACAAATGTAGATAGGGCGAAACAGTCTCCTATCTATAGAGAGTTAGCCAGGGTCGGACAGTTACGAAAAACCATGCCTAGCTTGCAGCGGGGTTTACAGTTAACGCTCGATTTTTCCGGTGATACGGCTACCTTCTTGCGGGTATTAGGGGACACCTCGGATGCAGAGCTGGCATTAGTGATGCTCAATAAAGGCGACACTCAGGCCACAATAGAGGTAAATCGCTTTTTGCAACCGGGTCAGTGGGTAGAGCAGCTCGACGGTGAAACTAAAAGTCCCGAGTCAGTATTAAAGGCCACAGTGGACGCGCATAATCTGAAGGTGTGGCGCTATCAAGGGCCGATAACGAACAGAGATCTGATAGAAGCGCTCAATTTACAGATGAGTCATAAATAAGGGCTAATGAGTATGACCAATGAGAGGCGATGCCTGAATCTCATTGGTCGACACTTTTATGCTGAACCACGGACCATCAGTCGGGTTGGTAAGGTTTGACTTTCACAAGCTTCATTTTTTAGCAGTTTCAGCAGTGACTCAACCAGCTGCTTACCTGCTAAATTGGGATCTTGAATGGCGGTTGTCAGAGGTGGCACGCTGTATTTGGCCATAGGAATGTCATCAAAACCTGCGACTTTTACCTGTTCAGGGATGCTTATATCCGCCTCTTTTAGCGCGCGTAATGCACCAAGGGCAATGTAGTCACAAGCGGCAAAAATGGCATCAAATGGTTCACCGGAAGCAAGCAGCTCTTGGGCAGCGACATAGCCTGACTCTTCCGATACCTCGCTGTGGTGCTGCAAAGCCTCATTAATTGCTATACCTTGCTCGATGAGGGCATCACTATAGCCATGGAAACGTTTTTGAAATTCAGGACTGCTGGCAGAGATATCGCCCAAAAAGGCAATCTTACTGCAACCCTGTTTAATGAGGTGGGAGGTGATCTCAAATCCGCCTAAACGGTTATCACAACCTATGGTTACGCCGGGAAATTGCTCTCCTGTCGCGCCCCAGCGAACAAAGTGGGTGCCTTGTTCTTGCAAGCTGACCAATTTTTGATGGTAATCAAGGTAGTTGCCATATCCCAGCAGAATAAGGCCATCTGCTTTATGGGCATCTTCATACTCTCGATACATATTGTCGCTGAGTTGTTGAAAAGAGACTAACAGGTCATAACCATGGTTTGCACATGAGCGTGTGATAGACCCAAGCATGGAAAGATAGAAAGGGTTGATAGTTTCAGCCCCTTCAGGACTCTCTTCAAACAGAAGCAGGGCAATAGTGTTACTCGATTGGCGCCGAAGATTACTGGCATTTTTGTCAACGCTATAATCGAGAGCCTTAGCTGCAGCAATGACCTTATCTTTAGTTGCCTGGTTGACTAGAGGACTGTTACTGAGTGCACGGGATACGGTTGACTGAGATACGCCAGCCATCGCTGCTATGTCAAAAGAGGTTGTTTTTGACCGCATTCCAACTCCGGTTAATGTGTTTTTATTATTGCAGGAATAATACAGAACTTAAGGGATTTTAACAGTGTTTCTTAGGGGGAGAGAGGAAGCTTCATTCAGTTAATGAAAGTTATTGTGTGGTGTGATGCGACAGCCAGAGTCGCTTTGCCAAAGAGAGCATTGAAATGGCTTGGTTTATTATTCATTGAGTGAAGACGATTTATGGCTTGTTAGCATGACTTAATGTGCTTGTTTACCAAAAATGCAGGCTATTTCTATTGCACAAGTCAGCTAACAGCCAAGTTGAGTAAGATAATTTTAAATTCGCAAGATAGATAATTGATATAGAAGGGGTCGTTATGGGGAGCGCTACAAGCTCACAAATCATCGTTGCTGATGTGGGAGGCACTAATGCGCGTTTTGCATTAGCACACGTAACAGG
>Ga0070725_10002084_pt1 | contig 10694 bp, 10 predicted proteins | sample tdDd002_FD_69781 | JGI IMG/M metagenome (GOLD analysis project Ga0070725, IMG submission 69781) | Marine sediment microbial communities from the Atlantic coast under amendment with organic carbon and nitrate - tdDd00.2 | ecosystem: Environmental > Aquatic > Marine > Coastal > Sediment | place...
TCGCCTTGCAGGATCATGTGAATCGTAAAATCGTTGCGGCACTGGAGGTTAGCCTGACTGACGAAGACCAGGAAAGCCTGGATAAGGTGGAAACCTCTATTCCCGAGGCCTACGACGTGTTGTTGAGAGGTCTCGAGCAGTATCAGCTGTTTACCGCAGAGTCCATGATTACGGCGCGCGAATTGTTCCGGCAGGCGACCGTGCTCGACCCCGATTACGCGAGAGCCTACGCGAACATTGCCTTAACCTATACGACTTCAGTTAATTTTTACTGGGCAGCTGATCGGGAAAAGGCGATCCAGCTGGGACTTGAATTCGCCGATAAAGCGTTGCAACTGGATGACAGCATCCCGCAGATTTACCTGACTCGCAGCAGTTTGTACTTGTCGCAGCGCAAGCATCAGGCGGCAATCGAGGCGGCGCGTCGTACGGTCGAAGCGCACCCGAATTACGCTGACGGTCATGCCACACTTGCTTTTATCTCGAGTTATACCGGGCAGTTTGAAACGGCGCTCGAAGCCCTGGATAGAGCCAAACAGATCAACCCACAGGGTACCGGTGTTTACCTGGCGGTCGAGGGTAGAGTTCTGTTCCTGCTGGGCAGGTATGATGACGCGCTGTTGGTACTCGAGGAAGCTATGCAAAGAAATCCGGCTTTCGATCGTATCCACCTGCACCTCGCCGCGACCTATGCCCAGCTCGGGCAACTCGACGATGCGGTCTGGTCGGTGGAAGAGGCGCTTGCGATTAGTCCTGATATTTCGCTTGAGAAAGAACGCCAACAGGCTCTCTATCTGCGTGAAAGCGATATTGAGCACTACGTCGGTGCGCTGCGCAAGGCAGGAGTCCCGGAATGACTATTTACCCGCCGGTGACCGGGGGAAAGAACGCGATTTCATCGACGTTGGTGATGTCCGCTGCAGGTTCACTCATTTCCTGGTTGATCGCAACCAGTATGCGGGTGTTGCCGCCAAATGCGTCGGCAAAGGGTTCACCACGGGCGATTAGCAGCTGCACCAGGTCGGCTACGGTTTTACAATCCTCCGCCAGCTCGATCTGTTCTGATTTCATGCCGAGGGTTTCGGCGAGACTCGCAAAGTAAAGAATACCAGCCATCGCTGTTACAGCGACCAGTCGAAGAACTGGATGTCGACCTCGTCACCGGGTTCGACGCCGACGTTATCATCAGGCAGCACGATAAAGCAGTTGGCACGACTCATCGAGGTCAGTATGCCGGAGCCCTGCTGGCCGGTTTTGGCAACCTGCCATTCGTTGTTGTCGTCCAGCGTCGCGATACCACGTTGGAATTCGTAGCGCCCCGGTTTCTTGTGCATCTTGTCTACTGCGCGTGCACGGAACAATGCCGGACGCCTCGGGCTGGTGCCAGCCAGGGCCTGGATAGCAGGCACCACGAACTGGCTGAAAGTCACCATCACCGCAACCGGGTTACCCGGCAGACCCATGAAGATACTGGCGTTGATCTGACCAAAGGTCAGTGGGCGCCCGGGCTTGATCGCAATTTTCCAGAATTCGGTGGTGCCGAGATCGGCCAGCGCCGGTTTGATGAAATCGGCTTCACCGACCGAGACGCCGCCGGTGCTGATAATCAAATCGGCCTGGGTCGAGGCCTTTGTCAGCACTTCGCGCATGCTGTCGAGATTATCGCGTACCACTCCCAGATCGATAATATCGACCGCCATGTTTGACAACATGCCGTGCAAGCTGTAGCGGTTACTGTCGTAAATCTTGCCGGGTTCGAGCGGCGTGCCAACTGGAACCAGTTCATCGCCGGTGGAAAAGAATGCGACTACCGGCTTGCGCTTTACCTGCAACTGGCCGAGGCCGAGCGATGCCAGTACCCCGAGGTCAGCCGGGCTGAGCCTGGCGCCAGCCTCGACTACGATTTCGCCCTGCCGTACATCTTCGCCGGCCTGGCGGATATTTTCACCGACGCGGTGATCCGAATCGATGCGAACCTTGCCCGCGGCGTTGATCTCGGTCTGTTCCTGCATGACCACGGCATCGGCGCCGTCCGGAATCAGGGCCCCGGTCATGATGCGAACGCACTGTCCCGGTCCGCAGCTGCCGTCAAACGGGGTGCCGGCATAGGCTGTGCCGATATCTTCCAGCTCGGAAATCACCCCCTGGTCGAGGCTGGCGATGGCGATTGCATAACCATCCATTGCTGAATTCGGCAGTGGCGGCACATTATGTGGCGATTTTACTGCTTCATTGTTGACCCGGCCCAGGCAATCGCGAATCGGCAGGCGCTCGCAGGCAAGGACCGGGCGCACGCGCTGCTGGATTTTGTCTAGAGCCTCGGCCAGACTGATCGAGTTGGGATCGAAGGCATCGGCGCAACCGGGTGCGGAAGAAATTTTATCTCTCATTCAATGGAGTATAGTCCTTAACAGTCCGTTAATTGAGGCATAGACGCAAGCAAAATGGTAGGGGCAAGGTGATATTTTTTGTCGAATTCGACCATCCGCGTGCGAAAGCTAATTAATTTTGGCCTTTGGGGCTATAAAAGCGTCGGCGAGAGTGGTACTTTTACGCACTGACCTGAGGCATTCCAGCTGGATATAAAAGAGCAGTAGTCCGGGTGGAATGATAATAACGACATAATCGGAGGATACAATGCAGAAATCCCTCAACATCGATCCCGGAAAGTGTACCGGCTGTCTCCAGTGCGAAATGGCATGCTCCTATGAGCACACGGGAACTTTTAATCCATCACGATCGTACATAAAGGTTTTCACTTTCCATCACGAGGGGAGATTCGCACCCTATACCTGTACCCAGTGTGACGAAGCCTGGTGCATGCGTGCCTGTCCGGTGGATGCGATCAGCATCGATTTTTCTACCGGTGCCAAGGTGGTTTCCGACGACAAGTGCGTCGGCTGCAAGGTCTGCACCATTGCCTGCCCGTTCGGCACCATCAATTACGCCCAGGCAACCGGCAAGGTCGTCAAATGCGATCTTTGCGGGGGTGACCCGCAATGTGCGGCTGCCTGTCCTACCGATGCAATCACCTACGTCGATTCAGACTGGACTGGCTACGACCGCATGATGGCCTCGGCAGCAAAGAGTCTGCCATCCGCTGAAGTAACCGCTTAACAATGGGGGTAACAAATCATGTCCTGGACAAGAAAAATTCTGCGGGTCGACCTCGCTAAAGGTACCTGTACTTCCGAGCCACTCAATATGGAGTGGGCAAATCTATACCTGGGCCAACGCGGCCTGGCGTCTAAATATCTGAGCGAAGAAGTCGATCCAAAATGCGACGCGCTCGGACCCGATAATAAAATGATCATGGCCACCGGGCCGTTAACCGGCACCATGGCCTCGACTTCGGCACGCTACTCGGTGATCACCAAGGGGCCGCTAACCGGGGCCATCGCCTGTTCGAATTCGGGTGGTTTCTTCGGCGCCGAACTGAAGTTCGCCGGCTGGGATATGATCATCTTCGAAGGCAAGTCGGAAAAGCCGGTCTATCTGCTGGTTCAGGATGACAAGGTTGAACTGCACTCCGCTGAGCAACTGTGGGGTAAATCGGCATGGGAGACCGACGATATTCTGCACCAGACCTACCAGGACCCGCAAATGCGAGTCGCCTGTATCGGTCGCACCGCTGAAAACGGTTGTCTCTACGCCGCGGTGATGAATGACAAGCACCGTGCCGCCGGTCGTTCCGGTGTCGGTACCGTGATGGCGTCGAAGAACCTGAAAGCGGTTGCCGTGCGCGGCACACAGGGTGTCGGTAATGTTGAAGATGCCGGGGCATTCATGGCAGCGACCAATGACGGTAAAGCGGTACTCGCTGAAAACGCGGTCACCGGACAGGGCCTGCCGGCTTTCGGTACCCAGGTGTTGATGAACGTTATCAATGGTATCGGTGGGCTGCCGGCGCGTAACATGCGCGACGTCGGTTTCGAAGGTGCGGAAAATATTTCCGCCGAAGCGATGGCCGAGCCCCGCGCCAGCGATGGCAAACCCAATTTGACTACCAATGGCGCCTGTTTTGGCTGCACCATTGCCTGCGGTCGTATTTCGACCGTCGACAAGACGCACTTTTCGGTCAAGGACAAGCCGCAGTACCACGGTGCCTCGGGTGGACTTGAGTATGAGGCAGCATGGGCACTGGGTGCCGATACCGGGGTAGACGATCTGGATGCGCTGACCTATGTCAACTTCCTTTGTAATGAAGACGGTTTCGATCCGATCACCTTCGGCAGCACCGTTGCTGCGGCGATGGAATTGTTTGAAGACGGGGTCATTACCACCGAGGACACCGGCGGCATCGAACTTAAATTCGGCTCGGCCGAAGCGCTGGTCGCGGTTACCGAACTGCTCGTGAGCGGTGAAGGTTTTGCCGCTGATCTGGCACTGGGTTCCAAGCGGCTTACTGAAAAGTACGGTCGCCCCGAGTTGTCGATGACGGTCAAGGGCCAGGAATTTCCGGCCTACGATCCACGCGGTATCCAGGGCATCGGACTTAATTATGCGACTTCAAATCGAGGCGCCTGCCATCTGCGTGGTTATACCATTGCTTCCGAAGTACTCGGAATTCCGGTCAAGACCGAACTCAATGATACCGACGGCAAAGCTGAACTGGTAAAGGCCTTTCAGGACGCGACCGCGCTGGTCGATTCCGCCGGACTGTGCATTTTCACCACCTTTGCCTGGGGCATGGATAATATCGCACCACAGATCGATGCGGCCTGCGAGGGTGACTGGAGTGTCGAGAACTGTCTCGAGGCTGGCGAGCGCATCTGGAATATGGAGCGCCTGTTCAACGAAGCGGCCGGATTTACTGCCGATGACGACAAACTGCCCAAGCGCCTGCTCGAGGAGGTCATCAAGAGTGGCCCAACTGAAGGTCAGGTTAACCGACTCGGTGAAATGCTGCCGAAGTACTACGAGGTCAGGGGCTGGACCGCAGACGGGAAAATCCCGGACGAAACCCGGCAACGCCTGTCATTGTAATTAAAACCCTGAACCCCTCGCCGCAAGGCGGGGGGTTTTTCATTTAAAGAGCGCTTAAGTTATGCAACATATCATCATAGGTGCCGGACCCGCTGGTGTAGTAGCGGCGGAAACCCTTCGCAAAACCGACCCTGAAGCTGAGATCACGCTTATTGGAGATGAGCCGGAACCGCCTTACTCGCGTATGGCGATCCCCTATTACCTGTGCGATAACATTGATGAATCGGGTAGTTACCTGCGCGATCCGAAGGCGCATTACCAGGCGCTGAATATCGAACTGGTGCAACAACGCGTCGACAAAGTCGATTGCAAACAGAAGCAGGTTATGCTCGCCGACGGCAGTTCGCGCGCCTACGACAAGCTATTGATTGCCACGGGTTCGCATCCGATCAGTCCGCCGATCCCGGGGCTGGATCTACCGCAGGTGCATTCCTGCTGGACGCTCGAAGACGCGCGCAACATTATCAGACTGGCGCAGTCCGGGTCTAACGTGGTGTTAATCGGCGCCGGATTTATCGGTTGTATCATTCTCGAAGCGCTGGTCAAGCGCGGAGTCAAGCTGACTGTGGTCGAGACTGGTAATCGCATGGTCCCGCGCATGCTCGATGACAAGGCTGGCGGTTTACTCGAGCAATGGTGTAAAAATAAAGGTATCGACGTGCATACTTCGTGCAGCGTCGAATCGGTGAGTGTCGCCGGAGACGATCAGGTTGAAGTCGCTTTAAGCGACGGTGATAAACTCAGCGCGGCCCTGGTGATTACCGCCACAGGCGTCAAGGCGAATACCGATCTGCTCGAAGGTACCGGTATCGAAACCGATTTCGGCGTGCTGGTGAACAAGCGCATGCAATCGAATGATGCCGATGTTTACGCCGCGGGTGACGTTGCCCAGGGTGTCGATTTCTCCACCGGTAACCAGGAAGTGCAGGCGATTCAGCCGACTGCCACCGACCATGGCCGCATTGCCGCCCTCAATATGGCGGGGCAGGGAGGCGAGCATCATGGCACGCTGAACATGAACGTGCTCGATACCGTGGGTTTGATCTCCTGTTCTTTCGGGCTGTGGATGGGTGTCGATGGCGGCGATAGCGCCGTGTTGTATAACCCGGGCGAGTTCCAGTATATCAATCTGCAATTCGACGGCGATCACCTGATCGGCGCGAGTACCGTCGGCAAGACCCAGCATGTCGGCGTGCTGCGCGGACTGATCGAATCGAAGATTCATCTGGGTGACTGGAAAGACCGTCTGATGCAGGACCCGACCGCGATCATGGAGGCCTACATGGCCTGTACCCAGGAGCTCGGTTATATCTGAATACACCCTGCCGGGTGATTGCAGGTAAATTCAAATGCAGATATATATCGAACTCTATGCTTCGTTGATGAAGTACCTGCCGCCGGGGAAAAGCCGCTTCAGACGCGAAATCAAGGTCGATCAAGACCTGGTGCTCAATCGCTTGATCGAACAGTTCCATATTTCTGTCGAACAGGCGCATATCGTACTCGTCAACGGACATTTCGTCTGCGGCGAAGACCGCGAAAGCCGGGCCTTAATCGAGGGGGATGTGGTCTCGATCTGGCCCCCCGTCGCCGGTGGCTGAGCAATATGCCTGATTCGACCCAGGTCGAGTATGAAATGGGTTACGGCGCTGATGAATTCGGCAAGGTTCTCAACGGACCCTTCAGCGGTGAAAAGTCGCCTTATCAATGCAGCCAAATCGCACGCCATCACTGGTCGCTAGAGCAGTTCGGCGCGGCATTTGAGCTGGCGATAAAAGTCGTCGAAAAACCTCCGCGTAAGCTCGGTCTGTTTAATTTGCCGGTACTCGATGTTAAGTTTTTTTTCGCTGATACCGAGGTGGCATTGCGAGATGGTTTCTTTCATCGCTTCCACCAGTATTTCCACAAGGGTGGCGGATGAAACGGGCACAGCAAGATCGTTACGCGCGCCAGATCCGCCTGGCCCAGGTTGGTGAAGAAGGGCAGCAGGCGATTCTCGATGCCAGCGTTCTGATCGTTGGCGTGGGAGGGCTTGGATCGCCCGCGGCGATGTACCTCGCCGCCGCCGGCATCGGTAAGCTCGTGTTGAGTGATTTCGATATTGTCGAAACTTCGAATCTGCAACGCCAGATCATCCATCGCAATGTGTCGGTCGGTGAAAACAAGGTGGATTCCGGCAGGCAAACTATCCAGGCATTGAATCCCGACTGCGAAGTCGAGGTGATTGGCTATCAACTCGAGGGTGAAGAATTAAAAAAGGTGGTCGAATCAGTCGATATCGTGCTCGACTGCAGTGACAACTATCCGACCCGTTTCGAAGTCAATCGTTACTGTGTCGAGACTGCCACGTCACTGGTAACCGGTGCCGCGATACGCCTGGAAGGTCAGATCATGAATTACCAGCCGGCCGCCGATAGCGCCTGCTATCAATGCCTGTATACGCATGCCTACGGTAACGAGGAATCCTGTGAACTCGAAGGTGTACTCGGCCCGGTGGTCGGTGTTATCGGCACCATGCAGGCGGTGCAGACCTTGCTCATCCTCGCCGGGCAGGGCGCGGAAATGGTTAACCGTTTATTGCTGTTCGATGCCCTGGCGATGCAATGGCAGTCTGTAACCCTGCCGAAGAATCCGAATTGTCCGATTTGCAGCAAGACCTGACTCCGCTGCCTGCCGGCACAACCTGCTCTTTCAGTTCATTAGTGATTCCAGTTTCTGTATGAGTTCCGGCGTGTCCCACTCAATGGCCGCGTTGACGCCGTATCTGAATTTCCCCTGTCTGTCGATGACAAAGGTAGACGGGTAGGTAATCACGTTCCAGCGGTGCGCGGTAGCGCCACTGTGATCAAGTAAAACCGGGAAATCTACCTTTACTTGCTGCAAAAACTTCGCCACCGTACTTCTGTCTTCCGCGTAATTTATCGAGATCAGCTCGAATGGTCGCCCCTCCATTTTCTGTTTCAAGCGGTTAAGCGATGGAATTTCCTCGATACAGGGCGGACACCAGGTAGCCCAGAAGTTAACCACGGTGACCTTCCTGGAGAAGTCGGATTTGACAATGGTATTGCCGTTGATGTCGGTTAAGGTGAATGCTACGGGTTCGTTGTTGCCGTTGAAGTCTTTCAGGTAAATATCAATTCCACTTTCAGCCGTCAACGTCTGCTTCAAAGGCACTGGCATGGCGGGAATTTCGTGACGCGCCAGTACCGGTAGCATTAGCCTGATGCTGCCCGGTATCGGCTGGGCGCTGTTTTTCATCGCCGGGGTCGGTTCCTCCTCATAAAACAGGCTCATGACATCGGGTACCATGCGCGTATATATCGGACTATCGTTGGTACGCAGCTTTGCCAACAGTTCGTCAAACTGGCCGACGATGCCGCTGTTCTGTGCCTGGTAAATAACCAGGGGAATATTGGTGGACTCGACAATTGGCATGTACTCGGGTGGTAGTCCAAGCGGCGGTATGTACGCATAACTATACGGTGAGAACAGAATCGCGCCCACCAGATAAGAGTCAGCCTGATTCCTGCCTTGCCAGCGACGCGCGCCGAGCAGGGCGCTCATGGCCGCATAGGAGTCGCCGCTGACTACTATGTTTTTACCGGTAAGGCGGTGGGCATATTCGATCAGGTCGGCGATATACTTGCCGTCCAGTTGCTTCAACGAACTGTTACCCTGAGGCAGAAATAACGACTCGACGATATCAGCTTGCCATACTTCGATATTCTGTTCGGGCAGCCTGTCGGCGAGGGAGCGATGCGCCTTGCGAAATCCGTACTCCGGGGCCAGCCAGATCAGCAGGTACTCGCCCTGCGCGGGAAACCGGGTAATCATAATTTCCACATCATCGGATACAGGCGCGACGATTTCTTCTGCAGCAACACCGGTATTGACGATAGCAACCTGAATGCCGAGGAAGAAACTAAGCAGTAGCCGGAAAACTGTTGTCATGATTTATGAATAAAAAGGCCTGCATCAGTATACCGAGATTCCTGTTTTGCAGCTAATAGATCAAATGCGTGAAAATTTCGGTAAACCGGTACCAGGTTTGGTCTGGCAATCATGAACCCGAGTTGTATAAGAAGATCAGCAACGCTAAACTCCGTCGAAAAATACTCGGATTGAATAGTGGGGAGTCAATAATGGATAAACAGGAACTTCACATTTCGAGTATGGTGGTACATGCCAGACCCGAACACCTGGCCCGAGTAAAACAAAATATCGAGAGTCTACCCGGTGCAGAAATTCACGGCGAGTCCGCTAACGGTAAACTCGTCGTGGTGCTGGAAACCCTAAACCAGGGTTTTATCACCGATACTATCGACAAAATAAACAACATCGAGCATGTGTTTAATACAGCACTTGTTTATCATCAAATCGAGCAACTGGATTCATTAGAGAACGATAAATTATGAACTTGAGCAGACGCGCTTTTATCAAGGCAAACGCCGCGGCTTCGGCTGCGGCAGTCGCTGGCATTAGCTTGCCGGCTGTAGCTACCAATCTGATTGTCGACCAGGATAAAACCAAAATATCATGGGAGAAGGCAGCCTGTCGATTCTGTGGCACCGGATGCTCGGTACTGGTGGGTACGCAGGCAGGTCGGGTGGTGGCAACCCAGGGCGACCCGGTGGCCCCGGTGAACAAGGGATTGAACTGTATCAAGGGATATTTCCTGTCCAAAATTATGTACGGTCATGACCGTTTGCAAACCCCGTTGTTGCGCATGAAGAATGGCAAGTACGACAAGAATGGTGACTTCGAGCCGGTGTCATGGGATACCGCGTTTGATGTGATGGCCGAGAAGTGGAAGGCCGCGCTGAAAAAGAAAGGACCTACCAGCGTCGGTATGTTCGGCTCCGGGCAATGGACAGTAATGGAGGGTTACGCGGCGGTGAAGTTGATGAAGGCCGGGTTCCGTTCCAATAATATCGATCCCAATGCGCGCCATTGCATGGCGTCGGCCGTGGGTGGATTCATGCGCAGCTTCGGTATCGATGAGCCCATGGGCTGTTACGACGACTTCGAAAATGCCGATGCCTTCGTGCTGTGGGGTTCCAACATGGCCGAGATGCACCCGGTGTTGTGGACCCGATTGACCGACCACCGCTTGAGCAACCATCACGTCAGGGTTCACGTGATGTCCACCTATCATCATCGCTCTTTCGAACTGGCTGATAACGACATTATCTTTACCCCCCAGTCTGACCTGGCAATCGCAAACTTCATTGCCAACTACATCATTCAAAACGACGCCGTCAACTGGGACTTTGTCAACAAACACACTAATTTCAAGCGCGCCACCACCGATATCGGTTATGGCCTTAGAGACGAAAATCCGTTGCAGCAAAAGGCCGCAAATCCCAATTCCGGCAAAATGCACGCGATGACCTTTGAGGAATATAAAGCATCAGTTGCGGATTACAGCCTTGAAAAGACCATGGAAATTTCAGGAGTAGAGGAAGCTAAATTACTCGAGCTTGCGAAAACCTACGCTGACCCGAATACAAAAGTAATGTCCCTTTGGACCATGGGCGTGAACCAGCATACTCGTGGCGTGTGGATGAATAGCCTGATTTACAACATCCACCTGTTAATGGGCAAAATCTCGCAGCCGGGCAATTCGCCTTTTTCGCTTACCGGGCAACCTTCGGCCTGTGGTACTGCACGTGAGGTAGGCACTTTCTCGCATCGCTTGCCGGCTGATC
>Ga0070725_10002085_pt1 | contig 10694 bp, 14 predicted proteins | sample tdDd002_FD_69781 | JGI IMG/M metagenome (GOLD analysis project Ga0070725, IMG submission 69781) | Marine sediment microbial communities from the Atlantic coast under amendment with organic carbon and nitrate - tdDd00.2 | ecosystem: Environmental > Aquatic > Marine > Coastal > Sediment | place...
GAAACTCTCTATTTCATATTCAAAGAAAGATGAAAGAATCGAAACTCGCTTCGCTCAGACAGTCGAATATCTTTCTATCCTTCTTCTCCATATTCCATTTACGATACTTTCAAATGGTCACTTTTTTAATTCTCTAGCAACTTTGGCCGACTGCCGCCAGGGCGTTTAACTTCACAATAATTACATGACTTCGACTCGTCATACAGAATAGGTTCTATCTAGCACCTGTAATAAGAGTCGGGAAATTTGAATTACTTTTAAAGACCGTTGACAGAAGTCTTGAACTCTTGGTTACTTCTTTTTCAAGAGAGAAGTAACGAATTAAAAGTTAAATTATAAGAAAGTTTTAATACAAACTCTTATTATATACATCCATATATGTCAGATATACTCTCATATCAAATTCCAACTGAAAGTAGTTGGGTTCCATATTCTGGCACAGTTTATAGAAGGGCTTATCGTGATTCTTTTCCTTCAGGTGAGCCAGTTCATGTACTACTATTACTCTTAAAAACTCCTCTGGCATCCTTTTAAATACCGAAGCTATTCTTATTTCATTTTTACTCTTAAGCTTTTTCCCCTGTACTCTGCTCACATAGGTGTGAAGACCAAGTGCCTGGTTTTCCAGACTTATCTTTGGATCATAGACTACCTTACTGATTGGGTCTCCCTTTTTCAGATACTCATTTTTCAGTTCCATCACATAGGTATATAACTGCTTATCGTTGGCTACCTTATGAGCCTTGGGATAGTTATTCAGTATATATACATGGAGTTTGTTCTTTTTTATCATAGTTTCCACACCTTCAGTGAGGTTTCTCTGATATCCCTTTAGATACTTTAATTCATTCATCCGACACGTTCCTTTACTATATTAAATCCTGTATAAGTAGTATTCCTATTCCTATAAAGATATAGAAGTCCGCAAAATTAAATACCGGAAATCCCTTTATGGAAAAGTATAAAAAATCTATTACATATCCCTTAGCTGCTCTGTTAAATGTATTCCCCATTCCCCCTGCAAGAACAAGAGCCAGTCCGGTTCGGTCCATTAAAGAAAATGTGAAAAGATATGCAAGATAGATAAGAAGTGCAAAGTTGCACATCAGTATAAAGTTTTTTCTGTGGTTTAGCTTATTAAAAGCTATCCCGAAGTTCCTTACATAATAAAGCTGTACCCTTCCACCAAAGTAGTATCTGGGTTTATACTTAAGCCTTTTTTCTGCAAGAACTTTGGAGTATATATCTGCTATAAAAAGTGCTATTACAAGTATCCACTCCATATATTCCTCCTAGTATAAAAAAAGCCTGCAGTCTTACTCTGCAGGATAGTCACTTTCTATCATAGACACCAAATCCATATCCTGCTCATATTTCCAAATGAAATTAAACAAAATAGACTTGTAATGTTAACTTAACATAACAACTCTACTTACTTTGCGGAGTATGAGGATGAGGATAATTTTTTATTGAAATTCTTGTACATAACGGTGTCCTCCTAATTCTGTTTCAATGAATTATAGCATAAAAAAGGGGAATTTTCAAACGATTGTGTTCATTTCTTTTGTCACCCAAAAGAAACGAACCAAAGAAAATGTGACCTCTAACAAATACCTCTTGAGCATCGTTATTTCCGTCCGACCTTTTCCAGCTACAGTCCTCGTTTTTTCTGTAAATAACTTTTGGTCATCACTGCGGAACTTAACCTGTATAGCGGTCTGAGTTTAGTTACTATGTACAAAGCCCATCGCTTGTTAGAGGCAGAAAATAACCATTGTAACTGAGTATAAAAAAGGGAACCTCTCCCCTTAATTTTATTTCAATTTATCTTTCTCCATTTCTAATGTCCTAATTACCTTTTCTAAAGATGAATTATAATAGTCAAAGTTTTTTTGACTATAAAATAGGTTATAGAGTTTTCGAGGATACAGATTTAAAAGGATTAATTCATCACCGATATGTTCTAAGTGTCCAAACTTAAAAGTATACTCAATTAATTTTTCTGTATTTAGAATTAATTGTTTAATTTTATTTTTTTCTATTTTATCATATTTAACTCCGTTTGAAGAATAGTCAAAATAACGTATTTCATCAATTAACGAAATAACCTCATTTTTAAGTTCAGTACCGGCTATTTCCTTACTTATCGGATCTGGTTTTTCTATATCTATTTGAATTTGATTTAAAAGTTTTGTACGTTGATCTTGAGCTTTCATAGCCTTTGGGATAATTTTTTCTAGACTTAATATAAATTCAACGCATTCATATATATTTTGGCTTTCATTGAGTGTGAGTAACTTTGTTATCATTTCTGGAAAGAGCTTGTGAAATATTTCTAGAGACATAACTTCAAGAGGTTCCTTTTCATCATATATTATGGTACATATTGCTGTTAAAGAGCTTAGAACAATAATCTTCATAAAAAGGTAAATCATTTTTCATTCTTTGAAATTCCATTATAAAATAATTAATAGCTCCTAATTTTTCTTTTCGTTCCTCTTGTAATTTTTGTTTATTAAATTGCCAATAAATTCCACTAATAGCAATAACAGCACCTAATGAGCTCCCCCAAAATCCTAGCCATTCAGGATTATTATCCATCGAGTATAGTATAAAAACTACAATAACAGTTGCAGCCGCAATTAAAGTTATTAAAAGTATAACCATATCATTTTTTAATTTTGCCATCTTTCCTCCAAGTAACTAACCGATTTTTCCCATATTATATACCATCTTTACTGAAGAAGAGTATTATATAATTTATATAACCTTAAAAAATGACTCTCCCAGGTCCGTTTTTTATGTAATAGAACACCTCTTTTCTTACTTAGAGGTTGTAGTATCACCAGGGGATTTTTCTTAGTTTCTATTCATTAATATCTATAGTGTCCACAGGAATAAATTCTTATTTGTTCTTATTAGTAAAAAAATTAATATACCTTTCCCATATAATATTCGTCTACAAACCTGTCATCGATCTTCAGAGATGCCTTTTTAACTCCCTCTACTTCAAAGCCCATACTTTTATAAAGGTTTACCGCTCTTTCATTTTTACAGATAACGGTCAGTTCAATTCTTTTTATATCATTAGCTTTAGACCACTTATCTACTTTTTCCATCAGTACCCTTCCTATTTTGGTTCCCTCTATAAGTCCTTTAAGATTCCAAGAGCAATATATAGACCGTGTTTTACCCTCTTATAATCATAAATTTCTACTTCTTACACTTTTTATTTGTTTCAGTTGCTTTTCTAAAAGCATTCTCACACCTCTTAGTACTCTTTAAAACTCTCGTGAATAAAAACCTTTATGTAAATATAAGTTCTGTTTTGTTTTTTTTGATGGTAAACTTTATTTGAAGAGCGGATAAAAGGAGTGATTATCATGCAAAAACTTCCTATTGTCTCTAGTAATTTGTCAGCTATCGGACATGACCCTCGTATGATGGTTTTAGAGGTAGAATTTAAAAATGGTTCTGTTTATCAATATTCTGGGGTTTCATCAAGTGTTTATAATGCCCTTGTAAGTGCTGATTCACACGGGAACTACTTTAATACATACATAAAAGACTCCTACTCTTGCTCTCAGGTAATCTAATTAATAAAGTCCGTATTGGCTGCAGAATTTTTTATTGATAATTCTTGGTTATCATAAGACTCTACTTTTACTGTCTCTACTTCCGCTCTTCTTTTAAGTTTCCTAATAAATTCTTTATTTTAGAACTTTTAAAATAAGGTTAATCTTTCCCCAGTATCTTTAATATTATAAGATATTTTTTAAGGAGGGAAGCTATGTCACTATATCATCTTGATAAAAATCAAACACCTGAGGTATACTGCTGGTGGGAAATTATCTACACTTACAATGATTGGAAGATACAACACCATAAAACACACCTTTTAAAAAGTGAGTTAAAACCCTATCGCCTATTAAACCCAGAGAACCGTCTAATAGTTTCAGCTGATAGTGAGCAGGAGCTCAAGGAATATTTAGATGGTCTATTGAAACACTAAAATACCCATACTCCCAAATTAAATGTCCCATTAGATTCGCCCCTGAATACTTCAAGGGGCGTTTTAGATATCCAGGGTCATTATAATCACATCTTTCAGGGTTATTTTTTATAAATTAACTCCATAATATCTGCCTCTTATCTTCTGCACTTTTAATATTAATGCTTAAAACGGATTTGTATGAAAAATGCAATCTGTACTTTCTTGAGGCTTTCAGTATTTTTTTAATAACTTCCGTAATAAGTACTTTACCTGTTCCTCCCAAGCCTTCTGTAGCTTTCAAAGGTTACACTATACCCCTTGTCCTTTAGAAGTACATATATGTTATGGCATATCTCGTCTAGTGTTGCTAAAAAGATTTCGTTGTCATGGTAGATATACTTAAAGAGTTTTTCTATGAGCATTTTATAGTCTTTCGGAAGAACCTCAAACCCTTCAGTCTGTTGGAGCATCCTCTTTTCACCCCTGTGAAGCTTGCCGTTAACAGCATAGATAAGATCAAAGTATACAGCTAAAAATTCAGAAAGCCTATGATTTATACTTATCATATCCCCTCTTTTTACTGATTTTTCTATCTGATAATAAAAGGACGGCATATAATCTTTTAATAATTTATGATTTTTCTCAATTATATTTTTTCTGAGTTCCTCCGGGTATTCTCTTTTATACCTCGATGCCATCTCTGTGAGCCTTCCATCCTCATCATAGAGTATCTCAGAGTTTATCAGATTATCCCAGAAACAGGTAGTATACCCCATAGAGGAGTTCCTACCATCTACCACATACCTCAGGTTTCCCTCTATATCCTCTAATTTCCTATATATGAGTTCTATGTCTATACCACTTTTCATAGTACAGTCATCCTCTTCCTCCCAAAAGTTGTTCTTTACCTCCATATAGCTGCAGTATTTCTCTAAGACACTTCTTCTTTTCTCTGTTGAGAGTTCCTTTTTGAGATATACATAGAGGTCATAATCTGACTCGCTGTCTCCTGTACCATCAGCCCTGGAACCTCCCAGTGATATAGCTTCTACCTCCTTGAGATTTTTCAGTTCCTCAACTATCTTTTCTACCATAATCTCCTCCTTGTCTACTCACTGCTTTCGCTTCTTCAGGTGCAATTATCTTTTTTAATTTTATGACTCCCTCTGTTTCACCTGCTGATATTTCATGATATCCCACAGAATCTATTACACTGCTATTATATTACATTTATTTTTATAAAATTAAAAGCACACTACTTTAATAGTGTGCTTTTAATCTTTAAACTAATATCCATTCCGGTACTTTATATTACCCTACCCTTTAAAGGTCCAGGCTAATACTCTGCTTACCTTTTGACCCTGGCTCATCTCGAGGATTTTGATATCCTTAGCCTCTAGTTTTTCCAGTAGCTTCTTGGTAGGTCTTATATTATCCTTATTAGAAACCAGTGACGTAAACCAGGTAACCTGCGTAGAAAACTTAAGGCTTTCCTTAACCATCTTTTTCAGGAACAGTCTCTCTCCCCCGGGGCACCATAACTCAGCTTTCTGTCCCCCAAAGTTAAGTCCTTTTTTCACCTTACTGTTTCCCTTACTGAGGTTATCCACCTTTTTCTTATTTGCATTTATCGCCTCTTCCAGGGAAGCATGGAAGGGAGGATTACACATAGTCAGGTCAAACCTGTCCCCTTCCTCTATTATTCCCTCAAAAATATTACTTCTGTTTTTCTGAAGCTTTAAGGTAATCTTATTCTTTAAGTTTTTATTTGCTCCCACTATCTTTTTGGCATTCTCTATGGATTTAGGATCTATGTCTGAAGCAACAAAATCCCACCTATAACTCTGACTCCCTATGATAGGATAGATACAGTTTGCACCAGTTCCTATATCAAGGACCCTTATATTATTATTTTTACCATGTATCAGCTGTGCTATATAGTGGATATAGTCAGCTCTTCCTGGAATAGGAGGGCATAAAAACCCCTTGGGAATATCCCAATTGTCGATGTTATAGTAGGTTTTTAACAGTGCTTTATTTAGCAGGACTACAGCATTATTATCACTAAAATCTATAGTATCTTCCCCTCTGGGATTTTTTCTCAGGTATCCCTTAAGTTCAGGTGAGCTTTTTATTAATGACTTAAAATTATATTTCCCTTTATGGGGATTACTTGGATGCAGTTCTCCCTTTTTCTTCATATTCTTCAATTTATACTCCTTATTAATTCCCTTGTTAATATCAATACATTAAATTGTAACATGCTTAATTATTCTGCACAAGTCTTAGGAGTTTCCCTAAGATAAAATATTAAAAAATTCCATAAAAAATATCTAAGTGTAGTTATCATCCGTTCATCTTTTGTAGACTTTCTCCACTAGATTCTACGAAATATTTTATATTAAAGAGCTAATCTCAATATTTTTTTCATCTTCCATTCTGTTAATTATACTGACTTTCATTTTTATTCATAATTTTTTCCCGCTCTTCCGGTTGAATCTCTGTATATTCTACGTTAAACTAAAGTATAAAAAATAAGGAGGGCGATTATTATGATAGTTAAGATAAAGGAATACCTCAAAAACAATGGCTTTATTCTGGTTGATACTCCCAGTGAACTGGAAGCTATACAAAAGGGCTTTCATATAGTGGATATGAACAGCACCATAGACCTGAGCTTTCCCCAGTGTGATACCTTCATGCTGTCCACCCAGCCATTTCATTATGCAGAGATAGTTTCTCTTCTGGAGAAGGAGGAGGATTTTGGTTTAGATATCCTCAACTATCCCAACTTTAAATCTCTCTGTTCCCCGGCTTTTGGACTTTTTGCCTGCAATATTCAGTAGGTTTTCATTTAGAAACTAAAAAGAAGCGTAACGCTTCATGCCATAAATCAACCTTATGAATGTGATTTATGGTACTCAGTTAATTTTTAACTGAGCTACATCTTCATCTCTTGGAAACTTTAGTATTTTAAGTTATGTTATCATTAAATTTTATACTTACCTTAATAATAAAAAAGAGCCCTTGGGCTCTTTTTTTAGTTCTTTTCAGCTATCTCTCTCATACAGTATACCAGAGAATCCTTCTCCCTGTGACTGTTGATACACTTACAGCACTTCCCGTGATTTTCACAGTCTGTCATAGGACATGTACAATTTTCTTTATTACAGCTCATCTTTTCTCCCTATGTATCTTATTTATGTAGTTGTTACCTTTAACCGAGCTCCTTTAGTTCCATAGCCAGGAAGTCTACAAGTTCTTTTATATACCCCTCGCTAAAGTCAAACTTCAGTCCCGCTGTTTCATAGATCTCCTCTATGGATTTAGAGTATCCCAGTTTAAGAAAGTTCTCATAGTTTACAAGAGCCTTCTCCGGATTCTCCTTATAGTTTTTATACATTCCCACAGCACCCAGCTGACTTATTGCATATTCTATATAGTAAAATGGCACCTCAAAGATGTGCAGCTGATTCAGCCATGCTATTCCTTTTTGTATATCAAGATCTGTCCAGTCGATTCCGGGATTAAATCTTTCCATTAACTCTCTGAATTTAACCTCTCTGTCACCTGCTGTATTTTCAGGATTCAGATAGATCCAGTGCTGATAAGCATCTATTATCATTACCCATGGAAGGGTTTCAAGGGATCTCACTACCTGCTCCCTCTTAGCCTTTATATAATCCTCATGTACAGGATAGTAGTTTTTCCATCCATCCATACTCATAAACTCCATAGACATAGAGGCAAGTTCAGCTACCTCACTTGGGCTGTCCTGATATGTAATCAGCCTTTCATCCCTTGTGGCAAAGGAGTGCATAGCGTGTCCCGCTTCATGCATGAGGGTTACCACATCTGTATGTACTCCCACTGCGTTCATAAAGATAAATGGTACCCCGCTTTCATAGAGGGGATAGTTATATCCTCCTGGTGCCTTTCCCTTTCTGTTACCAAGGTCTAGGAACTCATTATCCCTCATATACTTCAGCCTTTCTCCAAACTCGGTTTTTACATCTCCCATAGCTGATATACCATTTCCGATAAAGTCCTCTATCTCATCAAAGGGCTTTAACTTCTTGCCGTCCACACTTACATCTGTATCCCATGGTTTCAGTACCCCTATTCCCATCTTTTCAGCTTTTTCTCTGTTAAGCTCTGTTAAAAATGGTACTACAGTTTTTTCCACAGCTGTATGAAATTCATATAGGTCTTCCGGGGTATATGAAAATCTTGCCTTAGCTTCATGCATATAGTCTCTATAGTTATCAAAATTCTTATTTTCAGCCATCTTTACTCTTAGCTTAATAAGCTCATCAAAGAGTGTATTAAGCTCTTCACTTACCTCTTCAAGGGCCGCATACCTTTTTCTAAAGGCTTCCTCTCTTACGCTTCTGTCCTTTTCCTGCATATATTTTTTCATTCCAAGGAGGGTGTGCTCCTCTCCCTGAAACTCAATACTTATCTTTGAGATTATCTCACCATACTTGTTAGCAAGTTCCGATTCCTCAACTCCAAGTTCTACATTTCTTTCATCATACATCTCTATTTCATTTGCCAGTATCTTTTTATAGTTCTCATATCTGTTATCGGGAAGCTCCTTAAAGAACTTATTTTCATATATCTTTTTATTCAGGTCAAATGAACCCTTGTTAAATGCAGCTACCACACTTCCATAGTAATCATTAAAGGCCTTGCTGTACTCTTCCTTATCTGCAAACCTTGTCATATTGATATACTTCCATGCCATAGTTTCTTCGATTATTACACTGATTTCGCTGTATTTTTCCATAAACTCCACAAGGTCTTCCATACTTTCAACAGGGGCATTTTTTAGTATCTCTATCTCCCCTTCTATAACTGTCAGTTCCTCTGCTGTAAACTCTCTACTGTAATATCTTCTGTCCATCTGCATTCTCCCCTTTATACTTTGATTAATCAAACTCCTTTAATCCATTACTCCTTATCACACTCTGTACCCTCTTTACATACTCTCCACGAATCTCCGAATACATTGTGAGATACTCCGCCAGTTCTATAGAACTCTCTCCGGCTCTTATTCCTGCTCTCAGCTCACTGTAGTTGGTATTCTTAGAAAGAAGTACCACATAGTCCTCTACAGACCCCTTTAGATCCCCGTAGCTTTTCAGGTAGGCTGTATATCCTCCCTCTCTGGTTACCAGGGCTGGTATCCTCGGCTCATTTTCATTGTATGACCATACGCCGAATATATTGTTTCCCTCAGTGAAAAATCTTGATGTTCCCCATCCGCTTTCAAGGGCAGCCTGACTGATAATAAGAGATTTTGGCGGCATTACCATCTTAGACAGTAGCCTGTCTATATTTCTGTCCCTTACTCTGTAATCGGTAAAGAGCTTCTCCAGATAGGTCTTTTCATCCTCTGTAAGGGTTTCTCTCTCCCTTAACTCACCTACCAGCTCCCTTCTCCACTGTACTTCCTTTTCTACCATATCTATTGCAGGAACGATAAGGTTTATAAAGACCTTTTTCTTTTCAGCTACTGAAAGATCGGTAAGCTTCATATCCCTTCCGCTGTATACATAGTTTCCTTCCCTCTCCATGAGTACCTCTGAAGAATTTTTAGGTATTACCACACTATACTCAGGTTTCTTCCATATATCTTTTATCTCTTTTTTTTCCGGTGTTTTATCTGCTCCCTCTTGCGAGAACCCTCCCCCTAATATGGGAACGATTATAAATATCAGATAAACAACTAATAACTCCATGCTAAATTTTTTCAATTTTCTTCTACCTCTTTCTAAATATTACTATATTTTTATTGTTATCCTTTTCCACTGCAAGCCCTAACTTCTCCCCTATCCACTGCATAGTCTTCATATTATAAAAAACTATATGGGTAGAGTCCTTAATATACCACCACTTTCCAAATCTCTCCCAGTCATTGTAGTGAAAATGCGTCATAATCACAAGCTTCCCTCCTGGCTTAAGGTGGTCTGCGATCTCCTTTAGAGCCTCCATGGGATCATAGATGTGTTCAAATACTTCTGTGGAGGTTATGACATCATATTCCTTTCCCAGAAACTTCTTTTCCGGTGAAAAATATTTATCATAGATGTCCACACTATATCCATTTTCTTCCAGTACAGAAGCCAGTACCGGCTCTGGTCCCGATCCGTAATCTAAGATCTTAACCTCCTTTGGTGTACCCTCAAAGGCATAATCTATAAACTTCTGAAAATAAGCCCTGTATAAGGGATCATCTATGGAGTTGTTGTGCATCTCATATCTTTCCAGTTCCTCACTGCTTTCAAGGAGCTCCTCCCTGTCTATAAATATAAATTCACAGTTTAAACACCTGTGGTATATTTTTTCCCAGTTCTTACTTTTTATCTGATGACTTTCACAGTCACCACCACATAGTTTGCACTTCAATACTATCACCCCTTCATCAAAGACATATTATACTTTTAATACCACCTTTTGTCAAAATTTAACGCTAATATTCTTTTATTATTTCCTCTCTTCTTTCACCTAAAAATATATAAAAAGAAGCGTGAACTTCATGCTAAAAATCAAGCTTATATTAGAATTTCTGATACCCAGTTGATTTTTAACTGAGCTGCATCTTTCTACTGCCAGAAACTATATTATGTGGAAGCAACATAGCTTTATTTTAAACTATGTTGTGGAGACTAGGGGTTATATAAATCTCTTATTTTTT
>Ga0070725_10002086_pt1 | contig 10694 bp, 5 predicted proteins | sample tdDd002_FD_69781 | JGI IMG/M metagenome (GOLD analysis project Ga0070725, IMG submission 69781) | Marine sediment microbial communities from the Atlantic coast under amendment with organic carbon and nitrate - tdDd00.2 | ecosystem: Environmental > Aquatic > Marine > Coastal > Sediment | place...
CAGTTAACGGTAAAAGTACTGCGATGTTATCCGCTGAAGGTGGCAATAATGGCTCAGCTTCAAGTATAGATTGACTAATTAATTGAGCCGTATGGTCAGGATGTTGTGTTTGCCATTGTCTTAGGTATCTGCGTAACTGTGCTTGGTTACCACCGAATCGTCTTGCATAGCCAGAGAGTTGAGACCAGCCCTTTATCATTGGCGGATTTAATTTTACCAATTGAGCAAGTTGCCAGTTTGTAAGTTCACTAATGTCTTTCCAAGTGCTAACAACATCAGCTTCAGAAGGCTCTGACTTAGTTGCTAATAGTTGCAATTTCGCAGCTAAAGCCAATACTTGGTTATTCTGTAAGCTATGTACCTGATAACTAAGCTGATAAAAACTAATCTGATGATTTAAGTCATGTGCTTTTACGGTTTCATTGGCATTTTTTAACTGTTGGCTTGATAGTTCAATTTGTCCAAGTGCCAATAAGCTTTGTGCTTGATATAACTGACTTTGATAAATATGTTGAGGTTGTTCAGCAATCGATTGAACGTGATTAGCTAGCCATAGTGCTTTTTTAAAATCGCTGTCTGTTAAGAGTAAGTTGACCGCAAGTAGCAAGTTATCAATAGAATCATCACCTACAGTTGCTTGAGCTTGATTTAAAAAGTAATCAAGATCGTATTTGGTGGATTCCGTTTTTGTCTCAATAGGCTTAGTGCTTACTTGCTTAGGTGCTTTTTGTGGCTTGCTGGGAGAGGCACAACTACTGATAAATATGATGAGAAAGACAACATATATTGAATGAAAAGTAGATTTTAGAAAATTTTGTTGGCTCACTCGTGATAAATCCGTGCGTTAAACTAGAAGTTTATAATAAACTTCATGCCAAATAGTCTCAACAGAGTAAACCAGAAATGTCTGTTTTTAACATACAAGCTAACACTTTATATGTTGTTGCAACGCCAATTGGTAATTTAGGTGATATAAGTCAACGCGCAATTGAGGTGTTAGAACAAGTTGATGTTATAGCATGTGAAGATACACGCCATACCCAAAAGTTGTTGACCCATTTAGGTATCAAGAATAGGACGATGTCGTTGCACGATCATAATGAGCGTCAACGACAACAACAAATTGCCGACTTACTTGGCGAAGGAAAATCTGTTGCGCTGGTATCTGATGCAGGTACGCCACTTATTAGCGACCCTGGTTTTCATGTTGTAAGGCACCTTCGAGAGCAAAATTTAACAGTAACCGCTATTCCGGGCGCATGTGCTGCTATTACTGCACTGTCTATTTCTGGATTGCCAACTGATAGGTTTACGTTTGAAGGCTTTTTACCTGCAAAATCTGGCGCTAGAAAATCGACCCTGTCGGCATTAGCCCATGAAACTCGCACTATGGTGTTTTATGATGCCCCGCGTCGCGCCATTGATACGATCAAAGATGTAGCAGAAGTTTTTGGCGATGAGCGTCAAGTTGTGATTGCACGAGAGCTAACCAAAACATTTGAAACAGTGACCTCAGATAGCGCTGGAAACTTAGTTAGCTGGCTTGAGCAAGATAGCAACCAGTTAAAAGGAGAGATGGTGTTAATTATTGAAGGCGCTCAGTTAAAGACTGACTCGCTTTCACCTGAAGCTGAGCAGCTTGCCTCTTTATTAGCAGTAGAATTACCACCCAAAAAAGCCAGTGCTATTGTTGCTGAAGTGTTTGGTTTAAAGAAAAAGCAGGTTTATGAGTACTTACTTAATCAATAATTTTAATACGATTTTTAGAATATGAAACACCATTAGTACCCTTTGTCACAATACCGCTTGTGTCGAAAAAATATACAGCTCTGTATGGTGAAAAATTTACTTGTTATTTATGTCACTGATAAATAAATAAAGTCGGCTAACGGAACAGTTTGTGCATATCTCATTATCTATGGTGATAATGGAGATATGAGATGAAATTTTCAACTCTAGCTGTTAGCACTTTATTATTCTTGTTTACATTTATTGCACGGGCAGGGATGATTGATTTAAGTGGCATTGGGTACGTGCAATACGGTGACGGCCAGTCTTACTCACTTCCTATTGCTCAGATTCAAGATAATTGTACCTCACCTGGATGTCCTTATCGTGTGGCATCAACGCCAGGCCAAATTCAAGATTTAATTGTCGTTGCTACAGGTTCAAGTGGCATGGGTGTTAATACTAACTTTGCTGGTATGGACAATGCCTATAGCACGCCTAGCGGTGTTTCTGGTTCAAACTTCTTTAGTACAGGTACTGTTGTTGACCCAAATGAAGTATCTAGCTTTACTGGAGATAGTAGCAGTACTTGGGATTCAACACTCTCAGCATTAGAAACTTTCTTAGCTGGCGATGATATGGTCTTTATGTTCAATAATAACAACTTGAACGGGGCGAACCTGCAAAGTCTTGCTGCTTGGATGCAAATTACACTTACGGATGATCAAGGTGATGTATTTTCGATATACGACTTTACCAATGATAACGGTAGATATGATCTGATTTCCGAAGGTGGTGGCGGTACATTTTTAGGTGATGTAGGAAGCTATACTTCAGATGGTTCAGGACCTGATGGCAACACTAATGATAATACAGACTATGTGTTATCAGGTGGCCCAATTTGTATAAATACTGATGGGTTAGTGCCAGTCCCTGTTCCTTGTGATGGAAGCGGTATATTACCAGTATCAGAAGGTCCGGTTAATCATAACTTAGGTGCAGATGAAGTTGCATATGCAGTATTATTCCCTGAGCTAAATGATGAACTTAATGATCTTTTCTCTCAATTAACCGCTCAACAAATGGAAGACTATACACTTAATATTGATTTAAGACTTGGTTGTGACCCAACACTATTCGGCAATGATGAAGATGCAGAGCTTTGCAGTGGAGCTCTTTCTGGATTTGGTAAAAATTTAAATAATGGCTATGAGCAACTATTTATCGGTACAAGTACCAGACCCGTTCAAACACCAGAACCGAAATCACTCATGATATTTGTGTTAGCTATGTTTTTACTTGTGTTAAGAAACATTAATTCAAAAGAGATCTAAATTTTTCTATTTCTTGCTGCCGCATAGCTCAATCTGTGCGGCTTTTTTATTTGCAGTAAAACTCTAGTCAAAAACAAGTGAAAGAATATCAAAACTGAGGTAATATCTCGCCCGAGTAAACGAGACAATCGCTGCTTGATTCACTTTTGTGTTTTCAAGGGGAGGAAAGTCCGGGCTCCAAAGAGCAGGGTGCCAGATAACGTCTGGGCGGCGTAAGCCGACGACAAGTGCAGCAGAGAGAAGACCGCCGATGGCTTTCATTAGCACAGGTAAGGCTGAAAGGGTGCGGTAAGAGCGCACCGGATCACTGGTAACAGTTGATTGCAGGGTAAACTCCACCCGGAGCAAGACCAAATAGGGTTTCATTACTTTATGTATAGGCGTGGCTCGCGTTGAAACCGGGTAGGTTGCTTGAGCCTTAGTGTGAACTAAGGCCTAGACGAATGATTGTCACTTTTCGCAAGAGAAGTACAGAACCCGGCTTATGTGTTTACTCATTAATTCCTAAAAGGCGCTTAATTTATTTCTTTAAATTAAGCGCCTTTCTTTTATATCGAATGCCAGCCAATATTCTTAACATCGATTTGATTATGAGGGCTAGTAGATTGCTCCTAGTACCTTTTCTATTCTTGGTAGCCACATCACCATTACTGCAGCAATCACACCGATAAGTGAAATGACGGCACCTGTGGTCATTATTAATGTGCCAACCCAAACCTTGTTATTGGAGCGACGCTTAACTATCCAAAAATACATCTCTGCAATTGTCATTGGCAGCAAATAGCAGGCAAATGATAAAAAGATATCCATCGGGCCATCGATATTGGGTGTGTTACCGTTTGGACCTTGGTTAACCATGTACCAGCCCATTAAATAAAGCCTAAATGTCCAAACACCATTCACTAAGATAAAAGCATGAATAGCCCAGCGCTTATGCCGAGCAATCTGCTTATTAACAGCATAGTGCCAAGTAAAATAGCCAGCGACTAATATCAGTAAACCATTAACACTAATGCCAAGTGAGGCCAAGGTATTTGTCTCTAGTCCTTTTGACCATTGCAAGAATAGCCCAGTTAAAGCGCCTGTCATTCCTAATATTAGAAATACCCTACCATTCCACCGATGAAAGCTTTTGTACTTTGCACGAATACTTGGGACTAATTGAAACAGTCCAAATAATGATAAATAAATGGCAGGCACAGTGTGAGCAAAATATATCCAGTAGACCGTATCGTTTGCTGATTTAAGGTTAGGTGCAGGGCTAAAGTCAGTAACATTTAATCCAAAGATTGCTGTAAGCAGATAAATAGTTAGGATATAAAATGCAAAAGCCCATTGTCCTGCTAATGCAATAACAAACCAACTTTTCACACTAAAATTTAATGCTTTTTTGGCATTGGGCATAGCAAGCCCAGAAGAGCTAACAACAGATTCAGTCATAGGTATCACTCCAATTATTTAAAGTGATGTTAGTTTGTTTTGAAATCGCATTATTTTCGCCCCGATTTTGGAATTCGGTGCACAGAAACGAGAATTTATTCAGTAAAAATGACGCTTGTCCGCGCTATTTTACTGTTTATTGCCTAACTCTTGATATCTAATGATTAGCGCTGTTAGGCAGATTCTAATTGAGTGTATTTTTGCCTATATTGATTTGGTGTATAACCTGTTGTTGCTTTAAATGCTCGGGTAAATGGACCTACTGAGGCAAACCCGCTTTCTAAGCCGACCACTAATACCGGCCATTTTTTCTTATCTAAGTCGGTGAGTAAGCTTTGTGCATGTTTAATGCGTAGCTCATTAACAAACTGATTAAAGTTACGCGCATGTAAATGATGGCGTAGAGCGTTACTAACTCGGTATTCTGGCACATTGAGTTTTTGAGCAACATCGGCAATCTTCAAATTAGGTTGTAAGAATAGGCTGTTATCAACAATAAGTTCTTTTACTTTCATGGATAACAAAGTTTCATCAGCTGCAGGAGCTGTCGTTGTAGAAGTCGCTTCAGAACTTTCTGTGCTTTGTGTCTTTTCGTTTACGGCTATTCGTTTAGCTGTTTCGGTTACTGCATTTTGGCTACCTTTATATCGCCAAAACAATAGTATTTGTGTATTGATTAATACAAATAAAATGATCATGGTTTTAGCTATTTCTTGTGCATTAGGATTGTCGATAAATATGCCTTGTGTCGCTTTCACAATTAATACTGCACCGCCAAAGGTCACTAGAAATAGTAATCGCTGATTTTTTTCTTGCTTTGAAGCTGCTGAAAATCCACGACAACCTTCCCAAAAAGAAAGCACTAAGATACATGACGATAACAAAATGGTTAATTCTCTAATGCCATACTGAAATAAATTATTTTCCGTCACCGTTACTAACGCGGATTGGCTGGCAAATAAATACCCTTGGTTGAATAGAATTAATAAAGCAACAGCTGCCGCTAATAAAAGATGATGAACGGCAATACCCTTATCGCCTCTAAATAAACTGCGAGAAAGTAACCAATAACAATTACAGGTGGCACAGGCTGCCATACCAATTAAATATTTATATACGCCAATACTGCCGCCAGACATATCTTTGGCTACCGACATTGCGACCGAGCCACAAAAAACAGCAAACAAAAGGTGGGAGATTTGCTTCTCTTTGACAAAAAACTGAGCAACCATAAAGCTTAAACCTGTAAAAAGCGCGATACCTTGTAGTGTCTGCAGTTCCATAATTATCTACCTGAAAATTGCTAATGAGTTATTCGTTGCTTGTCATTCTAGTCATTTGAATGCAATGCTTCAATTTCTAAGATGTTTCAAAAAATAAGATTGAGCTAGTTAAGTTTTAAACAGTTTGCAGGTATCAATATTTAACAAACAATATAAAAATTAGGCTAGCTTGGTTAAACAGCTAGCCTAGATTTACTTAGTTGAGAAGTGAGTAGAGAAAATTACTAATGTACTTTGGGGTTGGACTGGTTGAGTACTAAACTTATCTCGTTATTCTTTCTGTCACGATCTAATGAGCGATAATATGGGTCAATAGATACAAAGCTAGGCTTTTGTGTTAATTCGAAGCTTTGACACGCTTGTTCTTGCCCTGCACTAACCGCTCTAATTTGCAAAGTTCTCTCATCTACGGCTTTGTTATAAAGTTTATTCATTGGCTCAGTTGAAACTAGCAGTTGGGTTGTAGTTACTTGACTATTGTTTGATAAATGACCCAGTTCATCTTCTATTTGGGCTTGGTTGCTAAAACATAGTCTTAGTAGATATTTACCGCTAGCCAATTGGGTCAAGCTTGGCTCTGTAACCTGCCAATCATCAATAACCTTATGTTTAAGCCAGCGATCAATTATTGACTTTGATTTAGGTTCTTCAACGATATTGGCACTTTTGTATAGAGCGTTGATAAAATCTAAACTCGTTGCAGGTTTGTTCGGGTAAACATGATGCTTAATAAGCTCACGTAATGCTCGATTTATGACTTGCTCTCCAAGAGCTTCTGTTAACGCATACATAGTCGCAGAACCTTTTGAATAGACAATATGGCTTGCTGATGAGCGATATAACGCTTTTTCATGCTCAGTTGAATAACCACGACCTCTAAAGTAGCGCTCTTGCTCATAAGCAACTAATCTGCGGATATAAGCGTCGCCATACATCTGTCTTAAAATCTGCATTTCAGTGTATTTTGCTAAGGTTTCTACTAGTAGCAAATTACCTTCCGTTAACGCACTATCAAGATAATGTCCCCACCATTGATGTGCTGTCTCATGAGCTGTGCGACGAGTTAGATGATCAAATGATTCTGGATCTGTTCGGTCTACAGCAAAGCCAACGGTTTCATCAATCAGCATTGTTTGTGGCATTGCATATCCTGTTCCACCACTAAGAGCAGCAGCTTCGAATAATCGCAATTGTTTAGCCGGATAAGGTGCAAAATGTAGATTTCCGTATTCTAGTGTTAACTTCATAGCGTTCAGGTGCTCTTCAGCAAATGCTTGATGCTGTGCGAGGTGATACACTTCGACGTTAATGCCATCAACGATATCACTGGTTTTATCAAAGTTTGCGGAGATATAGCCATTAACTTTTCGTATCGGACCATCAGTTTTATAATGGAAAAATCTGCGATCATCTTCTAACCAAGTGTTGATTAGTGAGCCAGCAGCAAATGCGCTATGACTGCTTTTAGTTGAGATTATTGTCTCAAGCTCACTCCATTGATAATGAGCTGAAAAATCTCCATCAGTTCTTTCAATGGCTTGTTCTAATGACTCTTGTTCCGGTAGTGCTGCTAATCCATATTTTTCTCGGGTGGTTGGATTTTTCAACTGAAGATATTTAGCAAAACCGAATGAAGGCATAAAGCGCAAGTCGCGGAAATAAACAAAATCTTCAGTGAAATACGCATCATGGCTTTGCCCTAAATGGCTAAGAACATTCCGCTCTACTTTAAAATTCAATTGAATTTGTTGCTCGTGAAGTAATGGTTTATTTAGTTGAAAAAGATAACTGCCTAACCTTTTATTGTGATCTACCAAGATTGCGCTTGGTTCAAGTTCGTTGCTACTGCCTGTGCTAGTTAATTGAACTTCAGAGAACTGACTAAATGCATGGGTATTGATCAACAATTTACTTATTGGCTCTTGCCCAGTATTTTCTAGTGTATAAGTGGCAACGACTTGATAGCGCTGACTATTTGGATATAGGTCGACTTGGTGTTTAGCTTTTACCACGCGCGGGAAAGGTAAGTGTTCAAATTCATGATACAAGTGTTCGTACTCGGCTTTTCTCGTGTGCTTTTCCGCCAAATTTAAATAACCAGCAGAATTGATTTTGTTAAAAAGCGTTGTACCTGTGCCAATAGACAATATCAGTGAAAGAGTAAATATCGCCTTAGTTGCTTTATCGCTTGTTGATGTTGCAGTTGAGTTCTTTTTTGTATAAGCCAGTTGTTGATATAGCAGCTTTGCTCGTTGCTTAAGTGATGCGCCATTACCTCGGTTATACAAGGCTAAGCCAAGTATTGCTAACGCGATGCTTATTGAAACCCAAAAGAACATATAGTCAGTAAAGGCATCGTGAGTTGCACCGAATTTCGCAATTTCAGAATAACCCGTTGCTGGCGCAAATGCGAAACGTAGCATAGGGTGTTCTAAGCCTAACTGAGCGCCTAATGTTGAAGTCGCTTGCAGTGCTAACAGAACACAAATAATAAGGCCAATAATTTTATGTGTAGATAGGCAATGGACAAATATAAATAATATCGCCAGTAAAACTAACGGAATGCCAGTGTAAATATATAAAGATAAGTAAGCAGTTATGTCAGGTATGCCGCCAAAATAAAGCTGTAAGATGATAGCAATAACAATAGCCATTGTAATGAAGGTCACAGGCATTAACGCTACCGATATCACTTTTGCAAAGAATAGTTGGCCATTACTTATTGGTAATGCATCAATTAATCCATTTATTTTTAGGCTTTTATCTCGCCATACCATTTCAGCTGTGAAAAAGACTAAAAATAATGCGACAAAGCCGGGTAATACGTCAAAGTGAAAGCGGGCAAGCGTACGAGAGGTGGTTGCAAGTGGTGTCACATCTAAGCTTTCCAAATATGTCAATCCATTGAGTACTTCTACAGATAATACTAAAGCCCAAAAAGCAGTTACTAAAAGGAATGCTTTGGTTTTAATTGTCGTAAGGTACTCTCGCTTGATAAGTGCTTTGAAGGCTAGGAACTTTGCAAGTGAGTTTTGCTGAATATTAGTACTGGCATAAGAGCAAGGGCTCTGTCGCGCAGCGTGTTCCTGTGTATTCTTTCGGCGTTCAATTTTAGTCGCTTGAGCCGTTTTCTTTTTAGTACTTTTCGTCGGAAGTAATAACGAAAATCTAGTCACGATCAATGTTAGTAAAGTTATCACGGCACAGACAATCAGTAATCGATTAATGATTAATTCATTGCTGATAATTGGCATCAATTCATTACGCTGCTGATTGCTCCATTGAGCTGTTTGCTCAAAAAATACTGACGCTGCCAGCGGATCAAATAAAGAGAAAAAATGGTTAAACTGTTCACTAATAACTGTTGGCCTAGCCATAATCGGCGAGCCGGTAACTGATAGTATGACTTGATAACTGATAAGAAAAACAGCCGCCATAATATAGATCATAAATGTTGATCTAGCTTTTAGCCCAATGCCAAACAAGACACTAGCAGCAAGTAATATCGCCGGGAAAATCAACAGTAAACAAGCAAAAATAATACTGGTTAATACTTGTGAGTAATCAATAGCCTCAATAGACATTGTTTGCCAGGCTATAAGCATCCCAATAGGGCAAGATAAACAAAAAATAAAACTGGTGCTGACTATGCCAATATAGCGCGACATCAGTAATGTCGTTTTGTCTACGCCAGAGCTAAAAACAATGCTTTCACAACCCGCGTCAAAGTCTCTAACGGCTGCTTTTGCAGAAAAAAATGCGATGACTATTGGCAAAAAAATAGCTAATGTCACTAAGCCTTTAATTACATAATAGGGTGCCCAGATGACTTGCTCATTACTGAGATACTGATTTTTGGTGACAAAGAACGTAAAAAAAAGCGTCACCAGCAATAAGCCAATAAAACTATATTGGCGAAACTGAAATAACAGCTCGAATTTGATTAATTCAAACCAAGTACTTGTTGAGTGTGGAATTGCTTGATATTGCATTTCATTCGCTCCTTAGCAATGCGCTATCAATGATTGATTGGAGGAATTAGATGAAGACAATAATTGGAGTTGGGCAAAATAGGCATCTTCTAAATCGCCTTTAACTAAAACAAAGTCACTATCAGGCTGTTGTTCGCTTAAAACATTGATTTGCGCTTTTCCTGCTACAAGTCGCTCGCTTATTACTTGGTGTTTTTGCTTTACTGTTGGTATATCTTGTTTTTCAATGGTTTTTTGCCATAGCTTGCCATCAAGATTAGCAACTAATTGTTCAGGGCTACCTTGTTGAACAATACTACCGTTGGCAAGAATGGCCATATCAGGGCAAAGATTACTGACATCTTCTACGATATGAGTAGATAAAATTACCACCGTATTTTCACTTATATCGCTAAGCACATTGTGAAAACGATTACGCTCATGTGGATCTAAGCCTGCTGTAGGTTCATCAACAATTAACAGTTTGGGCGAGCCGAGTAAGGCTTGAGCTATGCCAAAGCGCTGTTTCATACCGCCAGAGAAACCATTAACAGCATGCTTTTTATGTTGGGTTAAATTAGTGAGTTCTAGTAGTTGTTCTATCTGTTGCTGGCGCTGCTTTTTATCTGTGATGCCTTTCAGTATTGCAAAATAGTCAAGCAAATCGACGGCAGTGACGCTAGGATAAACTCCGAATTCTTGTGGGAGATAGCCTAACTTTGGACGCAAATAATGTGGTTGCTTTAAGGTGTCTACCCCTTCAAATAAGACTGTTCCTGAGTCAGGCAACTGCAAGGTGGCTAAAGTACGCATAAGTGTAGATTTTCCAGCACCATTTGGCCCTAATAGGCCGAACATCCCTGCATTAATAGTAAGAGATACATTGTTGAGTGCTTGAACGCCGTTGGCGTATGTTTTGGATAAATTATCAATTAAAA
>Ga0070725_10002091_pt1 | contig 10671 bp, 9 predicted proteins | sample tdDd002_FD_69781 | JGI IMG/M metagenome (GOLD analysis project Ga0070725, IMG submission 69781) | Marine sediment microbial communities from the Atlantic coast under amendment with organic carbon and nitrate - tdDd00.2 | ecosystem: Environmental > Aquatic > Marine > Coastal > Sediment | place...
TGACGTTTCCCGTCGATTCGATCCCAACATCGGACAGGTGTGGATGGATAGTGAAAAGATAAAAGAGGTGATTCTGAATCTGCTCTCCAATGCGGTTGATTTTACCCCCGAAGGCGGAAAAATCGAGTTTACCACAAAAAACTGTATCCAAAAGGGATGCCCGGACACCATTTGCATCGAAATCAAAGATAACGGCCTCGGGATTCCTCAATCCATGATTGACAATGTATTCGATCCTTATTTTACCACAAAACACAAAAGCAGTATTCATAATGGTGCCGGTCTGGGTCTGTTTATCGCCCATCAGAATATGCAGGATCATGATGGGATCATAGAGGTAAAAAGCAAGGTCAACAAAGGAACCGTATTTACCCTGACTTTGCCCGTCGACAATTCCAATCAATCATCACACTCCATTGACGCAAAGAAGGAATCGTGCGAATAGACCAAGTCCAAATACATCGGATAAAACTCCCATTTTTATTTGATTTTTCTCATTCTTTAAGAAAAAGATCCTATGTCAATAATATCATCGTCGAAATTATAGCCGAACAGGGAGAAATTATAGGATTCGGAGAAGGCGCACCCAGATCCTACGTAACGGGTGAGTCGCCGGAAAGTACGTCCAAAAGCATTCGCCATTTCATACAGCAAGATACGTTTCCCCAGGAATTGAACGATGTTTCACAGATATGGTATTTCATCGATGATATTACACGTGGAAGGGAGCAGAATGCTGCGATCTGCGCCCTTGAAACAGCGCTATTAGATGCCTTAGGCAAAAGTCAAGATCGATACATCATGGACTATTTCTCCAAAGATTTCATTGCCGACAAAATTCATTACGGGGCCGCAATTCCACTGGATAATAACCAGAAGATAATGGAACTATGCCGATTGATTAAGAAAATGAAAATAAATACGCTCCGACTGAAACTGGGGAAAGATTTCGAACAAAATAAAGAAATCGTCGAAACAGTTCACTCGGTGTTTGGAGGGGATCATGATCTTAGGGTGGATATCAATTGTGCCTGGGACCGCAAGCTTGCCTTTGAGCACATCCCTTTGATTAAAAAGTACAAAATCAAGGTTGTCGAACAGCCGATGATGCCAAACGAACCGGACATAGCCGATTTTGCCGCCTGCATGCAAACCGAAGGCGTGATCCTGATGGCCGATGAGTCGGCATGCTCTTTAGTCGATATGGAAAAGATTGCTAAACAGGGCTTTTACAAGATGATCAACGTAAGACTATCCAAATGCGGCGGATTAAGAAATTCACTCAAAATAATTGACTACCTGCGGACCAACGGCATTCTTTTCCAAATCGGATGTCAACTGGGCGAATCCGGCATTCTTTCTGCTGCAGGCAGGGCGCTGTGTCTTCTCTGTCGGGATGCCGCATACTATGATGGTTCCTATGATGAATTCATGTTAAAGGAAAATACGACCTTAGAAAATGTCTCTTTTGAGGCGGGCGGCAAAGCAGGGCCTTTGAATAGCCCTGGATTGGGCGTTAAAGTCGATTCTCAACAGTTGAGGAATATATGCTATGATTCCGAAATCATATCAATATCAAACTCCCCATCATTTTGAAGGTAAATATGTACTCAGACTTAAATTATACTCAATGGAAAGCGGAACATAAACGAATACTCGAAAGCTTTTATAAAAAAAATATTATCCTGTTGTTTTCAGCAGGCAAAGACTCGTCTGCGGTTATGGATCTTATCATTAAGGCCAAGGAAGAATTCGGATTCGATTTTACGGCGCATACCGGAGCCTTTCCGGTTCACAGATATTCCAACGAAGAAATAAAACGGATCGATTCTTATTGGATTAACCGGGGGGCACGTATAATTTGGCATGACATGGGCAAGACGGATGATGAGCTTAAGAATGCAAAAAACCCATGTCTTCCATGTCAAGAACGAAGGAGACAGCTACTTAAAAGCATTCTGACCCGCTCCATAGAGGACTGGCACAGCCTTGTCCTTATCGTTTGTTACTCTCTTTGGGACATCGTCAGCTATTCCTTAGAGCATTTTCTGAACAATATTTCTTCTAATCCTGATCAGGGAATAGCGATTGAAAAAAATAAAAGATTTAAGGAAACAGCCCAGCGTTTTTATCCACTTTTAACGATGAAGGAAGGGTATCAGGTTTTTAGACCTTTGATTAAATACAACAACGATGACATACTGAAAGTAATCTCTCAGGAAAACCTCCCGACACTTTCCATACCATGCAAATTCAAAGATTTCAGGCCAAAGAGGATTCTAGAAAAGTACTACGAAAAGATGGGCTTGCGCTTTAACTATAATCAGCTTATTGATTTTGCAATAAATTCGCTTGGCCTCCCGAACATTTCTTCTTACACCTCCATGGAAAAGGAAGATTATCTCGGCGATGTTTTTTGATTCTCCGGATCGGTTGGAATTTTCTGGAACCCATTTCAATTTTCCATATACCGCATGAGGACTTGCCCGAAAAGCCGGGTCCCCACATCCAGAACCTTTTCGTCAATATCGAAATAAGGGGAATGTAGACCGTACTGAAAGCCTTTGCGCGGATCATGACACCCAAGCCCCACCAATACCCCCCCCCACTTCTGACAAAAGTAGGCGAAATCCTCAGCACCCATTTTGGGGAGCCCGGTGTGGACATGATCCGTCCCAAGCACATCCCCGGCACAAGCCAAAGTGTGTTTCACGAGCTTTGGATCATTTACCAGCACAGGATAACCCTTCATCACTTCAAGGGTTGCTGAAATATTGAACGACCGGGCCACACTTTGCACGACATCTTGGAGGCGTTTTATTATTTGTTCACGAACCTCAGGGTTAAGGGTTCGGAGGGTTCCTTCCAATACAGCGTTCTCGGGGATAATGTTTGATGCTGTTCCGGCATGAAAGCGGCAGATACTCAGCACAGCGCTTTCATGGGGCGGGAGTTCCCGACTGATCAGCGACTGAATTTGTGCAACCAGATGCGCACCGGCGACAATGGGATCTTTACAATGATGCGGATAGGCACCGTGCCCGCCCTTGCCTTTCAAACGGATAATAAGAGCATCTGCGGCCGCATTGCTGACTTCAGAAGCAATTCCGATATGCCCCACAGGAAATTCAGGATACATGTGTCCGGCAAAAGCGGCTTCAACCGGTTCCGAATCAAAAATACCGCTTTCAAGCATCGCCATGGCCCCTGCCCCGCCTTCTTCTGCAGGTTGAAATATAAAGATGATTTCACCGGAGCCGTTCTGGCGCCATCTGTTTTCAATCAGCCAGCGAATGACGCCCAGTGCAATGGTCATATGCCCGTCATGTCCGCAGGCATGCATGAATCCTTCATTCCGGGATTTGTAAGAAACCGAATTCCCTTGTTCAAGAGGCAGCGCATCCATATCAGCTCGATAAGCGATTACAGGGCCTTTACGCTTGGCACGGAGCTTTGCCACCACACCGGTTCCTCCCACACCCGGTTCAAACGGAACGTTAAGCCCTTCTAACACCTCGCAAATTTTGGCCGCCGTCTTTTCCTCTTTGTAAGCCGGTTCCGGAAATTGATGAAACCAGCGACGCAAATCAACAAGCCAATCGAAAAAATCATCCGGCAATTTTTGAGACATTGTATTCCTCCCAATAAGAACTCGTCAGCGGCCGATAAAGAGGCCGATTGCAAGCAAAGCAGGGGTTAATATGGTCAAGATAACATTCCGGCCCATATATGGAATCAGTGCAGATATATCATCGGCATATCTGGAAATTCCTCGAACAATGTTAACGCTGAGGGCAATGGTGACAAGTGCCACAAGGCTTTCAGGCGGCAAGACCCTGGTCAACCACCCTAAAATGATGGACATATAAGCGCCTGCAAGGAATAAAGCGTAAACCTTCACGCTCGCCTTTCGCCCGATTACAATGGGCAGATGATTTCTACCGACACTTTTATCGGCATCGACATCTGGGAACTGATTGAGAAGAAGCAGGTCACTCACAAGGAAAAACGGAACTAAAGATGCGATAAAAGCGGTCCAAGAGTAAGATCCTGAAAGAACAAAATCGGTTCCCATTACCATGAGAGGTCCAAAGCCCAGCCCGGGAGCAATCAGGCAGATCAAAGGACTTCTGGTCAGCCATCGGGTATAGACGACAATGTCAATAATACCGATAATCCCCAAGGGTAAAAGCCACAGTCCTTTTATCAACAAAAAGTAAATACCGATAAAAAGTGTCGCCGCGAGTGTAGCAAATGCGGTAATCAGCGCATAATGCGCTTTTTCAGGGTTTTTGGGAAGCGTACCGCTTCCGCCGCTGAACGGCGTAGGCCGAGTATTGAAATCGAGTCCGCTATTAAAATCATGATATTCGTTGAAGGCATTTACGCTGATGTGGGACGAAAGAGCGCCGATAAAAGCCAGTGCCAAATAAAGCAGATTTAATTCGATTCCCGACCAGAATGCAGTGGCTGCCCCTACAGCAACACATACCGGCGGTAATATTAGAAAGGGTATCCGCATGGGACCCAATATGGCCATGGATTGTTTACCCATTCATAAAGTCTCCGTCTTTATTTGAAATACAAGCCTGAAATGCAACCCTAAATGAGCGCAAACAAAACGGGAAGAATGTTTGATCTGTTTAATTTACAAGCAATTTTATAATTTCAGATGCGTATTCATAACGCTTCTATAAATGAGATATAAATTTCAAAACAAAGAAACTATAACAACGTTTGCCGCCTTTTAGAAAAAAATTTATTGTGGATGGCATTGACAGCGCAGTGCAAATCTTTGTTGCGAACCAGAAAATAAAGCGCCACCGGAGAAGGACCGAATGAAATCATCTCAACATTGACCTCGCATTCGGCCACAGCCGAAAAACATTTTGCTGCAATCCCTTTGCTTTGGAGGAGTCCGCCACCCACAATACTCACCAGCGCCACATCCTCAATTTTCTCCAGCCGTCGATAAGGTTTAGGATGCATTAACTTCAGGGAGCGGAAGCCGGGATCGAGATCCTTGAGCGCAAGCAGGAGGCTGATGCAGGTTTGGGATGTGACCACAGATTTTATATTGATACCGCTTTCGGCGATTTGCTTGGCCACCAGAGAGAGGATCCCGAGTCGCGCACCGACCCCTGAAGCGTGAACCTTAAGGATGCCGATATCGCCGTCGTGCGCCACACTTTTTATGATGTTTTTTGTTTTTCGGCTTCGGCTCGCAATCACGCTCCCGGTGCCACCCGGGTTTAAGGTGTTTTTGACGGCAATACTTACACGACTTCTCCTTAAGGGTTCCACCGTCCTCGGGTGAAGAATTTTAGCACCAAAATAGGAAAGTTCCGCAGCTTCATCGTAGGACAGCCTTGGAATAAGCTGTGCTTCCGGAACAAAATCCGGATCAGCACTCATATAGCCGTCAACATCTTTCCAGACCTCCAGGATTTCCGCCTGCATGGCTGCCGCAACCACAGCCGCCGAATAGTCACTGCCGCCTCTACCGAATGTCGTGATTTCACCATCCCCACTGACCCCAAAAAAGCCGGGAATAAAAAGAATGACCTTCCGTTTCATCAGGGGCTTAATGTTCAGCTGGAAATTCTTAGTTGTTTCCACCAAATTGACTGTGGCATCACCGAACTTGCCGTCGGTGATCAAGCCGATTTTATCCGGCATACGGTATGTGGCTTGAATGCTCTGGGAGCGAAGTACACTGGAGAGGAGAACCGCAGAAAATCGTTCACCAAAACTGGAAATAATATCCCGAATTCTTGGTGTACTTTCCCGGGTAAAGCTGAGCCCGTAATAGAGACGCTCGAGCTTGCTTAAGGACTTATTAAGGTCCCGCCTGAAGTTTTGTAGAATATTACCCTTGGGCATGAGATGGCGGGCAATGAGCATGTGCTTGGTGTTTAGTCGGTCGATAATCGAAGGGATATTCCCCTCATCCTCAAGGGCGGAAGACATGCTGTCGATCAAAAAATCAGTTACCCCGTTGAGCGCAGAAACTACAAAAATATGACCACGGCCCCGGCTTGCAACAAGTTCAAGGATCCGCCCGATGTTCTTTCTCCCCTTTAAACAGCCGCCGCCGATTTTAATGACCTTCATGATATTTCTCCTGTGGTTTATTGACCTGCGACTTAACGTATACTTGCAAAAAGTTCAAGAATGAATAATAAATCTATCTTTTGCCGGCTGTATGATATAGATCAGAATATACGAATGGGAGGTTTTGAAACAGCTTATAGTAATTATGGATGAATATAAATGATGCATTCCTTCGGAAACGCCACCGCCTTTATTGAACGAATAACCCATTCACTTCATAAAAAAAATCGTCAGGATCCCATTTTTTCAGAAGGAATTAAAGATTCGGCAATATCGTCTGCCGTGTTGTTTTTGCTGGGTCTTTATGACGAAAAAAAACGATCTGCCCCAAAACCCTGTTTGATTTTGAACAAACGGTCCCTCAAGGTAAAACAGCCGGGGGACCTTTGCTGCCCGGGCGGAAGCATATCTTCTCCGCTGGATGCCATCCTTGCAAAGCTTTTATACGTACCGGGATCTCCATTGACACGGTGGTCGCATTGGACGCGGTGGCACAAACACCATTCATACGAGGCCCAAAGTATGGCATTGCTTTTTGCCACCTGTTTAAGAGAAAGTGTTGAAGAAATGCGCTTAAACCCTCTGGGAGTGAGATTCTTGGGACCGCTTCCGTCACAACAGCTCGTTATGTTTCGGAAGGTGATCTATCCTATGGCTTGTTGGATCAACCGTCAAAAGCGATTTTTCCCAAATTGGGAGGTGGAAAAGGTCGTTCACATTCCCTTACGGAATCTTTTGAACCCGTCTTATTATGCACGGTATCGATTAAATGTCGGTATGTCGAACAAAAACGGCAGCCATCCGAATATGAAAGACTATCCCTGTTTTGTCCATAAGTATACAGATGGCCATGAAGTGCTTTGGGGCGCAACCTTTCGCATAACAATGGTTTTTCTCGATATCGTCTTTGGATTCAAACCACCGGACCTTGAATCGCTCCCGGTCGTCTACGGAGCTCTGACTGAAAATTATCTGACCGGAAACGGATAACGCCGAATTGAGTTGCCGATCAAAAAAAATCCTTCAATTCAGGTGACCATCACTGCCCGGCCACATCTTGTCCGCAATGTTTGCAGATTTTTGCTCTTTTCTTTATTATCTCCGCGCAAAAAGGACATTCGCGGGTAAAATATCGTTCATGAATCTTCTGAACGGATTCGTCGACTTTTTTCTGAATAATTTCAATGCCGAACCTTACATTCTTGATCGGTTCTATGGCTTCCAGTTCCCCGATGTCACCCACCATTTCCGCCGCTTTTAAACGGACCCGCTGGGGCTCCGTTCCATCAAGAAGCATCCTGACCACCGTAACGGCGTCTTTGGACACATAGGCATCCGTAAGAATTGAAAATCCGCGTTTGATTTTCTCTTTCAACATTTCTTGTTCGACCAGAACCTGATCGTCGATTATTTGCCCCGTACCCCCTATGGGGCTGAATACAGGGATGAATTCAAACTGCTGTGTTCCCGGATAGTTCATACACCGGTAGGAAGCATTATGGGCATAATTTTCTTCAATGTTTGCCCATCCGTTGACATACAGCTGACACTCATCATTAAAACATACAAACAGGTAAGGGGTTCCCCATCCGAGACCGTCGCTGAAGTTAAACGGCGGGACCTCCCATAGACTCATTTCTACCCCGCAGTGGGGGCACAGGGTTTTGTCCTGGGAAAGGATTTTTTCTAATACTTGTTCCTTGGTTTCAAAAGCCATGGATTGTCCTCCAAAATTTTATAAGCGATCACAAAATGCGTTGTTATTTTTAGGAATTCCTCAATATTACTTTCAAAAAAAATTGCGCTAAATTCAACAATAATCACTGGAGATGCTTTTGCAACATATAAAAGAAAAATCCATCATAGGGAATTTCGCGATATCGGTTCGGAATAAGGGATGTCCGGTCTCTTTTCAGGACGTCCCCTTTCATCCCAATCTCTATGATGGTAGTATTCCTTCAGCATCACCCCAAGCTCCGTTTCGGTAATGACGTGCCCTGTTTTGAGGATGTCTTCGTGAAACCGTTTCGGAAGTGAATCATCTTCGGGCTTAAGCCCTTCCCGTATGTTAAAACAGCGAATCAGCGTAGATATTTCAGAAGCTTTTTTCTGTAATTGGGCTTTATTCTGCTTCAAACCGGTGGTTATTTGGATGATCTGTCCCAACCGTTCCCAGGGATATATATCTCTGTAAAATCGGCATAGAATAAAGGTGTCCATCAGCGTCAGGCGATCTTCAAAATCCACCAGAAGCTCGGCCTTTCCTTGGATGATCTCAGGATCGATCATCCCTTTCAATTCAGGATTATGAAACGTCGCCCTTAAATGACATGCGCCCCGGTCTGCAACGGCAAAAGCAAGCCCGCTGCCTTTGAGTACTCTGGGATCATAACCCGGCGGCTCAAGGCCTTTAACGTGAACCGCAATGTTTTCAAGGTTCCAGGCTTTTGCTGCATATCCAATCCCCCGGGCCAGGATGTCTCCGGTGCCCTGCCTTGCTGCAATTTGTTTGAGCAGAGCGGCTATGGCATCGACATCTCCATAATCGATACGAAGATCTATTTTCTTCCGTTTGGCAGCCTCAATGGCAAATCCACACAGATTCCCCGCGGATATTGTATCCATACCGAGACGGTCACAAATATCGTTCAAATAAGCGATCTCCTCGATGCTGTCGATCATGCAAAGACCGCCAAAAGCAAATATCGTCTCGTATTCCGGCCCTTCAATCATGAGACCGGCATGGCGCCCGTTTAACACAGTGGTCATCCGGCCACATGCGATAAAGCATTTCGAGCAAGCACGCGGCTGAACACGGCACTGGTTGTGCAAGGCTTCTGAACCGATATTTTCCCATCGATCAAAAAAGCTTTCAGACCAATATTTTGTGGGAAACGCCATGGCTTGATTGATGGTTTTCACCATCATGGGGGTACCCATGGTCCTGTAAGCCTGAACAATAGGGTTGTTTTTCGATTCTTCAGCAAGAGTTTTTGAGAACTGCCTTACATGTTCCTTTTGAAAAAGCGGACGCTTTCTATCTCCCTTGAATACGATGGCCTTGAGATTCTTTGATCCCATGACGGTACCGACCCCGGTCCTTCCGGCCGATCGCCAGTAATCGTTTTCGATAACGGCAAATCGAACAAGGTTCTCTCCTGCCGGACCGATGACAACGGCACCGGACTTTGTTGTCCCGCCGCCGACACCGCCGAATTTTTGATTCACGGTATCTTCGGTTTGATACGTATCCATCCCCCAAATATCTGAAGCATCATTGAATTCCACACCATCAGGTTGTATGACAACAACCGTCGGGCGCCGACTTTTTCCGACAATTACAATGGCATCATACCCTGTTGAATCGACGGCTTCCGGTACTTTTCCGCCGGCATAAGATTCAGAAAAAAAACCGGTCTGGGGGGATTTGGCAAAGACGCCATACCGGCTTGAACCCCATATCCGGCTGTTGGTGATGGGCCCGGTTGCAAAAATCAGGCAATTATCCGGTGACAGAGGATCGACACCTGGAGGATTTATGGAATAAAGGAGGTAAGAAGCCAGGCCCTTCCCGCCAAGATATTTCAAAAGAATCTCTTCAGTCAAGGTCACCACATCGAAGTGATTGTCCGTGAGATTGATTTTCAAAAACCTTCCATAAAAACCATCCATGAAGACGTCTCCAGTTAAAGGAAAGATCTTTGTTGTTAAGATTTGTATCGATAATTCGGAACGGAATTATGGCATAACACTTGATGGTTGTAAAGCCTTGCAATTCAAACTCATAAAGTTCCGTTAAAATTGACACAACACGGTCTTTTCTCTATAATCCTATATGGAAAGCAAAACAGAAAAGTCGATTTCAGCCCCAAAAGCCAAACATTTTCAAAGAGGAGTTGAACTAATTTCCGGAGGAAAACCAATGATCTGTGACCGATGTTCAGAGACAATGAAGTCCGGGGAAGAACGGGAGCACTTTGGCCAGAATTTATGTGAAGACTGTTATATGGATGCACTGTCACCGGCCCGAACGTGCGATCCATGGGCCGTTCACAGTGCCCGGTCTTTAGCAAAATCCAAGGGAGGAGCCCTCCAACTCAATGAAACTCAGAAGAAAATATTGATGATATTAAAAGAGACCGGTGGGGCTGAACCGGCGACCATAACCGATAAACTCGAAATAAAGCCTGCAGATTTAGAAAGAGAGGCTGCAGCACTCCGACATATGGAGAAGATTCGGGGGGAATTGAGGAACGGCAAGAAATTTTTAATCCTCTGGTGACCCACCTGGATGCCCCATCCAATAGAATTGATTGTCTTTTTCCTTCTGTTTAATGGTCTTCATGGGTTTATTCGGAGCAACCCGGATGCCTCGTGGCGTTTGATTCGTTCAGTTACAAGGCATCACGGGTGAAGCTGTTGGGCGACCGCGAACTCCGGATAACTCGGGAAACGGACGAATCAGGGTTTTGAGAAATTCGGATTATGTCCATCGCCCGGGAATAACGGTCCTGCAATATTTGCATCGATTTTCGTTCAGGTCATAAGTTCGAATGA
>Ga0070725_10002093_pt1 | contig 10661 bp, 9 predicted proteins | sample tdDd002_FD_69781 | JGI IMG/M metagenome (GOLD analysis project Ga0070725, IMG submission 69781) | Marine sediment microbial communities from the Atlantic coast under amendment with organic carbon and nitrate - tdDd00.2 | ecosystem: Environmental > Aquatic > Marine > Coastal > Sediment | place...
TTGGTAAAGGTGCTGACGAGATATTCAAAAAAGTACAGCATGTACAAATTATTGCCTGTGGTACCAGCTACCATGCGGGTATGACGGCGCGCTACTGGCTAGAGCAATATGCAAATGTGTCGTGCAATGTAGAGATTGCATCAGAATTCCGTTACCGCAAGTCAGTCGTGCACCCAAACAGCCTGCTTATTACTATCTCTCAATCAGGTGAGACAGCCGATACGTTAGCTGCACTTCGCTTGGCAAAAGAGCTGGGCTATATGTCGAGTTTGACTATTTGTAACGTTCAGGGCTCGTCGTTGGTACGCGAGTCAGACCTTGCATTTATGACCCGCGCTGGTGCGGAAATTGGCGTTGCGTCTACTAAAGCTTTCACTACTCAGCTAACTGCATTCTTAATGCTTACCCTAGCGCTGGGCAAAGAAAACGGCATGACAGATGCTGACAGCAAAGCTATTGTTTCTGCACTTCACAGCCTACCAGCGAAGCTTGAAGAAACGCTAGCTATCACAGGCGGAATCGAAGATTTAGCTGAAGAATTTGCAGATAAAAACCATAGTTTGTTCCTAGGTCGTGGCGATCAATACCCTATTGCCATGGAAGGGGCGCTAAAGCTTAAAGAGATTTCTTATATTCATGCGGAAGCGTATGCGTCTGGGGAATTGAAGCACGGCCCACTTGCGCTAATTGATGACGAAATGCCAGTAATTGTGGTTGCACCGAATAACGAACTGCTTGAAAAATTGAAGTCAAACGTTGAAGAAGTGCGTGCCCGTGGCGGTATTATGTACGTTTTTGCGGATAAGGATGCTGCGTTTGAGGGTGATGAAACCATGCGTGTTATTGACGTACCGCACTGTGAAGCGCCAATTGCACCTATCATCTATACCTTACCGCTACAGCTATTAAGCTACTACGTAGCGCTAATTAAGGGCACAGACGTTGACCAGCCGCGTAACTTGGCGAAGTCGGTGACGGTAGAGTAAAGCCCGCTGCTAACACACTTAGTAATGTAGATTGATGTACGGCTGCATTATAGTTTGATAAAAAACATTATAGTTTGATTTTTCACAATAATGTTAGCTGTTTTTCAGGCTTCTTCTGCTACGCTCAAAGACTTAGCAGGAGGCCTGAAGATGCTAGATTCGGAAAAACCAATTGATCCTAAAGATGAGAAGAAGTTAAAAACCAGGGGAATTGGTTCAGGGCATGATTATGAGCCCTTCATAAAAGTGCATGAACTTAGTAGTACGGGTGAGAGCTACCGCATTCGAGGTCGAAACACAACAAGAGTTCATCACCTTCTATCTCGAATCGAATATTCTGCTTTTCTTGTATTCGATCGCTACCATCTTACCTATGACATCAAAGAGCAATTTCCCTTATCGATAGTTGATACCTTGAATATTTGCTCCCGCTTGGGCATTAAACACCCTCAAATAAGAAACAAATTGAAAGTTGTTACTACAGATTTAGTTGTTGAACTTAGAGACAAGCGATCAATCGCTATCGCTGTTAAGCACGCTAGCGATTTAGACAATGTACGCACTGTGGAGAAGCTTCAAATTGAAAAGTTGTATTGGGAAGAGCTTGGTTATAATTGGAAACTTTTTACAGATAAAGATATTCCCGCCATCGTAAAAGAAAATCTTGAATGGCTTCATGCAGCAAATCGGAATTCTCACGACCTTTATGAAGAGTTGTCTCTAGAAGATATTTCGATAGTGATTAGCCGTTTATCAGATTCAGATAAGAAACTCGCTACAGTTTGTGCGGCTATGGATGATCAATACGAGTGCACTGCAGGGTTTCATATTGGGGTGATTCGTAGTGCAGCCGCTGCCAACTTGATAGATGTCCCGTTAGATATTGTATTTAGAAATTGGCGTGCCAAAGATGTAACTATAACTGATGACTTAAATTCAATTAAAGCTGGACTGCCCGATGTATCTTAACAAAGTATTTCTCGACCCTCATTCGGACGAGCTAACTCAGATTCGAGTGATCTATGAGCACGTCGATTTCTTAATGTTAATTGATATATGTGATGAAAATGCTTGGCCTTATCGAGTAAATATACTCGAGTTCGAAAGTTTATCGTTAGAAGAAATACCTGACCCAATTACACTCATAGTACCGGAGGCGGGCTCTAAAGCTGAAGAAATAAGAGATCGTGCTTATTCTTCCGTATCACTGTTGTTAACAGACTACTTTTCCTTATTCGATAAAAAGTCTAGAAATCAGAAGATTAAAATGGTTTTAGAGGCAACGGGAGAGACTCGACTGTATGTGACCCGACAGTTACGCAGATACTGGCAGAGAGGAATGTCTCCCGATGCCCTCGCACCAGATTATTCAAGATGTAGTGCACCTGGCCAAGTTCGTGTCAACGCAAAGAAGGTCGGCAAAAGACAGCCTTAGTGCCCGGAACTGTCTTTCCAAGAACATCAACAGAAAACAAGGCTCAGGGATGGACAGAAACGGTTATGTTGCCTCAGCAGGACAGCTGGAAAAAAGTAGATTTTCGACAACTACCTCGCACCTTAAAACGTGTCGATGATTTTTCAGAACAATTCGACAATTGCTTTCTGTACAGAATCGAAACTGACGAAAAAGTATATTGGTTACCAATAGCAGAAGTCGCACGCATGCTTTTCTTTCATTCTTCAGAAGTGGTGCGCGCTGCTGTTTATCAGGGGAATACCTGGCAACTTGGTAAGTCCTGGTCTGAAGATTGGGTTGGTAACGTTGAGTTGTCTATGAATATCCCTGTTAGGTATATGAATAGCCTACAGTACAGAAAATTCTTCACTTGGTTGTTCTTTGACTCTGACACGCAAGATAGCTTCGGCTCGATTTTCCAATCAATTAATCAGAATTCAATTATTGAAAACGGCGCAGATCGTTGGACATTTGATTTTACACCGCCAAACTTGAGCCATTGTGAAATTTCACTTGCAGGCTATACGGGCAGAGAGCCTGAAGAGAATCAGGTGTTTATTCGTGAAATTAGGTCAGCTTCCGGTCTGAAGGCACCTGACCTTGATATCGTTTATTTCTCGCACCCCGATGACCACCTATCGCTGAGCAAAGACCCTAAAGAAAATGACGAAAAACCTAAACCTCTTAGCAAACCACCCGTAGATATTAGAGAACTGGACCCAGACACGAATCCGAAATCCAGTAAAAAGCGGCACTCTGTAAAGTTAGGGCGAAGCGGATTAAATTTTGATGTGGAGCTCGATACAAGGCGTAGCCCAAGGAATGTGAAGGCGCTGCCACTCCAATCTGAACCAGACCTTGAAGAGATAGAAGAGCAGACTCCTAAAGAACTGGCTAGCCTGCAACAAGGGAGTGACAAAGGAAAAGCTCTAAAGGCCGATGTCGACAATCTTGACCCTCCGGACTTAGTAGATGCGCCCGAGAAAATTGTGTTCTTTCAGTCCATGCTGCGAAAACTGGAAGAAGAACATGGGTGGCAAATTGAGAGCAAAATCGGAGATGTCCCGAAGAAAAGATGTCGCAGTCAGCATTTAGTTGGGGATAGACAGCGTCGGTACTGCCATGCTGTTATTAAGCGAGATAAATCGACGACGATTCAGATACTAGAAATTGAACTAACCAGTAAGTTAAAGAAAGACGGGACATTAGAAGCTGAAAGTTTATCCACATTGTTTTTTCGAGCAGGCGATACCGCTGTTACTTTCCAAAGGATTTTAGATGAGTTGATGACGGCATATAAGGACGGAAGGTTGAATGCAATGAGCTGGAAACGGCAGTTTATTTCACAAAACACTTCGGTTCGAGAATATTTAGGTCACCCTGACAACAAGATAAAAAACGAACTAGATGCTCTTGAATCATGGGGAGCAAGAGCCGCTGATAAAGTTATAGGAATGTAGCAGAAATATATTAATACCGCTTCCGTCAGAGTGGCTATTCTAGCTTCGAGCGGTTGCTCTGCGAAGAAGTGGGTTGCATCCTATTGCGCTGTAAAACAATGATTGGCAGTTGCAAGCCTTGATCTGGATCAATACAACATATAGTGTCTAGTGTGATTATTTAACACAACATATAGTTATTTGGGTTATCTAATGCAGCCCCTTTTTAACACACTGGAACCTCAAGTGCTTTTCCAAGAAGTACCTGATGAAGTGTCGCTCGGCTTTACTATCACCGGTTGTAAACTGCGTTGTGAAGGCTGCCATAGCGAAGAGATTTGGGACGGCAACTTGGGAGTATCCCTAACGAATGAAGCATTTGCCGCTTACCTTAAAAAATATGAGGGCTTTATAACCTGTGTGCTCTTCTTTGGAGGTGAATGGCATGCAGAGGCGCTAATTGAAAAGCTTTGTATTGCCAGACAATCCCAACTGAAGACCTGTCTTTATACCGGGCTGCCCAGAATATCGCCGAAAATTCAAGAATACCTGTCATTCCTGAAAACCGGTAAGTGGATTTTTTCACTTGGCGGACTCGACTCTCCGTCGACCAATCAAAAATTAATAAACGTCAATACAGGCGAATTACTAAACCATAAATTTTGGGAGAATACGCGTGCTAACACTCGATGATAAACATATAAAACAAAAACTGCAGTTTATCGATAGTTACTTAAATGCTGAAACAGCTGCTGATGGCGCGAAGTTAGACGCCAACGCAAATGTGACACATAAAAACATTGCCACGCTCGAGGCTGAACTGATGAAAGACTATTTTATTCAGGTAAATCGCGCATTGGTGAGCAATAAGATCGAAGAGCTATTTGGTCATGAACTTGCTCTTGAGTACCAGCGGCAGATCGAGGCTCATGAAATCTATGTGCATGATGAAACCAGCCTAAAGCCTTACTGTACTTCCATTACCATGTACCCATTTCTCTTAAATGGGTTGACTGAACTTGGCGGTGAATCTAAAGCGCCACAACATATAGAGTCTTTCTGCGGCAGTTTCGTAAACTTGGTATTCGCAATTAGTGCACAATTTGCGGGTGCCATCGCCACAGTTGAATTCCTGATTTACTTCGACCATTTTGCGCGTCGGGATTATGGAGAAAACTATCTCAATACCCATGCCAAAGAAGTCGCTAACCATCTACAGCATGTCGTTTATGCCCTAAACCAGCCAGCGGCTGCTCGCGGCTATCAAAGCGTGTTTTGGAACATATCGCTTTATGACAAATTCTACTTTGACTCAATGTTTGGTGAGTTTGTGTTTCCAGATATGAGCAAACCCGAATGGAAGAATATTGAATCGTTACAAGCTTTCTTTCTGGAGTGGTTTAATAATGAACGTAAGCGGGCAGTACTCACGTTCCCTGTGGTGACAGCGGCAATGCTGACAAAGAACGGGGCAGTCAAAGATGTCAATTTCGCAGCGACATGCGCTAAAGCGATGAGTGAAGGTAACTCATTTTTTGTTTACCAATCTGAGAGTGCCGATTCATTAGCCTCTTGTTGCCGATTGCGCAACGAGATCACCGACAATACGTTTTCATATAGCTTAGGTGCAGGCGGCGTATCGACAGGCTCCATTAATGTCATCACCATAAATATGAACCGATTAATTCAGGATGGCAGAGACTTAAGCAGTGAAGTTCAGAAGATACACAAGTATCAAGTCGCTTATCGTCGACTCATCGAGGAGTATAAAGCAGCTGGAGCACTACCTGTTTATGACGCAGGCTTCATTAGCCTGGATAAGCAATTTTTAACGCTGGGAGTCAACGGACTGGCAGAGGCGGCTGAGTTTTTAGGTATCGAAGTCGGTAACAATCCAAAATACAAAGATTTTGTTCGTGCGCAATTGCAAGTCATTTACGAACAAAACAGGACTGCATCTAAGCATTTTAAATGTCAGTTCAACACAGAGTTTGTACCTGCTGAAAACTTAGGCGTCAAAAACGCCAAATGGGATAAACAAGATGGATACGTTGTTAACAGAGACTGCTACAACAGTTATCTTTACCTTGTAGAGAATACGAATACCACTCATATTGACAAGTTTATCCTGCATGGAAGAGAGCTAAATCAATACCTTGATGGTGGTTCAGCACTTCATCTTAATCTTGAGGAAACGTTAACCTATAAAAACGCGTTAAACCTTCTAAACATCGCAGCAAAAGCAGGGTGTAACTATTTTTGTGTGAACGTGAAAATTACGATCTGCAATACATGTGATGCTATCGACAAGCGCACTTTATATGCGTGTCCATCATGCGGCTCTGAAGACATCGATCACGGAACTCGCGTAATTGGATACTTAAAACGCGTGTCTGCTTTTTCCAAAGGCCGACGTGATGAGCATGCGCTGCGTCATTACCACACTCACACAAGGGTTCAAAGTTAAGCTGGAGCAATGCGGTGCTATTTACCTAATAAGGGGTAGTTCACTACCCCTTGTGCACAATGGTATTAAGGGAAAACGATGTGTACGCTTGGGTTAGCAACTTCCTAGGAGCCTTATGTTATGTCAGGTATGTTTTCCGATCTTTTATTAAAAGCCCAAGAGCAAACCGAAAAACAGCGCTTGCTGTTTTTGTTTGCAAAAACTGACGAGACCAATAAGAGCAGAAAACGAGAAGATAAAAAAGGCTCTATTGAGCCTAAAATGGTTGTCGATAAACTGCCAGATGAACTGTCTGAATTTTCTGCTTTAGTGAAGGAGGCAGATGGCATAAACAAAGACTGGGATTTTGTTTTTATAGCCAGTTTAGGGGGCGATTCAAATACCCCTCCTACCACAGAGGCAGCAGAACCCTATCTAAACAAAATGACCAACGATGTGATGACTGGCAATAACATTTTTCGCTACGTGGTGTTTGACAGAAACGAAAACCCGATAGAAATTACTGCAAATTAACAAAAGCAGTATTGTTTCTGATTACCCAAATGCCTCATCAGCCAGATTTCTGGGTGTAAGTGTTTTGGCGCAATGATTCTTCGTCACAAGCTACACCTCATTAAAACTGATCATGTATACAGTATGGTCATGACAGAGTAATGTGGGTTTTCAGGTTCTTGTTTGTTTTTGAATGTAAATGCATGTATTAACAATTGTAATCATTGTCTGATTCCCATTGCCCGCGCTATTTTCATTGCCCATTTCCCCTGCTTGATCGTAACGCAGTTGGGAAATGTGCGAATGGATTCACCGAAATACGCATATAGTTCCAATAACATATGACGTAAAAGATAAGTCTGTTATTTGAAACTTAGACCTTCACCCGCTTCTTCATGTGTCACACCATCTCCAATGTAATAAATACGTTTAAAGATTGGAATAATTTTTTCATCGTGGGTTACCACAATAATGGCGGTTTCAAAGGTTCTGGCCATCTTATTGAGAATACGAATGACCGCCATCGCTCGTTCACTATCGAGCGGCGCAGTGGGCTCATCTGCCAGGATCACCGGTGGACGGTTTACTAAACCTCGTGCAATGGCAACGCGTTGTTGTTCTCCTCCAGATAGTTGTGATGGCATGGCGCGGGCTTTGTGCTGAACATCTAAAGCGGTCAACAATTCCAGAGCACGCTGGCGGGTTTCATTGTTTGAGAGTCCGGCCAGCATGGGTAGAAGTGCAACATTGTCGGTGACATCAAGAAAGGGTATTAAGTAGGGAGCTTGAAAATGGTTCCTATCAATCAAATGATAAAGGTCACCTCGACGGGGTATGTATGGAGTCGTCTAGGACGTAACGAATAGGCGTAGGTATTCGAAGAAATGACTACTTATAGGTAGCCCGGGGCGATGCGGGCCGAAAAGTTTAGCGAATACTGAGCTGGTAACACTGGCCTCGCACGACGTTTTAACGATTCGATTCGACCGTGTTTTAGCAGTTTACGCTGGCGCAAAATAATATCTCGGGATCGCCACTACGTCAGGATGTTTCTGCCACATTTGCAAGCCTGTCAGCCAAAGTTCCAATAAGACGAATTTTATTCATTTCCTTCTCAACGCCAACATACTCAACCAATTTGACTCATTGGCGACGTAGTCAAATTACATAACATACATACAAGTTCAATCGATTTTGGCAACAACACTAACTGCATATCGTGTATTACATATCCAAAAAGAGCGCCAGCAATTGCTCCTTTGTCAAAGCACGATCACACTGAACATAAAGCACTTGCTCTTCCTTTTCGTTGTGCAGCAGAAGCAGTTCTAACAGGGTATTTTCCAGTGCTTCTGAATGGTCGTCATTTTTTAAGCCTTCACTAATTTCCTCCAGTATGGCTTCAATTTGACCGTGCTCTTGGCGCATCACCATTGTGGGGCCAGCACTTTCTAAACCGTTGGCTTTTTCAAACATGGGAAACAACAATTCTTCTTCCCAACGAATATGTCGTTTAAGTCCCTCACTAAACTTGTCGAAGAGCAAGACAGCCTTGTAGCGCTGATTTTTTTTGTTTTCCCGGTACATGCGGAAAAGAAAATCAAGTCGTTCGTGATCAACACTAAAAAATTGGGTTACCAGATTTTGCATTACTGACGACTCCATAGCAGTTATCCTGTGGTCGAAAACAAAATGACAACCAGTATCAGCATAGCAACCCAAAAGGCCGACATCATTTGCCAGAAAAGCAAACCTTTGCTGTTATCGATTGCGGGATCATCTTTCAAGAATTCGGGATTAGGCCGAGTTATATCATCGACATAGTCTTGTAGACTTCTATAGCGTTTCGGTATGTCGAGTGATACACCTTTTTCCAACGCACGATCAAACCATAAAGGAATGATCGGATTATGGTCCGTAGCGCTTATATAACGAAGCTTGTCAAAGTCATGGCTGTTGACGTATTGCTCTATCCTTTCGCCATAGGGTAGTTCGCCGGTAAATAATTCGTAGGTGATGGTGGCGAGCGCATAAATGTCGCCTTGAATGCCTGTGTTCCTGCCTTGTAAGTAATAAGGGTCGGAATAAGTAGCTGTACCCAGCGCTCCAAGATGCTCGATAGGTATAAAAATCTCAGCAATTCCTGCAACAAATACAGAACCAAAATCAATCACTTTAATTTTCATTGCATCATCAACAATGATGTTGGCGGGTTTGAGATCCTGATGAATCGTTTCTGTATTGTGAAAAGCTGTAAGCGCAGCAGCGATTTGTTTTACCAATGTGATTGCCATCTTTGGAGAGGGTAACGGATGGTCGATCATCCATTTATCGAGTGAAATACCTGGTACATACTCCATTAGGTAGTACAAACAGGTTCGTGGTCGATTTTGGGTTATGATCTTGACCACGTACTCACTATTGATTCGTTTACCTATCCACTCTTCCTGAATAAAGCGGTCAATGTAGTGCACGTCATCCTGAAAGTTGAGAGATGGTGTTTTCATTACCATTTGCTCATCAGTTTCCAAGTCAGTGACTAGATAAACCTGGCTGCGACTGCTGGCAAACAAAGCCTGATCAATTCGGTAACCATCCAGTTTCATTCCGGGTTCAAGATCGGGGGGGAACGGCAGACGAGTTAATTTGGTATTAAAATCATCACGACTTTCAGCGGGCAATTTTTCGACTTTGGCAATCGCACAGCTGATATTGTCGTCGCTGTTGGCCATTTTAGCCTCAGCAATTATGCGCTCGCACTGCTGTTGAGGTTTACGTTCGTCACTCAGGAGCTTGGTCAGTTTCTCCTCATCGATAAAATCGTGGACACCGTCTGTTGTAAGAAGAAATACATCTCCCTCTTCTAGTACCGACTTCCCGTAATCCACTTGTAAGATGTTATCCATACCCACGGCTCGAGCGAGAATGTTTTTTCCCCCGCCTATGTTGATTGAATGATCTCGCGTCAATTGTGTAATTGCACCATCTCGAAAACGATAAATCCGAGAATCGCCGGCGTGGAAAAAGTGGGCGGTTCTCGATTTGAGCACAAGACCGCTAAACGTGCATAGATAGCCTTTTTCCTGGTGGGTGAACTCGTGACTTTGCTTGAATAGGTTCAGATTAATCGTAGTCAGTGTTTTTTGCCCGGCTTGTTTCGCTGACCAAGTGTCAGGTGTACGAAAATACTCTTCGATAAAGTGCTTTACCGCGTAGTCACTTGCCTCTCTGCCCGCTTCAGCACTGCTGACACCATCAGCTATTACAACGACTGTGCCTTTCGAAGTCATGGCGTGTCGGTCTGTCGGAGTATGCACGGCTACAGCATCCTCGTTGACAGCCTTAACGCCTGCAATCGAAGTGCAACCTGTAGCCACAACAAGCGTTGCGTCGTTCATGATGTCGTCTTTTTCAGTGTGCTCTGATTGCATTGAAATAGTCTAGGTTAGTGTAAAAGGCATCGCTGTTTTAGAGATGCCTTTAACTGACGAGTTGCTACTAACTTACATCGATCATGTGAACAGTGCCATCTTCAGCAACTTCAGCGATTTGGCCGCGCGGTTCATCCATAAAAATGAGGGTGAACAGACCAACTAGAGCAGTCGCTGCAATGACGTAGAAAAATGTACTGTAGTCGACAAACGAAAGAACGGTTAAGAATGTCACTGCGCCGACATTACCATACGCACCTGTCATACCGGCAATTTGGCCAGTCATTCTGCGCTTAATCAGCGGAACTACTGCAAACACTGCACCCTCACCAGATTGCACAAAGAACGAACATCCCATTGCAATGACAACTGCTAACCATAATGGCCATG
>Ga0070725_10002096_pt1 | contig 10655 bp, 8 predicted proteins | sample tdDd002_FD_69781 | JGI IMG/M metagenome (GOLD analysis project Ga0070725, IMG submission 69781) | Marine sediment microbial communities from the Atlantic coast under amendment with organic carbon and nitrate - tdDd00.2 | ecosystem: Environmental > Aquatic > Marine > Coastal > Sediment | place...
GTGCCAATGGCAAAACCGACGTCTGCTGCCGCCAGGGCCGGAGCGTCATTGATGCCGTCGCCGACCATGGCAACGAAGTGGCCTTTGCCACGCATCTCACTGACCACCTCGGCCTTGTCCTCGGGGAGGACTTCTGCTCGATAGTCATCGATACCGGCCTTTTTCGCGATGGCTTTCGCGGTGGCGTCGACATCGCCGGTGACCATCATCACCTTGATACCAGCTTCGTGGAGTCGTCGGATAGCGGCCTTGGAGTCCGGTTTGATCGCATCGGCTACCCCAATGACGCCGAGGGCCTCGTTGCCCAATGCCAGGAACAGGGGCGTGCCGGCCTCCTCGGTTATGGCGCGGGCGGCCTCAGCCAGTCCGTCCAGTCCAATGCCCTGGTCTTCCAGCCAGCGGCGGTTGCCTAGCCGCAGGGGCTCTCCGTCGAGTTCACCTTGCACCCCTTTGCCGTTCAGTGCTTCAAAACCGGTCACCTTCGCGGGCTGCACACTTTGAGCTCTCGCTTTCTCCAGAACGGCCTCGGCCAGGGGATGCTCGGAGTGTTGTTCCAGGCCGGCCGCCAGGGCCAGCAGCCGCTGCTCATCTCCGTCGATGGCGTGAACCCGGGTGACAGCAGGATGGCCTTCGGTGATGGTGCCGGTTTTATCCAGTATGACCAGATCCAGCTTGCCGGCGGTTTGCAGGGCATCGCCCTGACGAATCAGCGCGCCGTACTCCGCGGCCTTGCCAACTCCGACCATCACCGACATCGGGGTCGCCAGGCCCAGGGCACAGGGGCAGGCGATAATCAGCACCGTGGTGGCTGCCACCATCATGTGAACCACGGCCGGTTCCGGCCCAACGTTGTACCAGACCAGCGCCGCGACTACCGCAATCAGCATCACGGTGGGCACGAACACCGATGAAATCTTGTCGGCAAGCCGCCCGATAGCCGGTTTGGAGCCCTGGGCTTTTTTCACCAGCTTGATGATATGCGCCAGCGCGGTTTCACTGCCTACCCGGGTAGCCTCATAGACAATCGAACCGTGGGTATTCAGGGTACCGGCAGAAACCTCATCGCCTTCGGATTTGCTCACCGGCATGGGCTCACCCGTGAGCATGCTCTCATCCATGCGGGTGGAGCCTTCGGCGATGACTCCATCGACCGGCAGTTTCTCCCCGGGCCTTACCCGAATATGGTCGCCCTTGCGAACCTCCTCGACCGGAAGATCCTGCTCTTCACCATCGCGAATCACCCGCGCCGTTTTTGCCCGCAGGTCCAGCAATCTGCGAACCGCCTCTGATGTCTTGCCTTTAGCCCGAAGCTCCAGCGCCTGACCCAGATTGATAAGGCCGATAATCATCGCCGAGGCCTCAAAGTAGACATGGCGCGCCATCTCCGGGAGCGCACCGGGAATACTCGCCACGACAATGGAATAGAGCCAGGCGGTGCCGGTACCTAGGGCAATCAGGGTGTCCATGTTGGCGTTGTGGTGACGGAACGCCTTCCAGGCACCGGTGTAGAAATGCCCGCCGGTGGCGGCCATCACGATCAGCGTCAACAGACCCAGTCCGAGCCAGGTGCCCTGGTTGGCGTCCGTCACCATCATGGTTCCGAAGCCCATACCCCAGACCATCAACCCAAGCCCCAGGCCCAGACTCACCGCCATCTTTATAAGCAGTGTCTTGTACTGTCTCCGGTCTTCCTCCTGCTTGCGATCGTCCGCTTCGTCCGCGTCCTCGATCACACTGGCGCCATAACCGGCACTCTCAACCGCCTTCACAAGTGACTCGGGATCGGCATCCCCCGTCGCGGTGGCGGTATTGTCTGCCAGGTTCATATGCGCATGGCTGATCCCGGAAACCGACATCAGGGCCTTTTCAATCGTATTGACACAAGAGGCACAGGTCGCACCTGTCACCGAAAGATGAATCTGCTCATCCGCTCCGGTTGTCGCTTCAGAGCTGGCAGGTGCCGAACGTTCACCGGTTGCCCGGTCTTCGGAGCTGTCGTTCGAGTGACCCTTATCCTTATGGGCTGGAGAACAGCAACTGCCCGGCTTGGCGTCTTCTTCAAAAGGCTCAGCCGGGTAACCAGTCTCGGTAACAATACGCGCGGCCTCAGAGGCATCCACTCCCTCCGGCAAGGCCACGGTCTGTTTTTCCAGATCGACGTCAACCAGCCCGGTATCACCGGTCAACGGCTCCAGGGCGTTACGAATCTTCTTCGCACAGCCCTGGCACGAAGCTCCGGAAATGCTGAGGGTTGTTTGTAGAACAGGTGTATCAGTCATCCAGAATCACCCCTCGTTCTGTTCGTTTGCCCCGCAACAGGGCGCCGGATCATCCCAGTGTTCGATCAGCCGGCAAATGGTATGACCATCCGGCGTACCATCCGGCATGTCCTGCCAGGCCGCCAGTGCAGCGGTCATTCGCTTGCGAAGCTGCTGCAATTCCCGAATCTCCCGCTCAACTTCTGCCAGCCGGTGTTGAAACACGTCCCGAACCATCGGACACGGCGAATGATGGTCGTCCGCCTGATCCAGAATCTGCCGAATTTCAGGCAACGAAAACCCCAGCTGACGGGCCTTACGGGCAAAGCGAAGCCGTCGAAGATCCTCGGTATCGTATTGCTGGTAGTTGTTGTCCGGGTTACGGGTAGGTTTGAGCAGTTCTTCCCGGGTGTAGAAACGCACCGTATCCGGATTAACACCAGCGGCTTGTGCAATTTCTTTTACTTTCATTTGCCTCAACTCCCCAGTAGGAGATTGTCGGGAACATATCACTACAGTTGGAGGAGTGTCGGTGCGGGGCGGGCTTCCGAAAATGCTCTGAGCCATGGACGGCTCAGAGCAAGCGTACACGGATGTACTTGCAGTGGTTTTCGGAAGCCCGCCCCGCACCGATACGGCGAACTCCAAAATATTAACGATAGACTAAAACCTGTGAGCAACTCACAGGTCAAAGGTTTTTTGGGGTAATAGAGAATGAGAGGGTGTCAGTCCAATTTGAGTCTGATCCCAGATCTCGTGACGTTCGGGACCTGTAAACTGACGCATTAATAATCTTTATATCCGCTTCTGGAAGCGGCTTAAGTGGAGCTTGCCAAGCTGAGGTGTGATTCAAAGCCGCTCGTCCTCGATTTCAACGAGAGAACATTCGGCGCATCCTTTCAAAGTGGCTTCGGGCATTTCGGGGCAAGATTAAACTGCAAAGCGCTGTTGGATGTGTCCACGAACAAATCGAAGCCAACCCCTTTGCTTGGCATTTTGTATCGGTGGTTTAAAGAAATTAACGGTTTGGCGTCGTCAGAATTCCGGGTGATCTTACCGGCATGGCAGAGAATTCTTCCCTTCTTCTGTTTCTAACGAGATTTATCTTTTGTTGTTCGTAACAAATACGCTCCCGGCTCACTCTCTACCATGGAGATGCACTTGGTAGCTCGATACTGAATACGACCGTTCGACTTGTACGTCCGTGCAAAACCTCACGGTAAGCGCTTTGTTGTTATGCGCCTGTTCAGCGGTCGGAAAACAGAAAGTCAGTATCTTTCTTTGATGAGTGGCTCGGCTGAGAGGTGGGGCTTGCTTGGATATGCCGTGAGTTGGAAAGCGCGTGCATGTTGTTTTGGGTGGAGGCTGCTGTGGCAATTTCTCAGATTCAATCGCTGGCTGATTTGGGTGATATTGTTTTTCGAAATCAGCTTGTTTTGCTGAGATTTTATGTTGCTTGTGGTCAGCAACGTGATCAACAGAATTCTGTATTGGCAGCGCTCCAGAACAGTGGGTTGGTCGATCAGGTCGTCGAAATAGATGTCGAAGCGTCGATAGAGCTTGCTTTTAAGTTCTTCATCAAATCGGTTCCGACATTGGTGCTATTACAGGGAAATGAGGTATTGGGGTACGCAGATGGAGAGCAATCAGAGAGGGCTCTCGCCAGCTGGGTGCGGAGTTTTTAAATGTAGTTTTTCTGTCAGGAGGTTTGGGCTTAGCACAGTGTCAGCCCTTTGCCGGGCGGAAGTTCGCCCGGCTTTTTTTTAGGAAATTTTTATCAGGTAGTTTGGCAAAGAAGGCTCTGGGATAACGGATAGGGACTTCATCCTTTCCAAAGTCCTGGTTTCTGCGTTGAGCAAATGATCATGAAGATGCTCTGAAGCTTCAGAGTGCTTCCCGGCGATCAGCGACTCGATAATAGTAAGGTGCTCGCGAAGGCCAGGTTTTTCAACTGACGCCCTTACTGCGTCGCTAAAAACCAGCCCGACAACCAGAGGCGTTAAGCTTTGGTTGATAAATTTGGCGATTTTTTTATTCGGGTTGAATGAGTGGCATCGCTGATGAAGGTCAGCTTCAATGGTCTCCAAAAGACTCGGATTCTTGTCCTCAGGGGTTCGCGCAAGTGCTTCCTGGAGGCGAAGTTTCATCTGCTCAAGAAGTTCCACCGGAATCAAGGGTCCGCAGGTTTCAAGGGAGTAAGGCTCTAACAGCCGTCTTGTTTCAAAATCCTGCTTTACATCCCGAGCCGTGAGCGGCCCGGTAATCCAGTGTCCGGTACTGTCTTTTCCAACAAGCCCTTCGTCCATCAGTTTGCCGAGAATTTCTCTGGAGATTGTCCTGCTGACTCCAAAATGCTGGGAATGTTTTTCAGAGCGGATCCTGAATTGGCCAAACGTCATAGCGATTGAGGTGGACCTTTTAGTCGCTCTGTAGACATCGTCAATAATACTAGCCTCTGCGGGAGCGCTAGTCTGGGCTTCGTCGTCCAAACCAAGCGTCTCTGGGCGAATCTCCTCCCTCAGGATGATGTCAGAGTTGTCGGTTTTGTAGCCTCTGCCTTCGAATTTAAACAGCTTGCCTTCTTCATGCAGCTCGGCCAGGGCGCGCCTTACTGGGGCTCGACTTGTTTTGAAGATCTCAGCGATTGGTCTCTCGAGAATAACCTGTCCTTCCGGAAAAGCTCTCCTTTCAAGCGCCGCCGCCAGTGCGTCCTTGATGACCTCAAAATTCGGTTTTTTCCCACTAGCCCTTTGTTTTGCCAATGCCTTTTTCCTCCCGAAACGCTTGTCGGAGCATAGCGACTTTGCACTGTAATGCAAATTGGACCTAACAGAGCCTTGCTAATCACAAATAGGTATTGTATCCAATAGTCATTTTCAGCTATCTTTCGAAAATAGAACAATACCTGGAAGGCAATTGTGATGAGAATTAGCGAAATTCTTCGTGAGGGGGCCCTAAGAAGTCGAATTGAGGCTCTTAGCTTTGGGATGAGATCAGGTCGATTAAGTCCGGTCGATGTCTTTAGGGAAACTCGGTTTAAACAGGGGTATTCCAAGAACCAGGGGATCCTGGTGGAGCCTCTGGGCGAAACTTCTTTGGCCCAAGCTCGCTCCAGTGAAAAAAGGTATCTGAATGATCAGCAATTTGGATTGCTCGACGGCATTCCTTTTGGAGTAAAAGATCTTATCGATGTTGAAGGGTGCACTACCTCTCGCGGTTCTCTTCTATACAGGAACGCGCCGCCAGCAAAAAGAAATGCCGAGGCCGTCGAAAGACTTGGTTTTCAGGGAATGGTCTTCGGCGGGAAGACAAATCTGTCCGAGTTGGCGTTTTCTGGAGTTGGGACAAACGACTTGTTTGGCAGTCCCATTAATCCACGAGCAACTACCGGGAAATACATCACAGGCGGTTCGTCTTCGGGAAGTGCCGCAGGTGTCGCCTCCGGACTGTGGCCCGTGTCACTGGGTACGGATACCTCGGGATCGTCCCGGATCCCCGCTGCGTTTTGTGGCGTCGTCGGATTCAAGCCATCGTTCGATAGGTATCCCCTAAGGGGAGTGGCCCCTCTCGCCCCCTCCCTGGATCATTTGGGCATAAATGCTCTTACAGTACAGGACTGCGTCATTCTGGATCAGGCCCTGAGAGGTCTGGCCCCCATACCGAAGTTTCGAATGCTCTCCGAGCAAACCGAGTTTCTGGTGCCTCGAAATAAATCGATCCAGCCACGTGATCCGCACATCAAAGACAATTTCGATAAAACCCTGGATCTGTTGTCCAACCTTGGGTTCGAGATTCACGAGGTTGATTTTTCACCCTACGCCGAAGTTGACCGGCTCTTCGAGATACATGGAAGCCTGGTCGCCCATGAGGCCGCCCAGCAGTACGAAGCATTATTTGAGAATGGACTGACCTCATATATCGACCCGAAGATTTTGCAGAGACTGAAAGAGGGAACGTTACTCAATCGGAAGAGCTATGCACTCTTGCAGAAGATAAGAAGAAACCTGCGAGCGGAGCTGTCTTCCAGTATTGGTAACAAGATCCTTCTCCAGCCGACAGTAAAAATTCTACCGCCTGCTATTGAATCGGTGCTAAAGGGCGTCGAGGAATTCAAGGCGTTCAACAAACTCATCCTCGGCAACACGATGTACGCGAATTACCTTGGGATGCCAGCGATAGCCATTCCGATTGGCCACGCCCCCAATGGGTTTTCGACGTCTATTCAGTTGTCTGCGGCGTCCGGCAAGGACGATTTCCTTCTCAAAACCGCGCTCTTCCTGGAAGCAGCGCTATCAAAACAAAACATTTACACACCAGACACAGTGTCTCATTGAGGTGATACCGATGAAAAAAATAATGGTTGCTTATGGAGTAGATCTTGACGCCGTCGCCGGCTGGCTTGGCTCCTATGGAGGCGAGGATTCACCCAGCGATATCTCCAGAGGCGTTTTTGCGGGCGAAGTCGGTACTCCGCGACTGATTGATCTGTTTGATCGGTTCGGGATCAAAGCCTCCTGGTTTGTTCCTGGTCACTCGATTGAAAGCTTTCCGAATCAATTCATGGAAATAGTCGAGGCAGGGCATGAGGTAGGGCTGCATGGCTATAGCCATGAAAACCCGATTTCAATGACGTACGAGCAAGAGCGTGACGTCCTGGACAAATCCATTGAACTGGTGGAGCGCTTCAGTGGACAGCGGCCAGTTGGATACGTCGCGCCATGGTGGGAGTTCAGTAAAAACACCGCCGATCTTTTGCTTTCTCGCGGCATCAAGTACGACCACAGTCTGATGCACCACGACTTCCAGCCCTATTACCTGAGAAAGAATGATCGTTGGACGAAGATCGACTACTCAAAGGATGCCGCAGAGTGGATGAAACCGATCGAAAGAGGGCAGGTGACTGACCTTCTTGAGATCCCTGCAAATTGGTACCTGGATGATGAAGTCCCAATGATGTTTGTCAAAAACCAGGCAAACAGCCATGGGTTTGTCACTCCACGGCAAATTGAAGAGTTGTGGAAGGACCAGTTTGATTGGGTTTATCGAGAATACGATTTCGCGGTTTTTCCAATGACGATCCATCCAGATGTTTCGGGAAGGCCTCAAGTCCTTCTTATGCACGAAAGGTTAATTGATTACATGTTAAGCCACGAGGGTGTTGAGTTCTGTACTTTTAAAGAAATTATGGAACAAGCACCGTCCTATATGTGAAATGGAGTATGTGATGAAGACTATAAAAAATAGCAACACAGAAGAATTAACAGTCTTGGGAACATCAGTAACGCACCTGGAAGTAATAAAGAAAAAGGCTGAGTCAGATCTTGGGTTTCCAATTAAGTACATCACATTGGACGGTACTGAGGCGCAGCGGGTTGCTGCGCTAAGTCCCCAAAAGTTTGATGTATATGACCAGTGGTTTCACGACCTGGATTTGATTTGGCCGACTAAAAGCTTACAAGCGATAGACATCAACAGGGTTGCCCATTGGGATGACATATCTGAGTCCCTCAATAGTCTAAAAGTTTCTTGTGACTCCAAGGGAACTCCCGGAGGAAGTCCATTTTCAAGACTGTTTATAGATTCAGGGGACCGTTTAACCGGAGATTGCACCGAAAAGCTGAGCATGTTGCCAACGGTCTACAACGCCGACACTTTTGCCATGGTCGGCAAGAAAACGGACTACGCCAATAGTTGGGCAGCCTTATTTGATCCTGAATTTTCCGGTCAGGTAAGCATCCAGAATGATGCGGCAATCGGTGTGATCGACTGTTATCTCGCCTACCAATCGTATTCCGGAAAAAGTTTTAAGGATGCGGGAAACTTTGAAATCCCTGAAATAGACGAATTGATCGATTTTCTTTTGGGATTAAAAAAGAAAAAGCATTTTGCACAGTTCTGGAAAGAAGAATCCGAAGTGGCTAATGCAATCAATGCTAAACGAGTTCAAATATCAAGTATGTGGTGGCAAGGATTTGTTTATCTTCGCCGTCTCGGAATAAACATCAATATGTGCACACCAAAAGAGGGATATCGAGGCTGGTTTGGTGGGCTCTCAATATCCAGTGAAGCGCAAGGTAAAAAACTTGATATGGCATATCGGTACCTGAATTGGTGGCTTGACGGATTTGCCGGCGCTTCGATGACAAGAAACGGTGCATATGTCGCAAACCCGAAAAGCACCAAGAAGTTTCTGGAAAAGGATGAATGGAATTATTGGTATGAAGGTCGCGAGACCAAAAAATCTCTTAAAGATCCGTTTGGCAACAAAATCATTGACCCAGGGGAGGTGCACGAAGGCGGAAACTATCTCGAGCGTAGATCAAATATAGCAATTTGGAATTCGGTGATGGACGAACACAACTATCTCTCAAGACGATGGTTGGACGTTCAAGAATGAAGTTTGATCAAACTACAAGGATAAGGCTATGAACAGTCAAACTAGCAAAGACGAGCTGGAGAGTCATGGTGACTACGCATTAACAGCGGTCCCTCTCAATGCAAGAAGGGGCTTTATTTCTATGACAGCGGTAATGCTGGGATTCACATTCTTTGCGTCGAGCATGTGGACCGGCGGCACGTTAGGCCAGAACTTCAGTCTTTGGCCCGATCTTCTCCTGGTTATTCTTGGTGGCAACCTGCTACTCGGGATATACGGTTCCCTCCTGGCGTTCGCTGCGTCTAAAACCAACCTCTCAACGCACGTTTTATTGTGGCATTCCTTCGGCGTTAAAGGGTCGAAGCTTCCCTCCTTCATGCTGGCCATAACGCAAATCGGATGGTTCGGTGTAGGGATAGCGATGTTGTCTGCCCCCATTACCAAGTATGTGGGCATCCCTTATGTTCCTCTTCTCTTGGTCGGCGGTCTGGCAATGACCTATACCGTAGCGGTAGGTTTCAAGGCCATTGAATTGCTCAGCATGATTGCGGTTCCTGCCATACTGATTCTCGGATTCACTTCCGTTTTCAAGGCCATATTTGACGCGCCCGAAGGCATCGATACGATCCTTTTCTCGGAGCCCAGCGGGTCTATGACCATTGCGGTCGGGATGTCACTCGCCGTCGGTTCGTTCATCAGTGGGGCGACGCTTACTCCGGACTTTGTGCGTTTCTCAAAGAATAAGCGAATCGGTGTCTTTTCTACTGCAATCGGTTTCGTGTTCGGTAACAGCCTGATGTTCATTTTTGGCGCTGTCGGCGCAATCGCCACAGGGGTTTCGGACATTGCTGAGGTTCTGGCTCTACAAGGCCTGTTAGGCGCTGGGATTATTTTGCTCGTCCTCAATATCTGGACAACCAACGACAACGCACTCTACGCGTCAGGTCTTGGGTTGGTGAATATTACCGGCCTGAAGCGATCCCACCTGGTATGGGCTGCTGGCATATTCGGTACGGTCGCATCGGACTTTTTGTACAACAACTTCATAGGATGGCTCAGTTTCCTGAGCGTGTCCCTGCCACCGATCGGTGGGATCATCATTGCCGATTTCTTCTTCCGTGCCAGAACAAATTATCCATCCGTTGAGAGCTTTAAGCCACAAATGTTCAACGGCGTTGCGATTGTCGCCTGGTTAATTGCCATTGGCGTCTCGGTGGCATCGCCAGACACGGGCGTTTTCAGTGTCGCACCTTTGAATGCCATCGTAGCGACCATCGTTAGCTATGCAGTTCTGACCGCCGCCCTTGAAAAGGTGGCGAAAAGGGCCATTCCGAAATCAGCAGAGGCGTAAAAATCACCATGAACGAGAACTTTCTCAGTTTTGCTCCGGGGATCGCCGAAGGCAGTAACGATTCTCTGACTAGCGCAGTCTCCCCAGATGGGATTCCCAACCTGCGAAAATGGTACAGAGTTCCGGCTCGTTGCGGTGTGGCCGTGCGCCTGAAAAAAGGCAACACGCTCGAATTGAGGAATGAAAGCGGGAGCCAGGTCTGTGATTTCTGGGCGTTTAAGGAAGATAACCTGCATGAATCGTTATCGATGGAGCATTGCAGGACTCATCTGGGAAGGAACTCGATCAGGGAACAGGACGAATTGGTCACGAACTGGCGGCGTCCCGTGTTGAAGGTGCTTAGTGACACCTCTCCGGGTGTTCATGACATGCTAATCGCTTCCTGTGATCTCAATCGGTACAAGGGGCTGGGCGTTGATGGCTATCACGATAACTGTACTGATAACCTGAGGATGGCGCTTGCTGCGATTGGTGAGACCGCTACGCATCTTCCATCGCCTCTGAACTTATGGATGAATGTTGGGCTTGATGATGATGGGGCCATCGAGTTTCTCGCACCGTGTAGTGGTCAAGTGTTTTAGGCCACCGTCTTTTGAGTTTTCCAGTAGGCCTTCTCTGCCACATTCGGCGGCAATCCACCGTTGTGTTTGTGCGGTCTCAGTGCGCTGTA